>Ga0114923_10003735_pt1 | contig 10230 bp, 8 predicted proteins | sample SumtaG_FD_89578 | JGI IMG/M metagenome (GOLD analysis project Ga0114923, IMG submission 89578) | Deep subsurface microbial communities from Indian Ocean to uncover new lineages of life (NeLLi) - Sumatra_00157 metaG | ecosystem: Environmental > Aquatic > Marine > Oceanic > Sediment | place: near...
GGTACGGGTTCCTTGTTCTCGGCATCAAAACACTCTCCTCGATTGCTCAAAAAGTGTCCATCAAACCGGGGGAACTCCAGAGAACCATCTGGATCGATAACTACCGAACCGGCGTAGAGCCTGGTTGGACTCGTCTGCGAACAGCAACCAGAGGAATTGCACGACCGCGATTATGTTCAGCACCGCCTGTGCTACGCCGAAGGCGATCATGAACAGCAGCATGAATAGACCACGCATCCAGACTTCGTTTCCATGTTGCACCTCTATCGCTATGACCCAGAAGGGATCGCGGCGGAACGCTCGAAAGTCAGCCATTAAGGTGCGCGGAATGGGGGCTCGGCCTTCCAACGACGTCGAGCAGCATCTTACCGCGAAACGATTGTGGCTATGATCCTGGTCAAAGCAAGGCTATCGCTTTTCGCTAATACTTATTGCGTAGCCCATGGGCGGCGCCGACAGACATCGCGAATATCTCGGCAGTGCCAGGTTAATGACGCTTTGATGCGGAGCGGTGTGCCCGTTCGGGAGGTAGAGGTTTGGCCGAGCCTGGTTTGCTGTCGCGCCAACCAGGACAATCACGAGAGGTCTCGAAATGCAGGTCCCACTTCAGGTGACATTCGAGAACATTGGCCCTTCGGAGGCCATCGAAGCGCGCATCAGAGAGGAGGTCGATAAGCTAGAGCAGTTCTACGACCGCATCACATCGGCGCGCGTCGTCGTTGCACGGCCGCAGCACCGCCACCATAAGGGCGACGTTTATCAGGTCCGCATACATCTAACGGCTCCCGGTGACTCCGACATTGCCATCAGCCGCGAGCCCGCTGTCACCGGCGCACATGAGGACGTCTACGTCACAATACGCGATGCTTTCAAGGCGGCACGGCGACAGTTGCAGGATGTTGCCCGCAAGCGGCAGGGGCACGTCAAAGCGCACGAGCCGCCGCCGCACGGGCGCATCTTGGCGCTGCAGTTCGACCACGGTTTCATAGCATCCGCTGACGGCCGCGAGATCTATTTCCACCGCAACAGCGTCACCCACGACAAATTCGATGAGCTAGAAGTAGGGCAGGAGGTGCGCTTCTCGGAGGCGGTCGGTGACAAGGGGCCGCAGGCGACGCTCGTCCGCCCGATCGGCAAGCATCACCTTGACTGAGACGCGCAAGCGGAAGGAAACCATGAGCACGCCAGCCAATGCGGCGGTCGCAGGCAAGCTCCGCGAAATGGCCGACGTGCTCGAGAGCCAAGAGGCTGACGGCTTCCGTGTCACTGCCTATCGCCACGCGGCACGAACGCTCGACGCCCTCCAGACACCGGTCGAGGATATCGTTCGGGAGAAAGGTCTGCCGGGGCTCGTCGCGCTTCCGGGCATCGGACGTGGGATCGCCGCGGCAATCGTCGAGATGGTAACGACGGGCCGATGGGCCGCGCTCGATCGGTTGACCGGCGCGCTCGAGCCCGAGCAACTCTTCCAAACCATACCAGCTATCGGCCCAGAGCTTGCCGAGCGGATCCACGAGGAACTGCACGTCGACACACTGGAGGCGCTCGAGCTTGCTGCACACGATGGCAGACTCGAAAAGGTCCCCGGCATAGGCGAGCGCCGCGCCGCCGCGATCCGGGCCGTCATAAGCGAGCGCCTGGGCCATCGGCGGGTCAGAGCTAGGCGCGCCACGCACGCACCCTTCGTCGATGTCCTGCTCGATGTGGACCAAGAGTATCGCGAGAAGGCAGAGAAGGGAGAGCTGAGAAGGATTGCGCCGAAGCGCTTCAATGCCGCAGGCGAGGCATGGTTGCCCGTCCTGCATACGCGGCGCGGTGAGTGGGCGTTCACGGCACTGTTCTCGAACACCCAGAAAGCGCACGAGCTCAACAAGACACACGACTGGGTGGTGATCTACTTCCATGACCGCGACGGGCCCGAGGCGCAATGCACGGTCGTCACCGAAACGCGAGGAGTTCTCGCAGGCCGCCGCGTCGTGCGCGGACGCGAGGGCAAATGCGTGGCGCACTACGCCGAGGCGGGTTTAGGTTAGGGTCCTCAAAACGAAGCTTGATCGGCTACTGGGTGATAGGAGCGGGTAGGGAAACCTATCTCCCGGTCATGCCGTCTTCGGCCTGCGTCTCGATTTCCTCAAACCTGCCCGATAGGGAAACGCGAACCAAAGCGGCCACGAGGCGCACAAACTTGGCCCGATCGACCAGGGCCGCAATCTGATGAACGTCACCGCCCAGCCCGAGCCGCCTTGCGGCCTGCAGCGCCTTAGCATCGGCAAAGGGATAGAGCTCGTCCCACACGAACTGGACCTCGCGAAAGAAGATGTCGACGCCGACGTTCCCGAGTCCCTTGAACTCCTTGAGCAACCGTCGCTCCTCTTGCGGCTGGCGGCCCGCTTTCGCGCGAAGGCGCCGCAGATCCCCGCCATATGCAGTGAGGAGGAGAGCGGCAGTCTCTCCAAGCATCCGCGACGTGCTCTCGTCATAGCGCGCATAGCCTGCGTGGTTCAGAACGCGCACCCTTTGCTCCCACGTGCTCTCACTGAGCTTTTGCGCCGTGGTCCAGCCTTGCGCGAAAAGCACCCTGGCTGCCTTCATGGCCACCGTGGCTTTGATCCTGGCGCTGAAGAGGATCGACGCACACAAGAGACGAAACAGCGCCGATGGCGTGTTCCTGGAGATGTCGATCCCGAGCTCGGAGGCGAATGGTCGTCCATGCTGAGCCAGCAGTACCGCAACGATGGCTTTCTTTTCCGGTTCTTCAGTCATAATCAGCCGTATGAAATAAAGGCGCGCAACTTGACCCGCGACGATCATGCTGTCGGTCGAGCGCAGACGCACCGGTGTTCAACCCTTGATGCAGACGAGTGGGACGAGGCGCGCTACGCGCTTCGCCAGCCCCGCGTTCTCGGCCACCTCGACGATCGCGCTCACGTCCTTGTAGGCGCCGGGCGCCTCCTCGGCGATGCCGCGCTGAGACGGGCTCTTGATGATAATGCCCCGCGCGCGCAGGTCGTCGATCACCTGACGGCCCATCCATGTCCGCCTGGCCTGGTGCCGGCTCATTTTACGGCCGGCACCATGACAGGCGGAGGATAACGCACGCTCCTCACTCGTCTCGATGCCGGCCAGCACGAACGACTGCGTTCCCATACTGCCGCCGATCAGGACCGGCTGGCCGAAAGGCTTGAGCGCGTCGGGCAGGCTCGGATGCATGGGGCCGAAGGCGCGCGTTGCCCCCTTGCGGTGCACGTAGAGCTGACGCGTTCTCCCGTCGACAACGTGAGGTTCCACCTTGCACGTGTTGTGCGAGACGTCGAACAGCAGGGGCAGCGGCGCATCGGCGAAGAAGCGGGCGAAGACATGACGCGTCAGATGGCCGATGATCTGCCGGTTGGCGAGCGCGCAATTAACGCCTGAGCGCATGGCCCCGAAATACCGCTGGCCAACCTCGGAGCGGATCGGGGCGGAGGCGAGCTCACGATCCGGAAGCGCGATGCCGAACCCGTCGGCCGCAAGCACCATCTCACGTAGGAATTCCGTGCCAATCTGGTGGCCGAGCCCGCGGGAGCCGCAATGGATGGTGACAACACACTCGCCCAGCTTGAGGCCGTATCCGCTCGCAATCTCGGGATCGAAGATTTCCGCGATCTCCTGGACCTCGAGATAGTGGTTGCCGGATCCCAGCGTGCCCATCTCGCGGCGCTGGCGCCGGCGCGCGTCGTGCGAGACGGCTTCTGGGTCAGAGCCGGATATTAGCCCTTCCTCCTCGATGCGCTCCAGATCCTCGGCGCAGCCATAGCCTTGTTCGACCGCCCAGCGCGCACCCCCTGTGAGCATCGCCGTCATCTCGGCATCATCGAGCGTAATCCGCCCCTTCGAACCGATGCCAACGGGGACGGTGCTGTAGAGAGCGTCGGCCAACTGGTCCTGGCAGGCGATGATCTGAGCCCGGTCAAGGTTGGTGAGGTGTGTTCGCACGCCACACGAGATGTCGAATCCGACGCCACCGGCCGAAACGACACCCCCCTCGTCCGCATCAAAGGCCGCGACACCCCCGATCGGAAACCCGTAGCCCCAGTGGGCATCGGGCATGGCGTAGGCGGCGCCCATGATGCCCGGAAGGGAAGCCACGTTGGTGATCTGCTCAAGCACTTTATCATCCATGTCCTCGACGAGATCTTCGGTCGCATAGATGATGGCCGGGACACGCATTGGTCCGTGACACGGCGCTTGCCAAGCATAGGCATCGATTTTTTCGAGGCGATCTATGTCCATGGACTCGTACTATACTCCCGGCTTTCGTTGCAGCTCAGACGTCGAGCACGCACTGGGCCCGCCAGCGGCCTTGCCGATCGTGTGCGACGGAAAGCGCAGTGAATGTTGCGCCCTTGATCTCGGCAGCGGGCTCGTGCCTGGCGACTTCGATCGGCTCACCGTGCGCGGTGGCCGTCAGATGGCTATTGTGAATGACAGCCTCAAATCGACTGAAAACCATTTTGCGCGTTGCCATTTCCAGAACCAGACGATTGAGCCAATCGACCAGCAGAGTCTCCAGATCCGGAGCGGAGCATTCGATCGTGATCGTCTCGTTCGGCTCCACCAGGCGCGGATCTGTCACCACTGCCGTCATCGCCAGAGCAGCCTGCTCAAATGCCTCGGCAGGGGTCGCGCCGTAGCCGAGAATGCCGATATCGGCATCGTGCGGGAAATGCTCCCAACCGGGTGTGCGCATCGCTGGATCTTTCAACAACTGGTCAGGGTCTGACCTCGATCTCGTTGATAACGGCGTCAACGCCGAAGATCATCCACACGTCGCCCTCGAACGGGGCGCCGCGTATCAATTGGAATTTGCCGCCGTCTTGCTCGCGGATCTCAATCCCCTGGAAATTTGGCTCGCCAACCATGCCATCGCGAACGTGAACCCGGATCTCCTTGTCGCTCATGTGGCTGGCCGGCTTTACATGCAGATGATCGGCGATGCCTGCAATACCTGGAATAGCCGCGACCTTCTCGAGCGCGAGCTTCTCGGCGGCCACGTCGGGCACTTCGCCATCGAGCAATATCACCCCTTCGCTTTCAAGCTTGAGTTCGCGCAAGTGGAACATTGGGCCGAGGCGCGGCTCGCTTCTAAGAACCGCCCGAACCTTGGCCTTGATTTCCGATCGTTGGTCTTGTGAAGGCGATCTGTTCATCGCTCTATGCTCCACAGTGCGAAGTGTGGCCGCCGCTGGAGCCTCGTATCCTCGGTCTTCCGCCTCCTGCGGCGTATGGCCAGCTCACGCTGGCTGGACGACGCCCGCGCGGGAAGGCTCGCAACGCCTCGCCGTCCTTGACTGAGCCAGGTTCACTACGCGCGCTCGTCACGTTCGGAACGCCGCAAGCGCTCGAAGAGCTGCTCGAAATGCCCCTCACCCTCACAATTAAGCGGGGGATTCGTTGTGCTGGTGACTCTCGCATTGAACACGGGACACCATTCACGCGTGATTTGAACCGTTTGATCGGTCGTCGGCAGGTGCAGCGCAGTCGTGAAGCCCTCCATTTGGGACGACGCGGAAAACCGAGCCTGAGCGCTTCTCGTCACGCTCTGTGCATCGATGGACAAAAGAAATTCGGCGAAGGGAAAGTACTCTGACCATCGATACAGGTTTCCCGCATTTATGGCTTACATTTAGCGGGCTACGAACCACCGGGATTTGACTTCGATCAATGCATCGCCGCAGCACACCGGGTTTCATGAATGCATCGTCGCGTGGAGGCAACATCGGCGAAGTACGGTAGTGAAACGTCGTCTAGGCGTGGATCTAGCTTAGGCAATGAACCGATCTGTCTGTGAAGCGCGGCGGTGGGGGCCGTGACCGTCACGCCGGATCGCCCCAGGGGAGACCCAGAGGTGCAAGGCGTAGGGTCCAGGCTAGGTGCATCCTATTCCGACGTTGGTTCATTCGACCTCAAATGTCGCGATCCAAAATGAGACGAAGGCAATGCAAGAGGACCTGGTGGGTCAGAGGCGCCCGCGCGAAGCTGGGATCGGACAGGAGGCAGCGCGCAACCCCGAGTTGAGCCTTGAATCGTGCCGGCTGGAAATCGACGGCAACGCTGTTGAAGCACGAGGAGGCGAGACCATTCTGGCCGCCGCCCGCCGCGCCGGCATCGAGATTGCCGCAATGTGCGCCGATCCACGGATCAGACCCACTGGCGACTGCGATCTGTGCAATGTCATGGTCGACGGCGAGACCGGACCCGTGAAGGCCTGCATGACCGTGGCCTGTGATGGCATGACGGTCAAGACCGAAAACGAGGAACTGAATGCGCTGCGCAAGGAAAGACTTAATACCTATCTTTCCCATCACAACGCCTACTGCCAGCCGCCCTGCACGGCTGCTTGCCCGGCCGGTATCGACATCGCCGGATACATCGACCTGATACTCCAGAAAGATTATGCCGGCTCAACGGCTCTCATCAAGGAGATGCTGCCGTTGCCGGGCGTGCTCGGGCGCGTGTGTCCGCGCCCTTGCGAAGATCCGTGCCGGCGGGTGCAGATTGACGGTAAGCCCGTCGCAATCTGTGCCCTGAAACGCTTTGCCGCCGACAAGGCCGCCGAATCAGGCCTGCCGACGCAGCCCGAGCCCAAGCCAGCCACCGGCAAACGCGTTGCCGTGGTTGGCGCCGGTCCCAGCGGCCTCTCGGCTGCCTACTACCTGGCGCTGGAAGGCCACAAGGTCACGCTGCTTGAAGCAGCCGAGAAGGCTGGCGGCATGTTGCGTTTCGGCATTCCGCCCTACCGCCTCCCCAACAGCGTGCTTGACCAGGAGATCAATGACATCCTGGCGCTCGGCGTTGGACTGAAGACGAACCAGGTCATGGGCCGCGACTACCAGATCGATACGCTAAAAGACCAGGGATACGAGGCTGTCTACCTCTCCATCGGAGCCATGGCCGCCAAACCGGCAAGGATACCTAACGACGATGCCGAAGGGGTCATGTCGGCGATCAAATTCCTGGCCGACGTCAACTGGAATGAAACTGTCGATATCGGCGATCGCGTGATTGTCATCGGCGGTGGGTTCACGGCCGCCGATGCGGTACGCACGGCGCTGCGTGTCGGTGCGTCGGAGGTTACAATGATGTACCGGCGTACGCGCGTGGAGATGACGGCCGCCGCACACGAAATTCACGAATGCGACGTGGAGGGCATAAAGCTCGAGCTTCTCACCGCTCCGGTGGCGGTAGAGGTCGAGAACGGACGGGTCTCGGGAATTACCTCGCAGCGCATGGAACTCGGCGAACCGGATGACAGCGGCCGCCGCCGCCCGGTCCCCATCCCGGGCTCGGAATATTTTACGCCGGCCGACACGGTGCTCCTGGCCATCGGGCAGGATGTCGATATTGCCTCGCTCAACGAGGGCGATCTCGGCCTCGATGAGAGATGGGGCACGATCCAGGTGGATGAAGCGACCACGATGACCAATCTGCCCGGCGTGTTTTCCGGCGGCGACTGTGTCAGCGGCGCCGCCACGGTGGTTGAAGGGGTTGGCGCCGGGCGCCTGAGCGCCTTCGCCATCAACGCCTACCTGAACGGCGCCGGCGAGGCCGGAATTGCCGCTGCCATCCGCCCGTACAGGCCGGAGTTTTTCGACATCGGCGCAAAGGCCAAGTCGGACGAAGAGTTGAACGAGATGCCCGTCCTCGATGGCGAGGGCCGGCTCAAGGCGTTCGCCAATGCCGGCAACGGCGGCGACGTCGACAATGACGAGGCCTTCAAGGAGGTCGAAACCGGGTTTTCGGAGGAAGCGGCGTTGCGCGAGGCCGGTCGGTGCCTCATGTGCCGTTGCCAGGCTGCGGGCGTGTGTACGCTGCAGAGCCTGTCCATCCGGTACGGCGCCGGAACCAAAACTTACCTGGGCGAGGAAGCGTGGAAATGAATATCAACACCGATGTGAAAGACGCTGAACGGTTCGACCCCGGTCTGGCCCCGCCGATTTTGTCATGGCCGTTTTTCCAGCTTGAGTTTGAAAAGTGCATCAAGTGCCTGCAATGCGTGCGCATCTGCGATGAGGTGCAGCACCGCAAGGTCTACACCGTCGATGCATCCGGCTATCCCATCCTTGTCAGCGGGACCGACGATTTCCGCGATACCCAGTGCAACAATTGCGGCCAGTGCGTTGGCGTGTGCCCCACCGGGGCCCTCAACGATCTGTCGGACACCGGCGCCCTGCCGAAGAACCTGCGCCAGAAAACCACCACGATCTGCGGCTATTGCGGCGTGGGCTGCGCAATCGAGTTCGAGACGGAAAACGGCCGCGTCGTTGCCGTCAACCCGTCCAGCGTTTCAGACGCAAACATCGGCAATCTGTGCGTCAAGGGCCGTTTTGGTATGGACTTCATCCATCACCCGGACCGCCTGACGACACCGCTGATGCGGCGCGGCGGCAAGGACAGTCCACTGGAACCGGCTAGCTGGGATGAAGCGATCGCCTTTGCCGCCAAGCGCCTCAACGAAGTCAAGGCCAAACACGGGGCCGCCTCTCTTTCCGGCCTGACCTCTGCACGGGCGACGAACGAGGACAATTTCGTCTTCCAGAAAATGGTGCGCTGCGCCTTTGCCACCAACAATATCGATCACTGCGCGCGCCTGTGCCACATGGCGTCTGCCGTCGCCCTGAAGAAGGCGGTGGGCTCCAGCGCACCGTCCGCATCGAGCCCGGACGTGCGCATGGCCACGGCGTTTATCGTCTGCGGCTCCAACACAACGGTGACCCACCCTGTTATTTCAAGCCAGGTGTTCAAAGCCAAGTACGAGAGCGGTGCGAAAGTCGTGGTCATCGACCCGCGCCGCATCGAGATGGTCGATCATGCCGATGTCTGGCTGAGGCCGAACAATGGCACCAATGTCGCCGTGCTCAACGGACTGGCCCATATCATCATTAAAGAGGGGCTGGCCAACGAGGACTTCATCGCGGAGCGGACCGAGAACTGGCAGAACTACGTTGAGGCCCTCGAAAAATACACGCCGGAATATGTTGAAGAGATCACCGGCGTACCGCAGGACAGGCTTAAGCAAGCAGCCCTGATCTATGGCAAGGCTGCACGCGGCATGCTGCTGTGGGGTATGGGCATCACTCAGCACCTGACAGGCGTCGATGGCGCTCTGGCCATGGCCAACCTGTCGCTTCTGAGCGGTCACGTCGGCAAGCCGGGCACCGGCTTCATTCCGCTGCGCGGCCAATCCAATGTGCAGGGCTGCTCGGACATGCAGGGCCAGCACAACAATTTGCCGGGTTACCACGACATCAAGGATCCCGCAGACCGCGCCAAGTTCGAGAAGGCCTGGGGTGTCCCCATGCCTGAAGACCAGTATCACACGGTGGTCGAGATGGAGGAAGGTGCAGTGCATGGCGATATCAAGGCCATGTACATCATGGGTGAGAATCCCATGGGTTCAAGCCCCGACATCAGCGAGGTCGAACACGGACTGAAGAACCTTGAATTCCTTTCCGTACAGGACCTGTTCCTGTCCGAGACCGCGGCGCTGGCCGATGTCGTGTTTCCCGCCGCCAGCTTCGCTGAAAAGGACGGCACGTTCACCAATACAGAGCGCCGCGTACAGCTCGTGCGCAAGGCGGTGGAACCGCCCGGCGGAGCGCGGGCCGACTGGGAAATCATCTGCGATGTGTCCACCGCCATGGGCTATCCCATGAGCTATGCGGACGCTGCGGAAATCATGGAGGAAATCGCCTCTCTGGTGCCTTCCTATGCCGGCATCCGCCACGAGCGGCTCGGCGGCAGCGGCCTGCAGTGGCCCTGTTTCGACACCGATCATCCCGGCACCCGTTTCCTCTATGAGGAGACCTTCCCGACCCCGTCCGGCAAGGGTATGTTCCATGTGGTCAATCAGGATGACGCCGGCGAGGATGCGGCCGATGATGAATATCCGCTGAACCTCAACAGCGGCCGGCTGCTGGAGCATTATCACACCGGCACCATGTCGAGACGGTCGCGCGGCCTGGACCATATGTGCCCCGAAGGCGAGGTCGAGGTGCACCCTGAGGATGCCCGCCGCTACGGTCTGGAGGATGGTTGCATGGGCCGCATCGTCACCAAGCGCGGCTCGATCGAGGTCAAGGTCTTTGTGACCGACCGGACACCGGAGGGAGCAATCTTCTACCCGTTCCACTTCGCTGAAGCGCCCGCAAACCGGCTGATCAGCGGCACGTTCGACAAGGCCTCGCAAAC
>Ga0114923_10003736_pt1 | contig 10227 bp, 16 predicted proteins | sample SumtaG_FD_89578 | JGI IMG/M metagenome (GOLD analysis project Ga0114923, IMG submission 89578) | Deep subsurface microbial communities from Indian Ocean to uncover new lineages of life (NeLLi) - Sumatra_00157 metaG | ecosystem: Environmental > Aquatic > Marine > Oceanic > Sediment | place: near...
GACAGATATTTATTCTTGAGTATGATAGAACTAAATCTGAACTTAAAACATTACGCTCACAACGTAATAAGGTTATAGATTTCTTAGGTGGGAATGATGAGTGAACTTGCTGACGCAATCAAAAGGTTTGAGACTTGGATACCCGATACACCTACTCTCGGACCAGCAGATATTCCTTTCTTAACTGAAGCATATTTATATGATGCGATAGGTAAGGAAGACGCTCGTACACTACTTGCTTTATGGAAGCGTGTGGTAGTTGCTATGGTAACAGAACCCACGTTCTGTAATTTATGTGCAATCAGAATTCATCAATGCTTTATTACGCCCGGCAACGAGCATTGTGATATGTGTGGTAAGTCTTGGCGTGATGTACTTGTACCAAGTAAACCTAACTTATTAAATCTTGCTGAAGAGTTATTTAAAGGTGCAGAGCCTTCTACTCCTGAGGAACGTAAAGCTTTCAAATACGCGATGCTTCAGTTTCTTAAAGGGAAGGTTGATGGGGAGATTAAAAAGATTTCTAGACCGACCAAAGACGAAGAAGATTAGTCTTACTGTTTTTGATTCGTTGAAGACAGCTACAGTAGCTAAGAGGAAAATAAATGAAGAGAGCGGTATTGATAGCAGGACTTTGGCTCATAGTAGGTTCCTTAATAGGTGTTTCAGCAGCCTCAAAGCTGAGTACACAGGCCGTTATCGTAGACGTTATTCTGAAAGCTCTAATGAGTTTGGGCATTTTGTTACTCTTGCTCGTAGGTTCCAAGATAGCTATCGACGTACAGGAGTTAAAGTCGACGTCCCGTCTTACTTTAGAGCGCACTTCGACTTTTATGGAGGTACTAAAACGTTTCCTGGGCATACGGTTGGAAAGAAATCCTGGTTCTGGTACCGTAGATATATCCTCAAGAAAACAGCAGCCATCGTCTCCCTTAGCAATAGTGAAAGGGAAGCGTACTACCAATCATTAATAACTGAGCTAGCAGAGACCTGGCAAACGTCAGAAGATGACATACGTAAACGGTTCGGTTCATGGGTAGGGGAGCATGCCGAAGTATCCATTTGACGAAGAGTTCCAATGTAAACTGCTTGGAATGATGGTAGAGAATTTTGGGGGTATTTGTTCTCTAGAACTAATCAAGTCAGAGTTCTTTGAGGACCCCCAAGATTCTAAGATAGCGAGTATCATTTTAAAGTTTCGTGCGGAGTATGGACTCCCACCTACTTGGGATATCTTACGTCAAGAATTAGTAAATGCTGTAGACGAAGAAGAGATGCACTTATACCAAGAACGCTATGATCAGGCGAAACAACATGTCGCTACGTTAGAGAAGAAGTATGTTGTTAAGCAAGCTCGTAGATTTGGATTTGGTCAGGCACTTCGATTGTCTATAACTGAAGCGATAAATGATCTACAGCGTGACGAAATTGAACAGGCTGCAGACAAGCTTATTAAAGGTACGCAAGCTGGAGTCTACGACGAACAGCAAGAACTGCGATACTTTGAAACTGTGTCTATTCGTCTACGAAAGCAGAAGAAGGAAAAATCTATACACACATTGATTCCTGAGCTCGACCACGTACTACGAAATCGTGGTCTAAATTATAGAGAGCTTGGAATTGTGCTAGCTCCGCCTGGTGGTGGAAAAACGATGTTTTTAACTCATATGGCGAAGTCCGCTGTCTTACAGAAAAAGAGCGTTATATTCATTTCTATCGATATGATTGCAGACTTGATAGCAGCGCGCTTAGATGCTTCCTTTTCGGGGGTATTCACTCATGAGCTCTTTGATAATCGCGAACGTGTTGTGCGCAAAGTCACTGAGATCGGAGAGCGCTATGGCGAACTATTGATAATCAAAGAGTACCCTGAAAAGACGCTAACAGTGGCAGGATTACAGAGCTATCTACAGCATCTAGCTGACATCGATTACTATACGGATATGGTTATCGTAGACTATTCAGCGCTTATGTCATCTGGCGATACAAATTTCAGGCAACCGCATAAAGACTTAGGTAATATAATTCTTGGACTAAGACGATTAGCCAAAGAAATGAACCTAGCTATTTGGACAGGAGCGCAGGGTCATCGAGCAGCTGCATCGGCAGAGTTAGTGACAGCAGAACATGCAGCTGAGAGTTTCGAGATGGTGAACCACGCTAACGTAATGGTGAGCCTTAGTCAAACTCCTGAAGAGAAGACTAAGGAGAAGATGCGAATGTACATTGCAAAGAATCAGACAGGTCAGACGAACATTCAAATTCCTATACACACCAACTTTAGAAAGGGTTGCTTCTTCAGGATGACATAATGAAAATCCCTGAGCATGTTCCTGAACACGATCACGAGCTCTGTTATAAGATGACGAGAGATACATTACATCCCGATCAGCCGTTCTATAGGATGACTGCCGAGAGTGAGAAGCGTTGGGAGTCTGGAGAGTTCTGTGGCAAGTTAGTTAAGACTGATGATTATGAAAAGACGTCGATGTTGAGGTGGGTGTATTTCAATGCTGTACGCTGAGTGGTTAGGAACAGGTACAGCTGTAAGTAAAGATGAGATACGTTTCGATTGCCCTAAGTGTGATGATGAGGGCCAGAAGTTTTATTGGAACTCACGTCTTCATATTGGTCATTGCTTCAAGTGTAACTTCGCAGCTAACCTTTATCGTCTTAGTAGAGTCGTAGGGATTGAGTACAAGTCAATTCCTGTATCACTCCGGAAGTCGAATAAAGTTCCTGAAGAAACAGTGAGAGTAAGGTCTACACTTAAGGGGACAGAGACAAAGGTTAGAATACCTAACACCGCCATCTTCGATTCGATCAAGGGTATCTCATATCTGCTAGCGAGGGGTGTCACAGTCAAGCAGATGAAGAAGTACGATATGCGTTGGGAAGGGTCTCGCTTTATGGGGAGAGTAGTTCTTCCTATAAAGAGTAGGCATGGTACTCTGATAGGGTGGGTAGGAAGATCCACACATACTATGACGAAGCCGAAGTACCTATTCTCACCTCACTTCCCTGCATCGCATCATCTGTTTGGATTGAACCATTTTAATCCTGTAGGTAAGGAATTAGTATTAGTGGAAGGACCACTAGATCAAATTCGTTTCGGGAATGGAAGTGTTGCTACGTTTGGTAAGTCTCTCTCAGAGAAGCAGAAGGGGTTACTACTACATCAGGAAGTAGCTCCCAGTACTATTACAATCATGTGGGATCCAGACGCTCGAATTGAAGCAATAGATCTGGCTGAGAGATTGTCCAAGATTTTCAAACGTATCAAAGTGGTACACTTACCGTTTGGAACTGATCCGGGTAGTACGAATAGAACTAAGTTGAAAGAACTTGTTAACACAACTCCTTTATACAAAAGTGATAACTGGAAACTAGAATGCCTAAAAAGCCAGTAGCTATTTTGATCGATGGGAATCATTTAGTTCATAGAAACTTCTGGAGCCTGGCAGCTTTCACAACTAAAAATGGAAGACACTCAGGAGCGTTCTTTGGTTCTGTAAGGACTCTACGTAGTCTAATTACCAAGTTCTCTCCACAGATAGTAATAACCGTCTTTGATGGAAAGCCTAAGAAACAATTAAGTATATTAAAATCGTATAAGCAACAGCGTAGAGATAAAGAGAACAGTTTCGTAAAGCGTCATCTGTATAGTCAGCTTGCAGATGTAAAGAAAGCATTCGGATGTTTAGGTACATTTGTAGTACGTCATTCAGGTAAAGAGGCTGACCCCACTGTAGCAGTATTAGCTCATTACTTTAGTACACAGGACTATCGTGTGTTTATTGTTAGCAGCGATTCAGATTACTATCAGTGCTTAACTGATGACATTTCGATGTATGATGCTATACAAGATCGAATCGTTACTCCTACTGCTGTCTTAAAGAAGCTGGGGTTACAGAATTTAGGTGAAGTCTTATTACACAAAGCTATTATGGGTGACAGGTCAGACAACATCCCTGCTGTGAAGAAAGGGATGGGTAAGATTAGGACTACAAACCTATTAACAGATGCAAGTGCACTCAAGGTGTTTAAAAAAGAATATGAAAAAGAGATCGCTTTCAATCTTAGTCTGGTTAGACTTCCTGTTTCTGGTGGTAAGATACCGACGTGGATACGAGAGAAGCTTGTTGCCCAACAACCTATGCGTCTACGTAGAGGTAAATTAGGAAAGCTTTTTCATAAGTATGAAACTGTTTCTATCCTACAAGATGTAGATAAATGGCTATCACCTTTTATGAAGATTTCCGTAATACATAAACGTTCTCACCACATCACAGGAGAGGGTCTTGAAAGAACCGCAGGAGATTAATAAAGCGTTGATCGCGATTTCAGTTTCTAATATCATTCAGGCTCTAGGATTAAATGTTGAAGACCAACACCTGAAAGGTACTCCTGAACGTGTTGCGAGAACATACATGGAGCTGTGTTATGGGCTAACTTCGGATGCAAAGAAACGTATCAATCATGTCTTCAATAGCGTCTTCAGGTCTGCGAATGAAGAGATGATTACTACCAGAAAGATTAAATCTGTATCACTTTGTCCTCATCACCTACTTCCGGTTGAGTATACTTCGTGCGTAGGTTATGTGCCTGATCTTTATGTTATTGGCTTATCGAAGTTGCCTCGACTATTTAAACTTATGTCAGCAAGACCTATTATTCAAGAGGATTTGACCCAGGAGATAGGTGTTGCGCTTGTAAAAAATCTGAAGCCTAAAGGTGTTATGGTAGTCATGAGAGGTATGCATGCCTGCATGCGTTGCAGGGGTGTATTAGCTGATGGAGCAGATGTTATTACCAGCTTCGTTTCCGGGGTGTATAGAGATCCGAAAGAGAAGGCAAGAGACGAATTTCTATCCTTTATTCAGCGTGGCGGAATTTAAGAAAAACGAGATGGTTCTGCCAAGTTGAAATTTTAGTACTTTATTATTATATGAAATATAACATCTAACATCTTACTTTAGATTTAGATTTCCCGAAAATTTAAAACTGTGGCTCAACGCTTCGAAGGTTAGATTAGCGATAGGAGAGTGTAAGACGATATGAGAAGCGAGGAGCCCGTTAATGATAAAACGTAGGAAGCTTCTTCGCAGGAAGAAAAAGAAGTCTCCCGAGAAACTCAAAAAGTTAAAACTGAAAAAGAAGAGGAGGGAAGAAGAAAGCGATTACCCAAAACCCGAACTGGTTCATCGTCCGAGGGTTTGGGCAAAGCGACCACCAGGTTTAGTAATCCTACACTTAAGTTTTTCAATTAAGGAAGCTAAAGAGGTTCTTAGATGGCTAAAAAAGGGAAGGGAAAGAAAGGCAATAAGGGAAGCGGTAAGGGAAGTAAGAAAGGCGCTAAGAGCGGAGCTGGCAAGAAAGGCAAACGCGCGCAAATCTCTGAAGAAGAGAAAGCACAGCGGAAGTTCGACAAGAGCGCAAAGAAAGTCGGACGAATGAGTATCCAGGATCTGATCAACTTCGCTCAGACCGTTGGCCTGAACGTGGCATTTACGTTCGTGCAGCCTTCGGGTGATGTGGAAGCTGCCGCTCCTCCCGGAACTGGTGTTGGTAAGAAGAAGACCAAGAAGGCGAAGGACGAGGACGAGGACGAAGACGAAGATGAGGACGAAGATGAGGACGAAGACGAAGATGAGGACGAAGATGAGGACGAAGACGAAGATGAGGACGAAGAGGACGATGACTGATCTAGCGTCGTAACTCTTTGATCAGGTGTTATGACAATTTGGTGTAGGGGAATGAGCCAAGGCGGTACCGCCTTAACCCGAGACCAAATTAACGAGTGCTGACCGTGAGGGTTCATCATTTGCAAGTGCTCACGGTTGGCCATTGTTTTATTTAACTTGTTGAGGAGATAAAATGAGTACACCAAAGAAGTGGACGAAAGCAGCACTGAAGAAGAAAGCTTTATTGCTCATGGCTGAGAGAGAAAAGCGAATGGGCTCAGATAATCCAATGGACTTTACTGTGTTCAGTAGTCAAGATGAGTGTATGAGCTCTAAGCGTCTTCCAAAAGATAGAGGGTGTCTCTTCCAGAGGATATTTAATACCTCTAATGGTGATGAGCGTTTGTTACAGAAACGGTGCCCCGAAATTACCATAAAGCAGTTTGAGTCGATGGTGAAGTTGAACGATAACAAGCGGTGGGGAAGACTCTTTACGAGGATACGAGCGCTGTGAGCGATTCTTTAATCCACTCTCCATCAGGTAAGAACTTTAAGTTCGGTAAAGGGAATGGTGCCGTAGACTACGAAGCACTTCGAATGTTGAAGAATACTTTCGAAGTGCAAGAGAAGTATGACGGCGCTAGGTTTATGTTGATAGGCGAGATTGATACTACGAAGTTTAGGTCTCGTGTTGTCAGTAAGAAGACAGGAGAGCTAGGTAATAAGTCCGCTAACTTTCCTCATCTACGTGTTAAGTTCCCTGGCTTAGTTATGGATGGAGAGATAGTTGTTCCGGGTGGAGACTCATCAGACGCGATGTCAGCTGTAGGCGCTCTACCTGAACAAGCCTTATCGTGGCAGAGAGAGAACGGAAAGGTTTATTATGTTGCTTTCGATCTGCTTTTCTTTGGTACTAAAGATGTACGTCATAAGCCCTATCATTCTAGACGTAGACTACTAAAAGAGATTGTAGCTCAGCTTGGAAATAAGTACATCCTTTCAGCTCGTACTTGGAACCATGATGGTAGGGATGCAGCAAGATTGTTTAAGCGTATTGTAAAAGGCGGTGGTGAAGGGGTCATGATTAAAGATCCTTCTGCTGCTTACGGTAAAGGTGTTTGGAAGGTTAAGAGCTTTAGAGATACGTGCGTTATCATTACTGGCTTTACTGAGGGTGAGAAGAAGTATGTAGGTCAAATCGGTGCAGTTAAATTTAGTGTCTGGAGCAACAACAAGCTTATAGAAATTGGACAGTGTTCTGGATTCGATGATGAGTTGCGTAAAGACTTTACTAAGAATCAGAAACGCTTTATAGGTAAGGTCATGGAAGTTAGAGGTAATAAGTTAACTTCACATTGCCGATTACGCCATCCTAGATTTCAGCGTTTTAGAGACCACGACTACGCGCCAGAACAATGTACAATGAAAAAGCTAAAACAGGACTTTGGGTGATGATAAGATGTAGTGAGTGCCGGGCCCCACAACCAGAGCAAGATGCCGAAGAAGTTTATTATGAATTACATTTTGAAAATTGTTCAAAACATGATACGGATGTTTGCATCGCATGTCAAGAAATGACTGATAAGGGAGTCGAAAATGAACCTGAAGATGAAATTGATGCTGCTTGTGATGATTTTGATATTCCCGCTGACTATAGTCGAAGCAGGTACGAAGCCCACTGAGGCTAAAAACCTAAGTAAGTTAGTGAACGCCAAAGGTCAACTCTGCTTCACCGTTGAGCGGGGCGACCGTAAGATGAACTTCAAGATCGACATTGCAAGAGGTACGCCAAGAGAGACAGTTGCACGGATTGAAGAGGACTACGTTGCTGCTGCGTACGCTCAAATGGTAGCTGCTGACGTGGGCAATCCGTTCGTCAATTCACTCTGGACTACGCAACAGATCACGATCAGCACTGAACTAAAGGTCTGCATCATCTGTGGTGGTCCTGGTGGTCGAGGTTACATGCTTTGGGAGGGCACCGAATGGCCTGGAGGGGCGTGCGTATTGTGTACGGGTAAGAAAGAGTGCCGGGTATATTGTTTCCCGACTGCAGGTAATACATGTCCCAATCCCTGTTGGGGGTAAAGAAGTATATTAAAGAGTGTTGGGCTATCTTCATAATGTATATGAAGGTAGGCCTCCTCTGTGCTCTGGCGGGATTAATTTACTCTATCGTTAAAGGGATTTTCAAATGAATCCTCGGCAGGAGTTCGTTGGAGCGATGCGAGCAGAAGTTCGGATGGTGCATCAGGCGTATCTGTCAGTAAAGATGTCGTGTGACTGTTGCGTGAATATTCGTGCAGCTTGCAAGGCGTTTATAGATGCGGTATGTAAGATGCGTCACTTCACTGAACCGCACTACCACAATCATACAGGTTGCCTTACCGTTCTCTATCGCGAGGTATTCGATGATAGATAATTTAGTAAAGTTAGGTCTAGCTTTAGAGCGAGCTAAAGAGCAATGCTGGTTGGTTACAATTACTCCAGACGGTTCTACCGAAATTGATGTGTCAGCTTTTCGTGGTGACTTAAATTGCCCACATCAGAAACCTTACTCACAATCGGATGGGCATGGGTATGAATCATTTGAAACCGATTCTCTTGGTTCATTAACAGCGTTGGTTATTTGGATTGAAAACTTACCGGAGTTGAAGCGATGACTCCATACACCAAGCCGCGAGATAAGTTTGTTGCGATGCTGCGTCCGTTAGTAAAGAAGCATCGGTTTAGTTCAGACAACACTCTCATGTTTTACAAAGGTCTTTGTGAATCCTTTGCGTGGCTTGCAACCGGCGGAGATAATTTACAAGCATATGAGAGTGTGTTGGAAGGTCTTATGACCGATGTATTTGATTTTGAATACTGTCCGGAATGTAAGGGTAAGTGTAGAGGTGGGTTTGCAGCTGTAAAGTTGGAGAGGAAAAGAAATGAAAGCTCCGATGAGTAATCGCGTTAAAGAACTGTTGAGTACAGAAGAGGGTACGGGATACTTGCTAGAGAAGATACGTCAACACAAACAGAGGGTTAGATCCCAACGCGAACAAGGCCGGAGAAAGGCTATTGAAACCGATACCGAAAAAATTACTGGAGCGTTGCGGAAGGTGTCCTTACGTAACACATCCGTACGTACCCGCATCAGGTAATATTAACTCCCCATTAATTAATATGGGTGTGGCTCCGGCAGTAGAAGATATAGAAGGAAAGAAGACATTTGCTGGAAGCATTCTATGGGATGTATTCAATAGCTTTAACATTGAACGCAAAGATGTATTTAGTATGAACCTCGTTCAGTGTCAGACAGGTGACGCTAAGGGAGAAACCTCTAACCCTAATCCTGATGCTGTTGCTCAATGTGAATGGTATAGGCGCAAGATACTTAAACGTATAAGACCGAAGGTTATTCTTACTTTCGGTGAAGCGCCTATGGCTCATCTAACTAGTGATAGAGGGATCACTAAGCATCGCGGCAGAGTTCTTACGACTGGTAAGTACAAAGTAGTTCCTACCTTTGCTCCCTCATATGTTACACGTAGAGGTATAGACGAAGCGAAGCTAGCTCAGATGACTAACGACACTAAGCTAGCGATTCAGGAATCTACTAGTCGTAAACTCGTTCGACAACCTCGTACGTTGAAGACCCGTATAGTGGATTCAGTACGTAAGGTAGATGATATCGTCGCCGCAGTTAAAGATAGTGGTCAACTTTGTTACGACTGGGAAACGACAGGGCTAGATTGGTGGAGAGACCAACCTCTTTGTTTAGGTATTGCATCTGATACAGAAGGTGCTTTTGTTATTCCTTATAAGAGAAATGGTGTCTGGCTTTTTAGTAAAGAAGAGCGTAAAGAGATAGCTATAAAGTTAAATCCTGTGTTTCGAGATACGCACATAGTTAATATAGCACAGAATAAAAAGTTCGATGATCATTGGAATGCGAACGTAGGAATCGATTCAGTTAGTAGTTTGAATTTCCATGATACGAAAGTCATGCAGCATCTCATTAATGAGAACATGCCTGCTGACTTGAAGACGATGGCTCATGTCTATACTGATATGGGTGGTTACGAACTCGAGTTAAAGAAAGCACAGACTCGAGCTGGATGGAAACATCTGCCTTCCGATTTACTTTACAAGTACAATACTGGTGACTGCGTAGTCCCCATCCTTCTTGTTCCTCAATTCATTAAGAAATTAAAAGAAGAGGGGTGTTGGGAGTACTACGCTAACTATCAACGTGAACTAATGAAGTGGCTCTGGCACTCAGAGCGTCTAGGTCTTCCTGTTTCATATCTTAGTCTTTTAAAATTGAAGCGTGAGACTGAAGCAGAGATGGAAGACTATCGTAAAAAGTTAGTTAAAGAAGTGGGGCACGATTTTAACCCCAATAGTCCTAAACAGTTGATTGACGTTATTTTCAATGAGCGTAAGCATCCTGTAATAAAATTAACTAAAACAGGTATGGAGTCGACTGATGAAGAGACGGTCGTTGCTCTTCTAGAGTTGGGTGAGGATCCATTCTTAGAGCTTCTTCTACAACATC
>Ga0114923_10003737_pt1 | contig 10224 bp, 16 predicted proteins | sample SumtaG_FD_89578 | JGI IMG/M metagenome (GOLD analysis project Ga0114923, IMG submission 89578) | Deep subsurface microbial communities from Indian Ocean to uncover new lineages of life (NeLLi) - Sumatra_00157 metaG | ecosystem: Environmental > Aquatic > Marine > Oceanic > Sediment | place: near...
AACCTACCGATCGGGGACTGATCCTGGGGATCGTGGGCGTGATGGCCTGATTGGTTTCTCCTTCGGCCGTGAACTCAGAGCCCACGGTCCCCAGGATCAGTCCCCGATCGGTAGGTTGGAGCCAAATGATGACATTGACCCGACCAGAGGCGAGGGTGAATATGAAGGCATCATCATCCCCGGTCCCCGTGGTCATGTCCTCGAAGTCACCAGACTTGGAAGCGAACCACCTCTGAGGATCGGTCTTCGTGGCAGCGAAGTGAATACGCTGCTCGTGGAATCCGACCGCCCTCGGGTAGGTGGTAGCCGTGGTGAATGGGTCGGCCGTGGGGGTGTACTCAGTTAGGGACCACGATGCGTGCCCGGTACGGGTCAGCTTGTGTGGCTTGTAGCTCCAATGCGTGAGCCACATCACGTCCGCGTCCTGGGCATACTGGATGTCTGCAACGTCTGCGTCCGCGTAGGGGTTCCCAATCTCGGCCGCGGCGTCGTCGATCAGGGAGACGTTGTCGATCGTGAGGTTGTTGACGATAGCCTCGAACTCGACAAAGAAGGTACCCACCGCGTCACCCGGGACGAACTCGATACAATGCCAGCCCTTCTTGAATGTAGTGTCCGCGAGGATGTCCGATAGCCCCGCGGCGGTACCAATACGGAGGGTGCATACCTCCCCGGCGACATCGGTAGAGACTACCTGGAACCTGAGGACGTGGGTGTTCTCATCGAACGCTCCCCCAACCGTGACCTCCTGGTACCGGCGTGCCTCGTTACCTGCTCCCGCACCATCGAGTTCCAGATACCCGGAGGCATTCCAGATGGAGGCCCCGGTACCCGAGTCACGGTCAGTCCACGAGTTTACATCGGAGTCAAAGGTGCCGTTCGCGATGACGGCATCAGTATCGTCCGCGACAATCTGCCCGGAGTTCCGGTAGAACCTGAACCAGTTCTCCCCCATCTCAATGATGTAGGCCTGGGTCGTAGAGAACTCGAACTCCAGGAGTCTCGCGTTCTTGGTCTCGTCCTTGATAGGCGCAATATGGCGAGACCCCGGCCGACGCTTCACCCCACCATGGATAAGTGGGATAAAGTTCTCCAGGGTCTCAAGGGCGTTGAGATACTTCTTAAAGTCTATACGCGCCGACAACCTCGGGGAGATTTCCCCGGTGTTGAAGGACATCTGAATGTGTTCAGTCTTCGGCATCCTCTACCTTCGCGATGTTCTTACAAGGGGCACACTCCCACAGCATCCACCACTTCCCGTTCCGACCGTAGCTCTCTTCCAGGAGGCGGGTCATGCGCTCACCACAGGAGCAGAACATTATCGGTGCCTCTCGTTCTCCAGGTCCGATCGAGGGAACTGCTTCGGGGAACCCGCCTGGGAGTCCCGGGTACGGGCCTCCTTGATCTTCGCGAGGTAGAGTTCCCAATGGAACTGCTTGAGGTTTGCCTCACCCGTGACCGCGATTGCCATCTCCGAAGCGAGATGCTCAGAGAGGGCCTCGACATAGGTTGGTGAGAAGGTGTTGGTGTCCGTGACGTTGAAGATGTAAACGATCTTCATTTCCGAGCGGTCTGAGTAAAGCTCTCCCCTCTCCACCGTCCAGGGTGAACTATCGAGGTCCGTAGATTCTACTTTGAGCAGATCGGCGGGAAGGGGGAATGCAGAGGCCCATCCCCAGGTGGGATCGGTTGCACCCTGCGCGAGTTGGGCACGCTTGAGGGCGAACCGCCAAGGGTAGGCTTCGAGTGTTGCCTCTCGGACAGCGTCGTAGAGTTGATTGAAGGAGACCGCTCGATCATTGTCCTCGGACAATGATGTAAGCGGCTCTGCCCCGAGCTTCACAAGGGCGCGGTTAGCGATGTCGATCTTTGCTACGGCCATTGTTCACTCCATGAGAGTGTTCAGTAATAATGAACGAGTGCTGACCCCGGGGGGATTGCTCCCCCCGAGATCGTTATTCCACTTACGCGTGGAAGCGAGCTAGTTCGCCATCGAGTAGAAGATGACGATCTTCGCTGCTGTACCCACGATGTCCGCCGTGTTGAAGGTGATGGTGATGTCGAAGCCCGCCTGCGAGTTCAGGTCCAGAAATCCAGTAGCAGGCAGCACCAGCAACTTGCGGATTGGGCCGGTGGCGATGTCTTCCGCATTGAGGAACGCGTTGGGGTCGGCAGCAACGGTCGCTCCGGCCTCGTCAACGTGCGCCCCATACCCCACATGGGCAGTAGCGGTCGCAGCACCATCGGGAAGATCCACGAACGAGACGAGCGGATAGATTCCCACTCGACCCGCTGGCATCCGAATCATCTGCACGGGTGAGGCACTAAAGCCCACGGTTGTAGCCGTGAACTCGGCGCTTGAGCTTCGGAGCTTACCGCCCCAAATCTCACCCTTGATGAACTCCCGGGGAGCAGCATCGTGCAGGATGTACTCGGCTGACTTTAACGGCACTAAAGCTGTCATAGTTCTGTTCTCCTATCGCCCCGCTCTACACGGGGTCAAAAGGTGGTTTGAGGTAACTACCAGGAACCTAGAGTGCAGCGTCGAACCGAAGCCGCACTACGCCTTCGCCCTGGATGCGGGTACCGTCCCACGAACCAGAGGCGTAGACCTGCGTTGCATAGGACTTGTCGGCGCGCTCGTCGATACGAACGCTTAAGTCCTTCTGGACCGCCATCCCCATAGAGTCCTTGTGCCAGCAGAAGACGTACCAATCGGTACTAGCTGCCAGCGGGAGCCGTGTGGACGTGACCCATGTGAATCCAACCCAGGTGTCCAACTCGCCCCGGACGATCGCCCGGATTGTGTTGTAGTCTGTGCTGGCCGCAACGGGGACCGTCGCGTTGACGAGAAGCTGGTTCGTGAACTCAGGCTTGACGAGAATGAAACGACTATCCAAGGGGACGTCGTTGTCGTCAAGGGCGGTCTTCGCGTTCATGATCGCGCTGGTCAGGACCGCCGCGGCAGAGATGTCCGTGTCGGTAGTACCGTCGTTCGCGAACGTGACTGCTGTACCCCCGTCCTCACCGGTCTTGGCGTCGGCAGTAAACGCGAGAATAACCGCGTCGTCATACGCTCGGCCAAGAGCAGCGGCAGCGTTGATGGCGTACTCGGACTCGGGCTTGATGATGATCTTCAGCTTGTCCTGCTGATCGACCAGATCCGCCCACTCGTAGTCCACGGTCGTCACCATCCGACGCGTGTGCTGGCTATTGACCAGCGGCGTGTCGGTGTGGCGCGTGGTCCGCTTGACAGCGGCCGTGGGACCCAGGCGCTCGAAAAAGTGCTGCTTCGCGCCCGTCAAGGTCTGCATACGAGTTAAGCCCCGGAGCTTCGCCCCGCGCTGTTGGAACAGGTGGGTCACGTTGGCAGCGTACTGTTGCGTACGTGCAACCGTGATGAGGTTACTCACTTTGATCCCTCACAAAGGAATGTTGTTGATACTACGGTCGGTGGGTTTACCCTTGCGGGACCCGATTTGAAGGATGGTAGTAGGGGCCGGAGCTTGACCTACATTCCTTCGGGGCGACACAGCTTCTTTATGAGCATCGGATGGTCATACTGGAGAGCCTGCCCTGCAAGGGTGTCCAATCGGGCCTTGATCGGGGCAAGCTCGTCTTCGCAGACCAGACGAATATGATGCTCGGAGCCGTGTACTTCCTTGACTTGATCTAAGATTGCGTGCGCTATCTCGTGCGCCATGACATAGCCGAGGCGGTAGTCGTCGGGCTCGGCACCCCTTATAAAAATCTCCCCGGTCATGAGGTTGTAGATACCCCGCGTTTGGTTCTTCATGAAGCTGTTCACGGGGAGGATAACCATGTCGACCTCGAAGACCTCTTCCAGTTCATAGACGAAGGTCAGGCCTTCAAGGATTGACACCATTACATTCGTCGAGGGGATCTCACCCATCGTTTGAGCACAAAGGTACAAGTGGATATTACCTTCTTGACCATCTACACAGAACAGGTAGCCAACAGCACCTGGCCGTCCTGGGTCGAGGCGAGGATGAGCTAGAGCAGGTTGTGCGAGTAAACCCGTCAGTACGATGCTTACAAGTAGTCCTCTCCAGCCCATCCTCTCCCCTATGGTCTATGCAGTCTGATACCGTGTCTCAAACAGCTTAGAGACCCGGTCTGTAGCGTAGTCATGGTTCGCGTGCTGTGCATCGTGGTACGCCTCGTGCAACGGGTGACTCTTGTCAGAGACGATCTTGTTCGCCTCGGCCGCTGCATCCTCCAGGCTCGGGAGTCCTTCGACGTCTCCCTCGATCAGGCCACGCTCGGCCATCATGCTACCGACCTTCGCGAATGCCTTAACGAGGACGGGGATGTTACCCGCTCCCGACGAGTTCATGAAGTTTGCGAGTTCCTCACCACCGAGCGCCTTGACCGCCCGCTGTCCTAGAGCAATGTGCCTTTCAGCAGCACCACCCCAAATGGAGGTAAGCTCGTTTACGGTGGAGGCCTTCGCGTTGGCTATCTGTGTTGCAGATTGCTCAACCTCTTCGGCCTGCCATGCGAGTAAGCCCTCGACCTGGTCCTGTGAGAGACCAAGGTTGTGAGCGACACCCGTGAAGCGACCGATGTATTCCATGTTGGCCTCGGCGGGGAATGCCTCCTTCATGACCTCTTCGGTCAGGCCGTAGCCATCGGCAGACTGTGGCCGTCCCATGAGTTCATAGAACTGAGCGCGTTCCTCGTCGGTCGCGTTCTCGCCTGGGATCAGTTCCTCGCGCTTCTTCCCAACGAGACGCTGTGCGCTGATGAAGGAGTTCGCAAAGTCCTTGACCCCTTCCTCGTCGGTCTTGAAGCTGTCGAACATCTTCTCCCCCCGGATGTCCTCGGGGAGGGCCTTGCGGAAGTTCTCGAACGTGAGTGGTGCTGGTACCGGGGGATCTCCCCCTGCCGGTGCATCACCTGATCCTACTGAACCACCAGCGGCTCCAGCATCTCCACCACTTGCACCTTCTTCGTACATGAAGGGCCCAAAAAGGTTATCCTTCCAAAACATTAGTCTTCCTCCTTCTCTGTGAGGGCTCGGTTTATCGCTCGTTCAAGGAGGTGGGGATTGGTCGCAATCTTGACCTTGATTGCGATGTAGTTCCAGATGTTACGCATCCCCTCGTTGACTGCCGTGAGGATAGCGTCCCCGCCGCCCATGGACGACCGAACCATAGTTGTCCTCTCCGCGAAGCAAATGCCGCGGAGTTCTTCGAGGACTATCTGCCCCGCCTCGAAATCAGGGTTTCCGAACACCGTCCTGTAGGCCTCGTATGCCCGCTGCATACGGAGCTTTTGTTCTGCCTTCTGCTTCTCTAGGAGTTCCTTCTCCTGCTCTTCCCTATCCGACATTCGGTGCCCCGTCAGTCAGGCCTGGGACGTCTATGCCTGCCTGGGTTATCTCGCGGACCGCACCGGCACCTGCCTTAGCAGCCTTACCCTGCTCTGCCGCGAGAGCCGCCTGTTGCGCCTCCTGCTCTGCCTTCGCTCTCTGCTCACGAACCTCCGAAACCACTTCCTCAGGAATTACAAAGTGGCTCGGGAGTCCGGCAGACTTCGCAACGAAGACCGTGATCGCGTCATGATCGAGGACGTCCAAGACCTCCGGTCGCACGCCCGCTATCGGGCCGATTGACGCGTATGCCCTCTCGACCGCTACGAGATCACTCTGTTGCTGTGCCCGCTCTAGTGGGCCCTCGAACTCCACCTGGAGATCGACATTGCCCTGTTCCTGGAAGAACTGGACCACGGACTGAGGGGGATCTGGAATGAATCCCTCGCGTAGCATTAGACCGAACACCCGGTCGATGTTCGGCTGGAGAAGCTCTGTCTTAAGACGCCCGATGGTGGGCCCGAGCTTTCGTTCCATAAGCTCGAAGCGTTGTGCAGCCTCCGTCGCGCTCATCGGAGTCCCCTGCGCGGGCGGGAGATTAACGAGGTCGGAGAAGAAGACCTCCTTGATCTGTTGAATGAGTTCAGCCTCGTTGATCTGAGAGATTTGGGGCTGTCCCCCAACCTCGATAGGCTTTAGCTGATCCAATTCTCGTACGAAGTTCACCGAGGACGGGATCATTGAAATCTCACCGATCACGCCTTCCTCGACGGCCTGCATCGGGGGATCGATCACTTTCGACCAATGCCTGAACTTAAGCTGTCGGGCACGGTTGAGTGTCTTTACATCGGGAAGTGCGGTATGCCCCGGTCCACGGCCGTACTCTTCGTTCGCGTTCTTCGACCACCTGGCGACAAGCCAGGGGAACTCGAAGTAGCCACCCTCATCGAGGATGACTGCATTGTTGTCCTCTACCGAGACGTAGAACTCGGCCCACGGTCGCTTCGTCTTGTCGATGTCCGCCTTGCGCGGGTCCTGGCGGTCCTCGGGGCGTGGCCCGACCCAATGGATGATGTTGAACCTCATGTCGAGTTGCCCGTCCTCAAGGGCCTTCCTCATGCGGTCGACGGTGGAGACAACCTCGTCACCGAACTGCTTTCGCAGTTGGGAGAGCGTCATCTCTGTCTTACGCCCGACAAGGTTCACCCGAGAGTCCGCGCCCTCGGCTATGACGTACTCACCGATCGTGAGTGACTTGTACCGGAGGCGGACACCCTGCGGGTCCCAATCGAGGAAGGTGCAGGAGGTACCAAAAGCCCCGAGGTCCAGGTAGGCCTCGTTTACCTCGGCATCGAAGTTCGATTGCTGGATGAAGAGGAACATCCGATTCGAGACGTCCTCAAGCCATGCGGAGGCCTCAGGATCATCATTGAGTTCCGTGAACGGAAACTTGAGCTTGAACCAACGGATCGCCGCGTTCGTCAGGGCTCCCTGCATAGCCGACGCTAGGTCCGCGTTCGCCTTGATAGCGGTGGACGAATAGAGCTTCGTGGTCGTAGTAGTACCAACCACGAGGCCACGGATAATAACCGCCTTCCTCGGGAGGATATAGTCCGCGCAGTCCGTCCAATCCTTCTCGAACAAACGCCGACGATCGATGAGCTTGTCAAGCCTCTTGACTAAGCCCTGTCCGATGTCGTTAGACATTTACCCTCCGAGGATGGTTGCGGCCTTGGACTCGGCATCACCGAGACCTAACGGGCCGGTCTTAACCGTGGGTCGGCTTGTTCTACCTCTCCGTAGCCGCTTCTTCTCCGCACCGGCCACGTCGAGTGGCTTCGGGGCCGCTGGCGGGGGAGGAAGCTGCAAGGGAGGTGGAGGACTACCACCACCGAATAGCTGTGCAATAGGTCCCATCTTACCCTCCTAAAGGATCGAAGTCTGAATTGTAGGTTCGGGGCCTACGTTTATCGTTCTCATAGTTCATTTCGTCGAACTCAGCGGCCATCTTCGTCTGCCGTGGCCTATTCGTGCTCGACGTGTCCTCGTACCCGATTACGAGAGTCATGAGTGCTGACGCCCCGTGTGTCGCCCAATTATGGAGGGGCTTGTCCTTCCAGGTCTCGTGCTTCTCATCCCAATCCTTCGTGTAGGAAGCGAGTGCATCGATACCCGGGCCGGTCTTTAAGAAGTCGAAGTTGAATCGTCCAAAGAAACGACGCGTAAGATCGATCTGTTCGTCGATGGGAAGTTTTTTAGCAATCTTGACGCGCTGGCTACCACCAAAACTTGATGCAAGGGATTTTCGCAGGGCCTCGACCCTCTTCTGTCCCGTGATCCACTCCCTCGCGGAAACGTCGTGAGGCAGTATGTGCAGGTCGTAGGCATACGGCTTCTCCTTGAGCAGCTTGACATAGTAGTCAAGTCCCTTACCCGAGGCGACGTCGTAGTCAATCAGGTCCACGCCTCGACCACGCGATTGTGCGAACCAGATTGCGGTGTCGTCCCCGATACCAATATCCCACCCGGTGATGACGCCCTTGTCCGGGTTCCAGGGGCAACGCTCAAGCCTACCGTCCTTTCGTGCCTGCTCGACCAGGTGTCCGAAGTACGCTCCCTGGAGGGCCCCCTGGAATGAGCAGAAGTACTCCTGCTGGATTAAATCGGGGTCCATTCCGGTTTCGAGTTCCTCTTGGAGGTCGGCTTCGTCCACAACGGGTTTGAGATAGCGGCCCTGTTGCTTGTCGACCTCGGAGTCTCTTATTGTGTCGTTTACCGTCTTGAGACTTGTGAACCATCCCGGTCTCCCCTGGGCTCGCTCGTAGAGACGCCAGCCGTGGTTCCTACCCCGTGGGGTGTAGATGAATATCGCCCACCCGAGGTTCTCGCGTAGGACGGGACGCATGAGATCCCAACCCCGAGGGTTCTGGAGGGAGAACTCTGAGAAGACGCACCCGCGGGGATTCGTTCCCACGATCGAGTCCATCTTGTCCGTACCGATGACCTGGATGAGGGCCTCACGATCGTCGTGTGTCCTCACCTTGATTGACATATCCGTCTCGTTCTTGGATATGACAAGCTGCTCGGGAACGTAGTCGATGAACTTCTTACCTGTCGCATCGATACCGTTCCAGAGGATTTTCTTTCCCTGGGCGTAGGTCGGATAGAAAATGTAGTAGACACCCGCCTGCCTGATGGCCTCGGTGATGGTCCAGTTGAAGGCCGTCATATCCTTGCCCGCCCGTCGGTGCCACACGCAGACGGCCATTCGTACGCCGGCCTGCATGGACTTCAGGAGGTCAAGCTGATAGGATCGGGGTGCGTACTCCAGGGTTATCTTTTGCTTCAAGGGAACCTTCCTTGTAGAGGTATCCCACACAATCACAGAAACAACACTCGCCAAGCCGGGACTTAAAAAACGTACTCATCGCTCCGTAGGCGAAGGTCTCGAACCACCTCGGCTTTTCGTCGTTGTGATCCACGCGGTAGTGCCCGCACTCGCACCGTCGGGAGTCCCTCATTGCTTCCCCCGGATGAGACGCTTGAACTTCGCCTTGAAGTGGTCAGCGGTCTCCTTCGAGGACTTCAGCATTTCCTCGGGCGTACGAAGGATGGGTGTCGTACCCAGGAGGGTACCCTTAAGCTGTTTCTCGATCCCTTTCGGCGGCCGCAGCTTTCCCATTCTCTTCCTCTAGGATGTCACGCAAAAAGGCCTGTAAATGACAACAGACTTCGCATTCGCATTCGCGTTCTATCGAGGCAAGCTGTATTTCGTCGTCGTGCTCTATCACGAGCCGATGCTTCGTCATGTTTTCTCTCAAAATAATCGCAGTAGGGGCACGGGTCTAGGCTCACCGGCCACTCGCACTTTGGGCATAATCGATACAAGATCGACACAGTAGCTTGCCCTCGTGGTAAGAGGTCGAGGATTTCTTGGTACATCGTTGACAAGCCATTTCCCACTCCATCCCGTCATAGTGCTCCCGAAACTTCGGGGTGTCCTCGCCCTCGGGTATCGTGATCGTGAACTCCGGGAGTAGGTGCTTCAAGCCGCCCTTAACTCCTATCGCCGCTCGGATAGCACTCTCCCGCATACTGGAGTGCTTCCGTGCCGCGTGTAGCTGCTTCGCCTGGTGTTCAGTAAGTCCCATCACGCGCTCTTCGGATCGTACTCGACGTGTATGTGGTCCTTCTCAAGGACGACGTCGAACTCTTCCTCAAGAACGGACTTCAGGTTTCGTACCAGTTCCTCGGGAGCACCTACACCCCAAATCCGAAGATCGAAGGCGTTGCCGGTGTAGTGAGCAGAGCCCCGCTTGTGGTGCCCCTCGCAGATCGAGGTGACCACCATCTCGGGCATCCCGTAGGCCTCGTAGACCCCACCCGCGAGGATGATACCGAGGACACACGAGGGCTGCATGGCCCGTATGCGGACACCCTTCTTGATCGAGATTCTCATACCTTATCGTCCGTGAACTCCGCGCCAAAGGTAGTCTCACCCATGTAGCGTCGGAGGTAGTTCACGAGGGTCAGGGTACCCGTGGGATCAGCGTCCTGTGCGCCGGCGAACGTGAAGGCAGAGGCATCCTGTGTCTCGGACTGTCCCGAGGCGTGGCGCATCGTGGGGTCCGCGTAACCCGTCTGCACTCCTGCAAAGACTTCAGCCATCACCCTAAGAGACTCCGTTCTTTCGAGCCGAGCTTCCTCTTGTCATTGGGGATCGGCCTTGGGGTACGCGTCTTCGCGGTAGAGATCCTCGCAGCGGGCTTCTTGGCCTTCGCGGGAGTCTTGGGCTTGGCAGCGGTTTTGGCAGCAGCGGCGTGTTCCTTGTTCCGCGCCTGTGCGTCGAAGATGTTGAAGGTTCCTTTTCTGTGTGCCATCTACCCCTC
>Ga0114923_10003738_pt1 | contig 10224 bp, 8 predicted proteins | sample SumtaG_FD_89578 | JGI IMG/M metagenome (GOLD analysis project Ga0114923, IMG submission 89578) | Deep subsurface microbial communities from Indian Ocean to uncover new lineages of life (NeLLi) - Sumatra_00157 metaG | ecosystem: Environmental > Aquatic > Marine > Oceanic > Sediment | place: near...
ATGGCCAGACCCGAGCTCCGGGACCAGTGGCCCGGCTCGGTTCGCGTCTGGCTGCGGGTGACGCCGGAGGAGGCATGGAACCGGCTTTCCAGCGACGCAGCCGCCCGCCCGATGCTGGATCCCAATCATCCAGGAGAGTCGCTCGAGCGGCTGCTCGCGGAACGCCCGGCCGCGTACGAGCTGGCGGAAATTAGTGTCACCGCCGGCGATTCATCGGGACGAGCGACGGCTGAGCAAACGGCGGATCTTATCGTTCGTCTGCTGCCGTTCGCCGACTACGCGGCGCTGCCTCACAGACCGGCGTTGGGATCCTGACAGCGATTTGCGGGTTATGCGAGCCGAAATAGGGGGCTCAACAGCAAGAGGAGTGAAGTGACGGACCAAGGCTCTCAAAAGAACAACGAAAGGCACCTGGTCGTCGTCGAATCGCCGGCCAAGGCTCGGACCCTGGGTCGCTATCTGGGAGATGGCTACCGGGTGGAGGCCACGGTCGGTCACGTGCGAGATTTGCCGAAGAGCGGTCTCGGAGTGGACGTAGAGGCCGGCTTCGAGCCGGAGTACGTGACGATCGACGGCAAGGGTCCCGTTCTCAAGAAGCTGCGCGCGGCGGCGAAGGAGTCCGCCGACGTTCTCCTCGCCACGGATCCGGACCGCGAGGGGGAGGCGATCGCGTTTCACATCGCCGAGCAGCTCGGCTACGACAAGGATAAGGATGTAGAGAGGTTCCGCCGCGTCCGCTTCAACGAGATTACGCGACGGGCCGTGCTCGAGGCGGTGGAACAGGCGGGCACGCTGGACATGGGGCTCGTCGAAGCGCAGCAGGCCCGTCGCATCCTTGACCGCCTGGTCGGCTTCAAGCTCTCGCCGCTTCTCTGGAAGAAGATCTCTCGCGGCCTTTCAGCCGGCCGCGTCCAGTCGGTGGCTGTTCGGCTTCTCGTCGAGAGGGAGCGCGAGCGCCGGGCCTTCCGCTCTGCCGAGTACTGGGACCTCATGGCTCGCCTCGCGAGCGACGGTCACGAGTTCAAGGCGATTCTGATCTCCGTCGATGAGGACCGCATAGCCTCGGGTCGGGACTTCGATGAGACGACGGGTAAGCTCAAGACAGACCGCGAGGTTCGGCTCTTGGGTTCCGAGGAGGCGGGAGCGCTACGCGACCGGCTCGCGGGGGTCCCGTTCCAGGTGCGCTCGGTCGAGCAAAAGACCTCGAAGCGCAGTCCCTACCCCCCCTTCACGACCTCGACGCTGCAGCAAGAGGCCAACCGGAAGCTGAGTCTCGGAGCGCGGCAGACGATGCGGGCCGCTCAGGCGCTCTACGAGGCCGGGCACATCACGTACATGCGCACGGATTCCGTCCAGCTTTCAAACGAGGCCGTGGATGCGATCCGGCGGACCGTGAAGGAGCGGTACGGGGATCAGTTCCTGAGCGACAAGCCCCGCCGCCATCAGACGAAGTCGAAGACGGCTCAGGAGGCTCACGAGGCGATCCGGCCGGCCGGCACGAGCATGAGCACGGGGGAGGAGCTCGGCCTGCACGGAAGAGAGAAGCAGCTGTACGAGCTCATCTGGAAGCGATCCCTGGCCAGCCAGATGGCCGAAGCGAGACAGCGGCATCTGACGGTCCTCATCGATGCGGACAGCGCAGTGTTCCGCGCCACCGGGAAGGTACTCGAGTTCGCGGGCTTCTTCCGTGCGTACGTCGAAGGCTCCGACGACCCGCGCGCGGCACTCGAAGACCAGGAGGTTCTCCTTCCGTCGCTCGACCAGGGTGACAAGCTCGACCTGCAGGAGTTGGAAGCGCTCTCCCACGAGACGCGTTCCCCCGCGCGCTACACGGAGGCGGCGCTCGTAAAAGCTCTCGAGGCGGATGGGATCGGCCGTCCGAGCACGTATGCGGCGATCATTTCCACCATCCAGGACCGTGGGTACGCGCGTCTCGAGGCGAAGCAGCTTGTACCGACCTACACCGCCTTCGCGGTCACGCGGCTCTTGGAGGAGCACTTTCCCGACCTCGTGGATTCCGGCTTCACGGCCGCGATGGAGGACTCTCTCGACGAGATCGCGGGAGGCGATATCGAGTGGCGGAGCTACCTGGAGAGGTTCTACTCGGGAGAAGAGGGCTTCGAGGCGCGCGTACAGGAGCACGAGACACAGATCGATCCCCGCCAGGCTTCCACGCTCGAGCTCTCCGACCTCGAAGCGAAGGTGCGGATCGGCCGGTACGGCCCCTTCCTGGAGCTCGAGCGCGACGGAGACCGACTGACCGCCTCGATCCCCGCCGAGATCGCGCCGGCCGATCTCTCCAACGAGGAGGCGGTCGCCCTGCTGGAGAAGAGCGCCGAGGGGCCCCAGGAGCTGGGGAAGGACCCGGGCACGGAGAAGCCCGTCTACCTTCGCACCGGCCGATTCGGACCCTACGTGCAGCTCGGCGGCGAAGAGGACGCGCCAGGCAAGGGGAAGAAGAAGGCGAAGCCCCCACGGACCTCTCTACCCAAGGGCATGGAGCCGGAGGATGTGACGCTGGAGGTGGCGCTGAAGCTGCTCTCCATGCCGTACGAGGTCGGGAAGCACCCGGAGACCGGCGAGCCGGTGAAGGTGGGAATCGGACGCTACGGACCCTACGTCGTGCACGACGGGGACTACCGGTCGCTGAAGAAGGATGACGATGTGCTGGATGTCTCCCTGGCGCGGGCGTTGGAGCTCCTGGCGGAGCCGAAGCGAGGCAGTCGGCGAGCGGCCTCGAAGCCGCTGAGGGAGTTGGGGCCTCATCCGGAAGATGGAAAGCCGGTGGCCGTGTACGATGGACGCTACGGGCCCTACGTGAAGCACGACAAGACGAACGCCTCGGTGCCGAAGGGCGAGGAGATCGATTCGCTCTCCCTGGAGACGGCGCTGGACCTGATCGCGAAGAAGAAGGCCGGCCCCAAGCGCGCCAGGAAGAAGCGGTCGGGCTGATCGGCACCGAAGCCGGCGCGGTCATGACTGAAGCGGTCGACGACTTCCTGCGATACGCCCAGGACGAACGCGGACTCTCGGCCCACACGGTGGCGGCCTATCGCCGCGATCTGGGAGAGTTCGTCGGCTTCCTGCAGGGCTACCTGGCCGCCGCGAAATGGAGCTGGGAGACCGTCGACCGGATGGCGATCCGGTCCTTTCTCGGCTCGCTTCAGAAGCGGGGCCTGCAGCGCACGACGATCGCCCGCAAGCTCTCCGCGACGCGGGCCTTCTTCCGCTTTCTCCACCGGACGGACCGCATCCCGCACAATCCGGCTCGTCTCGTGCGGGCGCCGAAGCGAAGCCGCAAGCTGCCCGCCTACCTGAGCCAGGTGCAGGCGGACGACCTCTTCGTGCTGCTTAGAGCACACGCCGAGCAGGACGGCGGCTTCCTCTCTGTCCGCAACCGGGCTCTCATGGAGCTACTCTACTCGGCAGGCCTTCGCCTGGCGGAGGTAGAGGCACTAGACCTCCAGGGCATCGACCTCCGGAGCCGGCAGGTGCGCGTGCTCGGGAAGGGCAGAAAGGAACGAATCGTCCCCTTTGGCGGTCCGGCGGCCACGGCGATCGAGGCCTACCTTCCCGAGCGGCGGCGCCTCGTGGAGTCCAAGCGCAGGGAAGAGGCGGAGAGACCCGGTCCGAGGCCGCGGCCAACGCTCGACGCTCCGCTTTTCGTCTCGCGTCATGGACGACGGCTCTCGCGCCGTCAGATCCAGCGCACGGTCGGAACGATGCTCGAGAAGGTCGCGATCGGCGAAGGGCTCTCGGTGCATGCGTTGCGCCACTCCTTCGCCACGCACCTGATGGACAACGGTGCGGACCTGGTGGCGGTGAAGGAGCTGCTCGGGCATTCGAGCCTTTCAACGACACGGATCTACACGCACACTACCACCGAGAAGCTGAGACGCGTCTACCGGCAGTCGCATCCGCGTGCCTAGCAGAGCGCCGAGATGGATCCCTTTGGGTCAGCCCTCCAATCCACGCGGACCGAAGCCAACGACCATGCGATCATGAAGACGGACATCGTATTCCGTGGGACCACCGTCGTCTGCGTCAGACGGGACGGGCAGGTGGCCATAGGCAGCGATGGCCAGGTGACGATGAACGACACCATCGTGAAGGCGCAGGCCGAGAAAGTCCGGACGATGATGGACGGGAAGATCCTGGCCGGCTTCGCGGGCAGCGTAGCGGATGCCCTCACCCTGTTCGAGAAGTTCGAGGCGAGGATGGAGCGGCATCCCGGCAACTTGGCGCGCGCGGCCGTGGAGTTGGCCAAGGAGTGGAGGAGCGACCGCTATCTTCGACGACTCGAGGCACTCCTCGCGGTCGCCGACAGCGACCAGAGCCTGCTGATCGCTGGAAGCGGCGAGGTGATCGAGCCGGACGACGGCATCCTGGCTCTGGGCTCGGGGGGTGCGTATGCGCTCGCGGCGGCCAGAGCGCTCATGGAGCACTCATCGCTCGGAGCGGCCGAGATGGTGCGCGCCTCCCTGCAGATCGCCGGGGAGATCTGCGTGTACTCAAACACCGAGATCACCGTTCTGGAATTGGAAGAAAAGAGTTGAGGGAATAGTCGTGGAAGTTCCGATCTCCGAGCTCCAGCTCGACGAAGAGGCGTCCCAGGCGGTCGTGCCCAGCCCGGACTCCGCGGGTGAGGGTGCCATAGCCACCGACGACGGTCCGGCCGCCGCAGATCCGGCGTCCCTCACACCCAGGCAGATCGTCGCCGAGCTGGATCGATACATCATTGGCCAGAATGCCGCGAAGAAGTCCGTGGCGATCGCGCTTCGAAACCGATGGCGTCGGCAGCAGGTGGCGGACGATCTGCGCGACGAGATCCTCCCGAACAACATCATCATGATCGGGCCGACCGGGGTCGGGAAGACGGAGATCGCCCGTCGCCTGGCCCGTCTGGCAGGCGCACCCTTCCTCAAGGTCGAGGCCTCCAAGTTCACGGAGGTCGGGTACGTCGGCCGTGACGTCGAGTCGATGGTTCGTGATCTCGTGGAGATCTCGATCAACATGGTGAGGGGCGAGCGCGAAGACGATAATCGCGAGACGGCCGCGCGGCGGGTCGAGGAGCGGCTCCTGGACTTGCTTCTTCCACCCGCCGCGGACGCCCGCGTCGATCAGCCAGCCGCCGAAGACAGCAGCCAGAGGAAATTCCTGGTCGGACGCGGCGGGGTTGCGGAAGAAGAGGCCGATGACGAACTGGCGGCACGTCGGCGCCGCACGCGCGACAAGCTGCTTGGCTTACTGCAGGACGGGAAGCTGGAGGAGCGGGAGGTGGAGGTGGAGGTCACCGACACCGCGATGCCGGTGCTGGATCTCCAGGCGCCGGGGATGGACGGCCTCGACTGGAACATCGGCGAATTGCTCCAGGACATGATGCCGAAGAAGACCCGGCGTCGCCGAATGAGCGTTACCGAAGCGCGACGAGTCCTTTTCTCCGAGGAGCTGGACAAGCTCATCGATATGGAGGAGGTGATCGACGACGCGCTCGACCGTGTCGAAAACATGGGCATCATCTTCCTCGATGAGCTCGACAAGATAGCCGGAGAGCGGGGCGGCGTAGGGCCGGATGTCTCTCGCGAAGGCGTGCAGCGGGACCTACTTCCCCTCGTCGAGGGGTCCACCGTGCAGACGCGCTACGGCATGGTGGCCACCGATCACGTGCTCTTCATCGCGGCGGGGGCCTTCCACGTCTCCAAACCCTCGGATCTCATCCCCGAGATGCAGGGTCGGTTCCCGATCCGGGTCGAGCTGAGAAGCCTCACCGAAGAGGACTTCGCCCGAATCCTGACGGAGCCCCGAAACGCGCTGCTCACCCAGTACAGCGCGCTGGTCGCTACGGAGGACCTGCAGCTCGAGTTCACGGAAGAGGCGATCCGCGAGATCGCGCGCATCGCCTCGGAGGTGAACCAGCGCACCGAGAACATCGGCGCTCGGCGCCTCCAGACCGTGCTGACGACGCTCCTGGAGGACGTGATGTTCGACCTTCCGGATTCCGGCGCCGGCGGGACGCTCACGATTGACGGCGAATTCGTTCGGGAGAGACTGGCCGAGATCGCCGAAGACGAGGACCTCCGCCGCTACATCCTCTAGCTCGCCGCCGCTCGAACCGCCGTCAACCGGCTTCTCCGGGGCTTCGGATTTCCCTCAGCCCACCACGTCGGTGGGTGAGTCCAGCAAGATGTAGCTCCCGATCACGATCAGAAGCACCGGGATCAGGTAGGCACCCCCTCGGCGCAGGACGCGAGCGACTTTCTCGCGTGTCGATAGGAACCGAGCGAGGGCGAGCCAGCCGAAGGAGCAGGCGGCGAATGTCGCGAGGATCGGAACAGCGAGAGGCGTCACCGAGTCCGAGAGCAGCGCTACGAAGGTCGCGAGGCTGTCCCCGCTCGCCGCGACCGTGACGAGAGCCACCGGCCAGGCACCCTCGCCTCGGCGAGTCTGATCCCGTCGCGATGGCTGCCGGAGCTGGAGAAGGTGCCACAGACCGAGTCCGATCGGGATCAGCCCTAGATAGCCGAGGGAAGGGGTGGGGAGCCGGTGCGTCGCCATCGAGAGTCCGGTCGCCGTCGTCGCGACGAGGAACATGCCGGTCAGATAGCCGGAGGCCACCTCCTTGCGCTCATAGGAGGCCCCCAGCAAGCCGACGAGAATCAGCAGATTGTCGAAGCTCGTCGCGACGAAAGTGACCGCCGCGAGGGCGATGATGGTGATCAGCTCCAACGGCTTTCCCGGAAGGAAGGTTAACGGACGGCAGCCACGGCTGCCGGACGAACTCGGCAGATCGGGATGAGTATCGACCCACTCGCGCCTGCACAACACGCTTCTCTTGACGGGCCTGCCAGTTTTGCATACCAGACGCTCCGGGGGGTCGAAGGGACGGTGCGGTCGCCCGTCATGCGGGAATCCACGAAACAAAGAGCCAAAGAGGGCGAGGAGAGAGCCGGCGTGACGGGAGGTCGTGAGGCACATTTTTTGTCGATCGCCGAATGGTCGCGGGTTTCGTTGGACCGGCTCCTGGATCTGGCGGACGCGGTCAAAGCCGGTCGGGTCGGGACCGACGACCCGCTGGACGGCCGGACGCTAGGGATGGTGTTCGCCAAGAGCTCGACTCGGACGCGCGTCTCGTTCGAAGTGGGCATCTACCAGCTCGGAGGACACGCCCTCTTCCTGTCTTCTGCAGACATCCAGCTGGGGCGAGGCGAGACGATCTCTGACACGGCCCGCGTCCTCTCCAGATACCTGGATGCCGTGATGATCCGCACCTTCGCCCAGAGCGACGTCGTCGAGTTCGCCGAGACCGGCTCGCTGCCCGTCATCAACGGACTCACCGACCGCTATCACCCTTGTCAGGTCATGTCGGACTTGATGACGGTTCGTGAGGAGTTCGGGACGCTCGAGAATCTAATCGTCGCGTGGATCGGCGACGGCAACAACATGGCCAACTCCTGGCTCAACGCCGCGGCACGCTTCGGCTTCGAGCTTCGCCTGGCGTCGCCCGAGGGATACGACCCGAACGCGGACGACCTCGAGCGAGCGTCGGAGGCCACCAGCGTCGCGTTGCTGCGCGAGCCTTTGGAAGCGGCACGCGGCGCCCACGTGGTGACGACGGATGTGTGGGCGTCCATGGGACAGGAAGAGGAGGCGGAGCGCCGTCGTAGGGCGTTCCGGGGTTACCGAGTCGATTCGGATGTCATGGCCGTCTCGGACGACGCGGTTTTCCTCCATTGTCTTCCGGCCCACCGGGGCGAGGAGGTCACGGACGAGGTGATGGACGGCCCGCGGTCGCGCGTCTGGGACGAGGCCGAGAACCGCCTGCACCTCCAGAAGGCCCTGCTGCTGGCGCTCATGGCGGACTGAGCGACACCGGAGGAACGCGGAACAGAAGAAGGAACGACAGCATGGCCGAGAGATCGGATCTGAAGACGACGCCGCTCCACGAGGAGCACGTGCGTCTGAACGCGAAGCTCGTTCCGTTTGGTGGCTTCGCGATGCCCGTGCAGTACCGCTCCGGCATTCGGGCGGAGCACCAGGCGGTCCGAGGCGGAGTGGGGATCTTCGACGTGTCCCACATGGGCGAGTTTCTGGTCACCGGCCCTCAGGCCGTCGACCTGGTGTCGTACGTCACGACGAACGATCCCGCACAGCTGATGGTCGGGCAGGCACAGTACAGCGCGATGTGCTTGGAGAGCGGGGGAGTCGTGGATGATCTCATCGTCTACCGAATGGGAGATGACACCTTCCGGCTCGTCGTGAACGCCGCCAACATCGCGAAGGATTGGCGGCACGTCTCCGCGTACCTGGACCGGTTCGACGCGGATCTGCGCGACGAGAGCGACGGGATCGCGCTGATCGCGATCCAGGGTCCTGCCGCGCAGGCGGTCCTGGCCCGCTTGACCGAATCGGACCTGGACGCGATTGGCTTCTACTGGTTCGCGGAAGGAGAGGTTCTGGGTGCGCCGGCCGTGATCAGTCGCACGGGCTATACGGGTGAAGACGGCTTCGAGCTCTACCTCGATGCCGGCGACGCGACGCGGGTTTGGCGGTCGCTCCTGGACGGGGAGACGGAGGTCACACCGGTCGGTCTCGGGGCCCGCGACACCCTCCGCCTCGAGGTCGGCTACGCGTTGTACGGAAACGATATCGACGAGGAGACGACGCCGCTCGAGGCCCGGCTGGGCTGGCTGGTGAAGATGGAGAAGGGAGAGTTCGTCGGCCGAGCCGCCCTCGAGGTGCAGAAGGCGGAGGGCGTGTCGCGACGACTGACCGGCCTCCGGCTCACCGAGCGAGGCTTTCCGCGGCCGGGGTACGAAGTGGTCTACGACGGTCGCTCGGCCGGACCCGTTCGGAGCGGCACGGTGGGTCCGTCGCTCGGGTACGGGATCGCCACTGCCTACCTGCCCCGGGCAGCCGAACCGGGAGAGCCTGCCACGGTCCTGATCCGTGAGAAGGAGGTCGGCGCCGAGGTGACGCGGACGCCCTTCTACACCGAAGGATCGCTGCGGAGATGAGGGGCACCGCAGGGATCGCGGCCCGCCGATGAGCTCCTCGCCGAGCCGGGAGGGTGCCACCGTACGAGTCGCCATACTCACGATCTCGGACGGCGTGAGCGCAGGCTGGCGGGAGGACACTTCCGGCGATCGAATCGATGCCTGGGCACGCGAGCGTGGATACGGGTTGGCCGACCGGCGGGTCGTCCCGGATGAAGCGCCGGTGATCGAAGCGACGCTGCGGGAGTGGTCGGACCAGGGCGTCGCCGACATCGTCGTCACCACGGGAGGCACCGGGATCGCCAGCAGAGACGTGACCCCCGAAGCGACGGCGGCCGTACTGCAGAGGCCGGTCCCCGGAATCGCCGAGTGGATTCGAGCCGCGGGTCTGGAGAAGACCCCATACGCCGCTCTCAGCCGAGGTCTGGCGGGCATTCGAGTGCGCACCCTCATCGTCAATCTTCCCGGAAGTCCATCGGGCGTTGCGGATGGTCTGTCGGTCCTCTCGGACGTCGTCGACCATGCCGCGGAGCTCCTCCGAGGCGAAGCCTGTCACGGTCCGGAGGCCGGAGGGGAGTAGATGGCGCTCGTCTTCATCGACACGGCGAAGCTGGAAGCTGCGGTACCGATCCGTGAAGCGGTACTCGCCGACGGGCACGACGTGCTCATGGTCGAGCAGTCGGCCGAGATCGAGGGCCGATCCGAAGCGGCGGATGTCGCGCTGATCCTGACCCGCGATCCGGACAGTCCCGGGGCGGAGAAGATGCGGATGCTGATGGATGCCCGCATCCCGCGCCCGCCGATCCTCGCCCTCGAATCCTCGGAGACGGATGGCTGCGCGCGGCTCCGGGAGACGCTGAGCGTCGATGCTTGTCTCCCCGAGCTTCCATCGGCCGAAGAGGTGCAGGTCGTCCTGACGCAGGAGCTGGAGCGGTTCGAGCTCCAGCTGGAGACCGGAATCGTTGGCCGCACGGATGGGATTCGGGCGGTGCTGGAGAAGGTGAACCTGATCGCTCCCGTCGGCTCCACCGTCCTTCTCACCGGGGAGAGCGGGACCGGGAAGGAGCTCGTGGCGCGTGCGATCCACGGGCTGTCGCCTCGCCGAGCAAAGCCGTTCATCGCGGTCAGCTGCGCCGCGCTTCCCGAGTCGTTGCTCGAGTCCGAGCTCTTCGGTCACGAGAAGGGGGCCTTCACCGGCGCGACTTCGTTGCGGCGCGGCATGTTCGAGCTC
>Ga0114923_10003739_pt1 | contig 10223 bp, 10 predicted proteins | sample SumtaG_FD_89578 | JGI IMG/M metagenome (GOLD analysis project Ga0114923, IMG submission 89578) | Deep subsurface microbial communities from Indian Ocean to uncover new lineages of life (NeLLi) - Sumatra_00157 metaG | ecosystem: Environmental > Aquatic > Marine > Oceanic > Sediment | place: near...
GAATTAAGCGAAAATTAAATAACCTTTAAGTAAATCTACTTTTTCTTTTACAAAATTGTAAGAATTTAGAAATAAACTTGTTTCTTTTGCGAAAAATTATTTAATACATTTCACTTTCTTAAAATTTAAAATATTTAGTTAGGAATTGATGATAAATTGTCAGAAAAATTGTGGAATAAAGTTGGTCAAAGGTTTATGAAGGCAGGAAGTCTGCCATTTCCGATCAATGACACAGTTATTGATATTTTGAAGATGGTTATTACGGAGGAGCAAGCAAAATTTCTTGTTTTACTGAGAAAATCTTCTTATAATTTTGAGCAACTCAAAACTTTGACGGATATGGATGAAGTAGCTCTGAAAAAAATGATTAAAGATCTAAATCACAGTGGAGCACTCACTGCAATTCCGAGCATGAGTACTGGAGTAATGGTCTATCGTATCGTACCATTTTTCCCTGGGATGCTTGAATTTACCCTCATGCGAGGAGAAACAAATGAGGAAACCAAGGAAATAGCAAGGTTATGGCAAAAATTCTTTAATGAGACGGTTCAACTTACTCAAAAAAATTATGACATTGTAGTAAAATCACTTAAAGATAGGCGTTCTGTGGATAGGATAATTCCTGTTGAAGAAGAAATTGAGGTACAAGAAGAGAAAATAATCCCGTTAGAAGAGATGTCGAAAATCATCGAGAAATATGATGCAATTGCTCTTACTACCTGTTATTGTAGACATCAAAAAGATTTGATAGGAAATCCATGTAAAACTACGGATCTAAGAAAAAATTGCTTTGGTTTCGGAAGAGCTGCTGAATTTCTAATAAGAGAAAACTTTGGTGAGAAAATCTCGAAAGAGGATGCTTTACGGATTATGAAAGAAAGTGAAGATGCAGGCTTAGTTCATAAGGCTTTCCACAATGGATTGGATCCCGCAAAAGAGATAGAAGGGATCTGTCAATGCTGCAAATGTTGCTGTGGAACATTTGCCTCTCATTATGCTGGAGCTGCTCCCTTTTTGAGCCAAACATCTTATTTGGCTAAGATTAATGAAGAGAATTGCGTTGCATGCGGTACATGCGTCGAAAAATGCAATGCAGAAGCAATCGAGTTAGAGGATACAGCTATAGTTGACGAAGAGAGATGTATAGGATGTGGGTTATGTGCTTATCATTGTCCCGAAGATGCAATAGAAATGGAAAGAACAGGTCCTAGAAACGTTTTTGTGCCTCCCCCAAAGCTAGAAAACTATTAATTAAATTTTTTTATTTCCCTTTTTTACTTCTCTTTAATTTTAAAAAATATGTTGAACTTCCATTTATTTCTAATAAATTGTGATTTTTTATTATGTAAAATTTAAATTTAATGAATAATTATTCTTTATTAATAATATCAATATAATTGATTATAGGTAATAAAAATATGAGTAAAATAGTAGGAATTCCGGCTAATGGACCAAAATTATCAGACAATATATCGGAACATTTCGGACACTGTAGTCATTTTGTAGGCGTGGAAGTTGATGAAAATAATACTTTAAAACAAGTATTTTCAATTGCAAATAATGGTCATACAAGTTGCATGGAACCCGTTATAAATATGAAAAACAGAAATGTAACAGACATGATTATTGGTGGTATCGGAGGAAGACCTTTTATGGGGTTTTTAGAAGTTGGTATCAATCTCTATCAAGGATCTCCCGGGAAATCAATTAAGGAAAATATAGATTTCTTATTGAAAGGTCAATTGAAGGGATTAGGAGGCCCAAGTTGCAGTGGTTCTGGTAGCTGTCATAATGATTAATATTTTTAAAAAATCTTTTTTTTAATTTTCTTTTAAAATACCGTATAATAATCTTCTTTTATTCTTTATTTAATATTCTTATACTTCAAATCTTTTTAAAAAGTTATAAAAATTTTTTGTTATTATCTTAAATTACCTAAATATCATTTTTTAAATAACAAAAACTGGTGCTATTATCGTAAGTTCTTTTTTATTGCGGGAGTTGCCAAGTCTGGTCAAAGGCGCTGGACTCAGAATCCAGTCTTATAGAAGTTCGGGGGTTCAAATCCCCCTTCCCGCATTTATTTATGGTATAACACAAATAATAATATATTAACTGAAACTAACTAGTTATAAAAAAATGTAGTTTAAAAATTTCCAATGCCAAATGAAAATAACATTTCTGAAAATAACGAATCAATAGAACAAGATATCTCTGATCCAAAAGGAAAAAGTGTTTTAATATTTAAATTAGATGTTGAGTTGGAAGATTTTAAGGAAATCTCTTATGAAAATGATTTACCCCCCAAACAATTCTTAAATCATAATAGAATACTCTTATTTGTCGACCCAGAACATTCGAGAATTTATATTTGGGAAGGAAGCAATGTTACAGTAAGAATGAAGTTTCTCTCTGCCCAGTTAGCATCAAAAGTACGAGATAAGTATGGTATAGATTACCGTATTACTACTGTTGATGATGGTGATGAGACACTTGATTTCAAACAGTTTTTGGCTTAATATTTATTAGCTATTTAAAACATAAATATAATATATTATTAAGAATTAAGTAGGGATTTATGTATGCCAAATAATTACGATGATGACGAAGGAAAGGAAAGAAAGAAATTTGAATTACCCGAGATAGAAGTGGAGGAACTTAGAGTATACCAGTTCAATGATAAATTAGGGGATTTCGAAGAATTAGAAATCGCAGAAGACCTCCCATTATACGAATTATTCGATTCTGATTTCATATTGCTAGTTGTTGATCCAACTTCTTATCGTGTGTGGTTGTGGCATGGAGCAAATACTACAACCCGCATGAAATTTATTGCGGCTAAAATCGCCCCCAAAATAAGAGATCGTTATGGAATTGCTTATAAAATAACTGCTGTTGATGAAGGTAATGAAACAACGGGATTTAAGATAAGTTCTGGATTAGAAAAAGCAACTGATTATGAAGAAGCACCAAAGGGACCTATTTACGATGAAGGGTTAGAAGCTGAAGAAATGCTTAAGTCATTACCACGAGAAAAGATTGTACTAATCTTGGAAAAAACAGGAATTCCGGAAGGCTATAAGAGAAAGATGGTAATTGTAAAGAATCAGATCTATGGATATAAGGAGTATGATAGAAATTATATGGGCTCTGTAATTAAAGAAAAAAAATTATTTCTCTTGAAGGAAGAAGTTCCTGATGGGCCCTATTTAGCTGAGAATTATATTCCTAGAATTCTGTTTTCTTATAATAACGTTGTTTTGACAGAACTACTTGAAAAAATTAATAATGGAATTAAACCTAAAGAAGACAATTAAGATTATGAGCCATGTGAGAAGAAAACCAAGTCGACATCCCGGTCGGGTTGTTCGGAGAAAAAAGAAAAAGCCATGGCTAGCATATTTTGTTATTATACTTCTATTTCTTAGTCTTATTGTTGGTATAATTCTTGTTATCATCGCGGCACCATAAAAAGGATAAATTAAATAATGTCACTACCTTTAAACCTATAAATACGTTGCATACGAGAATAGACTGATTTGAAGTTTAAAAATGTTGATCTCATTTTTTTAGTTTTATTTTGTGCTCTTACTATTATTTCTCTTGACTTTTTAATTAATACGAGCCATCAGGAGTTAATTAAAAACCTTTCTAAATATGAACAATTTCAAAATTTAACTACAGGACTTATAATAACTTTTTGGGTTTGTGTTGTAGGAAATTTATTACCGGTCCCCACACCCTATACTTGGGTAGTATGCTACAGTTCTTTACCCTTTATTAAACAGAATCTTTTTATTCCATTTTTAGTAGGCTTTGTAGCAAGTTTAGGATGTTTAGTGGGAGAAATGGGAGGATATTTGATTGGAAGAAGTGGAGCAGAGATAGTTTCCGAAGAAAAAATTAACAATCTTAAACCAATACAAGAATACTTGATAAATCATCCGAAACTTGCACCGCTTTTAATATTTTTGGCTGCTCTTACGCCAATTTCTGATGATTTAATTGTTGTACCCTTGGGTTTGATTAAATATAGCATTAAAAAAACGTTAATTTTTTGTTGGTTGGGAAAATTGGGTTTTATGCTGATATTTGCTTATAATTTATTAAACATTTGTCATCTTATAGGTGGAGAGAGTTGGATATTAAGCATCTTAAGTTTATATGCTCTTTTATTATTAGTCTACCTTATGATAAGAATAGATTTCCTAAATTTTTTAAGAATTCTAACTAAAAGAAGGGGAGATATTGCTAAGTAAAATTACATCATTCTCTTGAATATTTCTCGACGATATAGTTCTGTAGAGACCACGCATATTTTTCAAGATTTAAGATTAATATTTTTTGCTGGACTTCTCTCAAGTAGGTAACATCTAATGTTTCAAATGATTTTTTTAACTTGTCAATAGTATCGAAAATTTCGACAATAGTTTTCCAATCATTTTGCCATTCTACATCTTGGTATTCATTCTGGTTGATGTTTTCTATTCTTATAACCTCTTTTAAGTAGTTATTTTTTTAGAATAATAACTTTTTCTCTGAGTTATTTCATAGAAATATTCATTAAAAAATGTTTAGATACTGAATATTAAGTAATTTTTAAAAAAAAAAAGAAATTAATAAAAATTTAAAAATATCATTCAGTTTTAATAACGACTGTGTTAGACGCACCTTGCATTATTCTTATTCGATTTTTTGGATCGTCGGAATTTGATATTAAACCAACTATCAGGTCGATAATTAATAAACCAATGTTAGACTTCAGAATATTATTGATTAGATAATCAATAGGTTCAGCTACTTCCAAAGTCTTCTCGCTAACTGTTCTTAATTTCATTGCCATTTTTCCAATGGTTTGACCATTATTAAAAGCTTCCAACAACCAAAAATATAGAAGAGCGAGAACATACCCTATTATAATAGCAAAGAACCATTCACCAATGCTAAAAAGAATAATAGAAATCACAGCAACTAGAACAAAATCAATAATCCATGCTACAAGTCTTTGACCAAAATCAGCGTAAATTACCGTTGATGAATCGGATTCTTTTTGGGTTTCTTTTTTTGACTGTTTAGTCTGCGGTGAAGATGGAGGAGAATTTATTGTTGTTTTTTGAATTTCTTTTGTCTCAGTGGGTCTATTTATTCCTGTATCTGCTCCACAGTAGCTACAAAACTTTGCGTCAGAATCTACTTCATTTGTTATATCATTTCCACACTTTGAACAATATACCATTATTAAATTCACTCAAATTTAGTATTTAACTAAAAGATACTTTAGAATATTTAAATTATTTTAGTAGACCAATTTTGGAAAAAAATATAAATCATAATTTACATTAATTAAATTAATTATGAAAAGAATAATAATTCCTATTAGCATCGCTATTATTAGTAGTATTATTGGGATTATTATATAATTTCATAAAAGAAATTTTAAACTTCTTTTTTGATTTTCTCATGCTCTCTATTTAAGTTTAAAATTTCTCTTTTATAATAATGACAATTTAAAAAAATTGAGGTAAACCAACATTGGATAGCGAAAAAATAGTTATTTACGATTCAACCCTTCGAGAAGGAAGCCAAAAAACAGGAATTGGATTTTCAGTCGAGGATAAATTGAGGATATTAGAAAGAATGGCACAAGATCTTGAGATCCCGATGATCGAGGCAGGATGGCCGGGATCTAATCCGAAAGATTTAGAATTGTTCGATAAGATTAAAGATATAGATTTGGGCAATAGTAAAATTTATGCTTTTAGCAGCACTCGTCGAAAGAATACGTGTGCCGAAGACGATCCAAATATTCAAGCCTTACTTAATGCGAATGTTAAAGGTGCCACTTTATTTGGAAAAACGTGGGATCTTCACGTGGAATCTGCATTAGAGACAACTTTAGAAGAAAATTTAGCTATGATTGAAAGTTCTATTGAGTGCCTAAAACAGAATAATATAGATGTTATTTTTGATGCAGAGCATTTTTTCGATGGTTATAAGAATAATAAGGACTATGCATTGAAATGTATCGAGACTGCAAAAAATGCAGGTGCTTCATGGATTGTATTGTGCGATACTAACGGAGGATTATTACCTCATAAAATTAAATCCGTATTTTCAGATGTAAAAGCAAGGTTAGGAGAAGATGCCCAACTTGGTATTCATGCCCATAACGATTCTGGTTTAGCAAATGCCATTGCTTTAGAAAGCTTTTTACAGGGTGCAAAAATGATTCAATGTACAATTAATGGATTTGGAGAAAGGTGTGGAAATACTGATTTAACCACAATTTTACCGATCTTTAAACTAAAATTTGGAATAGATTGTGTTTCAGAGGAAAATTTAAAGAATTTAACTGAGGTATCTCATTTTGTCTATGAAATGGCAAATTTACCCGGACATGATGATCAACCCTTTGTTGGTAAGAATTCATTTTCTCACAAAGGCGGTGTGCATATTTCAGCTATGATGAAAAATCTTAAAACCTATGAACATATTGTTCCTGAATTGGTTGGTAATACACGAAATATAAAAGTTTCAGAACTTGCTGGCAAGAGCTCCATATTACATATGGCTAAAAAGCTTAATATTCCATTATCAGAAAGCAATCCTAAAATTCCAGCGATCCTTAAAGTAATAAAGGAGAAAGAAAATCAGGGATATTCTTTCGAGGGAGCTGAAGGTTCATTAGAAATCTTGATCAGGGGAATGGATATGAATATTCAAGATCCCGACTATTATAGACACAAATTCTTTGAATTAGAAGGTTTTAGAGTACTTACAGAAGTATTTAAAGATGAATTAATTTCAGAAGCTACCATTAAGGTAAAAGTTGGAAGTGAAATGTTTCATACTGCTGCAGATGGTAATGGTCCAGTTAATGCACTTGACAACGCACTTAAGAAAGCTTTAGTATATTTCTATCCGAGTATAAAGGAAATTGATTTATCAGATTTTAAAGTTAGAATCATTAATCAAGAAGGTACAGCATCAAAAGTAAGAGTATTAGCAGAGACTCACGATGATGAGGATAGTTGGGGGACTATTGGGGCCCATGAAAATATTATAGTTGCTTCTTGGGATGCACTCGTTGATTCATATATATTCAAGTTATTAAAAGATAAATCTAATTGGTAATTTCCAGAAGGAGTAAAAATTAAAGGTATATAGCAAAATTTTTTTCTACAATTTCTTTTGCCTCTTCAAAATCTGAAACGTTAATTATTTTGTTTAAATCTTGAATCATATTTAATTCAGTTTCATACCTGCTTTCAAAATCAATCATAAACGTTTCCATTAAATTCTCCAATATCGCGTTTTTTTTATTGGTTATAACCAACACAGCAAAACCTAATTCATTGTTATAGTTAACAATAATATCTGTCATTTTTGTTCTCATCACATCTATTTGGTCCTTTTTATCAATAAATTCAGAGAGAATATGATTTATACCTATTAAAATATTCCCCCATATCGACGAATCAGTCAATGTTTCTTCCAATTCAAATTTATATGAATATAATAATATCCCTGATTTATGATATATATTGAGGTAATAAATTTTATTAGTTAAGACTAAAAACATTTCAGGCTTCTTTATTATCATAATAGATACACCAATTAAATTCACCCATAGTAAAGTGATATGCAATTCTCTAAAAATTGTTAATTGAAAGTAAATGTACAAAATATACATTGAAACATGAATGCCAAAAAATAGAGTATTTATGAATAATCCTTTTGTTAACTGTTTATTCCTCGCGTTGATATTCACGACAATAGAAATATATAAAAAATAAATTATTAATAAAATTTGAAATAAGGCAACAATAATTCCTGTAACGGTATTAAATGAGTAATTGATTCTTGATATATCAGTGATTAAAAATTGCCGTTTGTTGGAGGTGTTATTGATAAGTATAATTGAATCAGGTGAGAATAGAGAACCAATAAGAAATCCAAAAAGAGAAGTATAAAATACAAAAGGAAGTATGGGTATCTTTTTATATTCCTTAAAGAAAGAATTTATTAATGCGGAGATTCCCAAAGTTAAAAATCCACAAACTATAGATAATTTCCATAAAAATTCTGAGGGATAGAAAATTAAAGAAAATATAATAAGAGTTGAATACATAATTCCAGAAAAAATAAATGCTAATATGTTTAAAAAGGCAAATAACTGAGATCCATAATCCTTTTGATGATGTAGGATATAATTAATAGTAATAATACTTACGAATAATATAATAATATATCCAACTATTAAAGATCCTGTTATAAGAGTATACATGGTATTAATAAAATTATAGTAAGCGAATTGAAATAAAAATTTTATTGATCAATAGATTTCTTAATCAAAACGTCAAATTAAAGTTTCTATTGATTATATGATAAATTAAATATATAAGATTTTCTGCGATAAATATAGAATTTCAATTAAAATTACTTCTAATTTATTCATCTAAGGAATGGTCTGAAGTATTCTTTAATAATTTCTCCAGTATTTTTAAATACGGAAGTATCAATTAGACCACTTAAATTAAGCAATTTATCCTCATTTAATTTAGAAAACTTATTCATAAAAAGCTGAACGGCCTTATCAATAAAGACATCTTTTCTTCTTACAATTAATAAGATAGCATAATTTAGTTCATTATCATATTCAAGTAATATATCATGTTGATTTCTTAAGGATATCAGATTCAACTGATCTTTTTTATTAATGAAATTTAAGAGGATATGATTAATACCTATTAAAATAGAGCCTTTGAGAAGTGAATCATCAGCCTTATTACCGTTTTTAGCGTAATAGTTGTAAAGTAGTATCCCTGAACGATGAAAAATTATGAAATTATATATCTTATTAGAAAAATCTATAAATTGCTCGGGTTTCTTTACAATAATAATTAACAAAACAAATGAGGAAACTAAGAATACAACTAAATGTAAATATCTAAATAGCAAATTTTGTGTAAATAAATATATTGTGTTAAATAATATTATAAAAGTAGTAATTACTGTACCAAAGACCATGGTTCTGAATAGTCTTTTATTCCCAATAATATAATATGTTTTTAATAGAATATAGATCATAAAAACAATTAAAAAAACATCATATAATAAATTAAATATAAGGAAATAGATATTTTTAACATCAATTATGTAAACTCCTTCAACATTCATTATTTCAAACGAATTTGGAATGAATATTAATCCTACAATTAATCCTCCAAGAAAAGTTATAATCGATATGTAAGTAAATTTTGCTTTATGGCTATCTATTATGGATATTCGTAAAGAAAAGAGTAATAACATTGCGGGGATCCTTAGAATCATAGATGTCTTCCATAAGATTAATGCGATATCACTCTTAAAGTAGGTCATAGAGGATAAACTAAAAGTTGTGAAATAACAAATTCCACATATTAAATAAATTAAAACCATCAACATATATGTTTGTTTTGTACCGTAATTCTCACGATGTTTAGAAAAGTAAATAATCGCAAAGAGTGAAATGATAACCGAAATGGATATTAATATTAAATCAACAATCATATCCTTACATCACATTGAAAGATATTTTTGAATTCCTCTATCTTTAACAAGATTCATATGAATCAAAAGAATATAAATTTATTTTGTAACTTAGTAGGATTAACTTGTTTTTTTCCTTATCTTGCCTTTTAACCATCCAATTTTAGCAGTCACTCTCGTATCTATTTCTGGAATATAAGGTTTAATATCTAAGACTGGTGTTTTGTCCAGCATCTCGACATCAGATACATGAATTTCATTTCCTTCAATTTTCAAAAGTTTTAATATCGAAATCCCTATTGGATTAGGCCTAAATGGAGATCTTATAGCAAAAACACCTTTTATATCATCATCCAAAAAAGGTTTTGATTGTAGGGGAACAGGAAGTTTAACCATATCAAATAAATACAAGCAATATATATAACCAAAACCATCTAAATCTTTCAAAGCAGGATGATATTCTTCAAATATCTCAATTATTCCCTTCTCATCAGACATTACTGATTGAATAGGTATACCCTTTAAGGTCTTAAATGGAGTATGAATTACTCCAATTGGTTTAAAACATACTTGATCAGGGAATTTTCGCTCTTTAAAATCTTTAACCTCTCTTTTAGATATTTCCATAACATAAGAAAATTATATGTCAGTATAAAAGATTTACTGAGATTATTAAAACGCAAATAAATAAA
>Ga0114923_10003740_pt1 | contig 10222 bp, 9 predicted proteins | sample SumtaG_FD_89578 | JGI IMG/M metagenome (GOLD analysis project Ga0114923, IMG submission 89578) | Deep subsurface microbial communities from Indian Ocean to uncover new lineages of life (NeLLi) - Sumatra_00157 metaG | ecosystem: Environmental > Aquatic > Marine > Oceanic > Sediment | place: near...
AGTGGTACACAAAGCAAAGCTACAACCGTCATAAGTCCAACCGCATATAGAACATCTCCCTTTGCCTTGTCGACAAACGGAGGTGCCATAGGTGCAACCGGTACGGCTGCCATAATCAACAGTCCTATCACCACATCAGGACGAAAAGGAAGGAACTGAACGGCGAAGTAAAACAGCAGGGGAACCACAAGGAAATTCGCCAGCACTCCGCGCATTACAGGCCGAAACTGCCTGACGACCTCGATGACTTGTCCAAATGCGGTGCGCAATCCCACACCCAGCATCAGGAACATAATCGAAACCATCAGCAAATACTTGACGACTACGGCCATTATGTTGGACGCCCCCCTTACACCTGGCGAGAGTGTTTAAGGCCGTGGGGGCGACCACCTGCCCCTCACGGTCTAAGAGCGAGTTTCCGTCGAGCTAGTTTCCTAGACCCCAACAAGCGCCGTTGCAGGCGAGGTGTCACGCACCTGTAGCGGATAGGGCCTGAGCGGCTTCATGGTTGTCGGCCCTTTACCCTTCGCCAACAGTTTCACACGTCTTTCCAGCCAGTCCTCTTCTTCCTCGGTCATGTTCAGCAGAGGTGACCTCACCTTGTGTCCACTGACGACGCCCTTGAGTTCCAACCAGTACTTCCAGAAAGCAACGACGTAAACACCCTTGCGATAATTGGGCCAGAAGAACTCGTTCAGGAGTTGCCGGCCGGGCTCGATCTCGTTGTATTTCTTCAAGCCTTCTTCCCACTTGCCGCCCATGATCAGGTCGGTGTAGTCGCGAATCGGTGTGTAGCCGGGCTGCTGCAGGAGCCACAGGTGCCAACTGGTGCAATGGCAGGGATTTGCCATCACCTTCATCTCTTGAGGCCAATGGTCTTCCAACGGATCGCTGACCCAGATTTTATAGTCGGCTTTCCGCTCCACATCGGAGCACCACATCAGGTCCGGCCGTCCGTCCTTGACCCCGCAAATATTCGGGATCTCAATCGCTAAGTTTGCGAGGGTATCTGAGGTGGCAAGTTGGGAAAGGGGGCTGTCGTAAAAGACGGTTCCGATTTCCAGCTTGTCGCACACCTCTCTCCACCATTCTCCGATGGCCTGCTGTGTGGCGCACTGGAAATACGAGGTGAGTAGCACCACCAGGTCGCAGCCGGTTTCCTGGGCGTGCTTTGACAGTATGATCGACTCTCTCGCAGAGTGATGGGCCGTCTGCGGCATGAGGGCGATCTTCCCTTTGGCCTCATCGACCACTATCTCTACCACCTTCATCCGCTCTTCTCGGGTCATTGAGTAAAACTCTCCGACGTTCCCCAAGAAGAACAGTCCGTCGTTCTTGCAGTCGATCACATACCGGACGGTATTCCTCAGATCCTCCTCATGAATCTCCAGCGTGTCGTCGTGAAAAGGGGTCGGAATGGTGGCGATCAACCCGCCATGACCAAAGGTCTCCATCGACCACTCTTTTGCTTCGTGTTTACTTGCGTATTTCATTTTTGGCTCCTTTCATATTAAAAAGGTTTTTAACATTAAGTCTTCCAGGCTGACGCCGGACGGGATATGTACCATTGTCTTTCTGCAACGCTGTCTAATTAACGAATTAGAAAGTATATCAATAGCCGTGGGCCTCATCGACGCGCTTGCGCAGGCTTTGGGCCCATTTATCCATCACTCCTTTCGCGTCACCCCACTTACTGAGTCCGTCGAGAGAAAGTCGGCTTCCTCTCTGCAACTCTACAAGTGCACCGATTTGTTTTCCGGTTTGTGAATCAATGATTTCGGCTTCCATTGATGCCCCGCCCAAACCGACTCCCGTCACTTTGGCTGCGGGCAAGATGTTCAATATGACTTCTGACTTCTTGAAGTCGGTAAGCGCCACTCTGACCCTTGCCACACCGGGACCGGGCCGAGACACTACTTCGTAACGGTCTGACAGGGCCTTAACCATTGCTTCATGCATATAGTTCTGAAGGTCCCTCAAATCCTCCTGTTTGAGCTTTCCTTCCGTTCTTTTTTCTATTGCCTTAGAACCGGTATGGAAATGAGCCTGAACAGGGTCCACAATAAACTTCGAATAACGGCTCAAATCCCTCATAGATATATATCTAAGGCTCGTATCTGACCGTGCTTGCAGTTTGGAGTAGTCACTTAAAAAGCCCGCCTTTTGGATTTGCTGCTCTCCACAACCGTTGAACATAAGCAGACACACAGAAACTAATAGATACCTCTTTATTTTTTCCTCCCTTGCATTACACATTCAGCAATAAATTTCTGACATGTTATTTCAGCTTTTGTCTGTCATTTAGTAGCCTGTAACGTACTTGAACTTGCTCTGATACAATGAAAGCACAGGACTCAAATTTTATCAATCGGGGCAGAACATGTTTCCGCGATAAGATTTCTACCCATAAGGTAATCAGGAAAACTCCGATGTCGTCTTTGTGATAATACTGCCCCTTCATATTCCCGGCGAATAAATTGCGGCAACATCGACTCCGCAATAATCCTTCGACTACGCCCACCATACGAACCGGCGGGTAAATGGGGGGCGAAGGAATATCGAACAAGGAATGTCCAAGTATGAAGTGAATGAGTGGATGAGATTGCCGCGGCCTTCGGGGTCGCAATGACCTTTTAATAGATTTCCCCCTCGGCAGGCCGAGGGGCTAAATAAACCCCGGCCGCCCCGCATGACGACATGCAGGGGCAGGCGAGCAGCAGGGCTAAACAAGGGACGAAGGAATATCGAATATCGAACAAGGAATGTCCAAGTATGAAGTGGAAAAGCCTCGCTGCGGCGTGCGGGGGGATGGTTTGCCAGTTGAAGGAGAATCTGTTAAGATTAGCGGTGTCGTGCGGAGAAAGGTATGCTTTTAGAAGGTGAAGAAGAATGAAGTTTACAGACCTTGAACTGAAACCCCAGATACTGGCTGCATTAAAAGATATCAAGTATGTCGATTTGACGCCGATTCAGGAAAAGACGTTTCCTCATATTCTGGCCGGCAGGGACATTATCGCCCGTGCAGAAACCGGGTCTGGCAAAACGGCGGCCTGTGCGGTTCCGCTTGTTCAAATGGTCGATCTATCGATAAAGGCGATCCAGTCGCTAATTCTGGTTCCTACGCGTGAACTGGCGCTTCAGTATGTCAGCGAGATATCCGATATTGCCCGCCGGATGGATGTCAAGCCGTTTGCCGTTTACGGCGGGTTTTCGATGGAGACGCAGATAGCTAAGCTCGACCACGGCGTTGATATCCTGGTGGCAACACCCGGACGGCTGATCGACATGCTGTATAATACCCGGCTGAGCATCGCGGACGTCCGAACGTTCGTACTGGATGAAGCCGATGAAATGCTTAATATGGGGTTCATCACAGATGTCGAATTGATATTCTCCTGCCTGGTACACGAACACCAGAGTCTTTTGTTTTCTGCGACGATGCCTGAAAAGATAGAAAAGCTTGCAAGGAAATATTTAAAAGACCCTCTCACAATTTACATGGGCAAGAAAAGGCAGGCACCTCAAAGCCTGAAACACCACTTTCTGCAGACTAACCCGAATCGCCGGTTTGAAACCCTGGTGGGGTTCCTCAACAAGGCCAAACCCAAACAGGCGATTATTTTCTGCAATTCAAGACGTAACGCGGAAAAGCTCTACGACCAGCTGAAGAAGATAAAGCGCCCCGCAACCGAGATCATCCATGGCGGACTCGAACAGCCCAGAAGAACTTCACTGTTCAACCGGTTTCGTAAAATGGATATAACTACCATGGTCGCTACGGACCTGGCAAGCCGAGGGCTGGACTTCGCACACGCGACACACGTCATCAATTACGACTTTCCAAAATTTATCGACGCCTATACGCACCGCACCGGGCGAACTGCAAGAATGGGACGAAAAGGAGTGGCGCTTACTCTGTTTACAAGAGCCGATCTGCGGATTTTAAAAACTGTCATCGATATCAATGACATAAAACCTATCTGGGAGGGTGCTGAACCTGACTTTGGTAAGGTCTCACGACCTAAAAAAAGAAAAAAATATTACAATTAAGCATGATCCCGGTCGGCTTTTTTATGTAAACAAACCCCCGGTGAAACCGGGGGCTAAATAAACCCCCAACATAAAGTTGGGGGTTAAACAAAACGACAATTCCCGGCCGCGAGCGGCCGGGCTAAACGTTGATGTGGCCGGCCGATGGTCGGTGTTTTTTTTTATGACGCCAGAATAAATCTCCCCCTCGGCTGGCCGAGGGGCTAAATAACAAAGGGGCTGGTTTTTGGTTGGTGGGAAAATTTTGGGAACAAATTCTTGCCTGTCGGCCGATATAAGTTGTATAATTGGATAGTTGCGAATGAGTAAGGTACCGGTCCTAATAGTAATGCGGGCGTAGCTCAGTGGTAGAGCGTCACGTTGCCAACGTGAATGTCGTGAGTTCAAATCTCATCGCCCGCTTTGAGGAAGTAAGCGGTATCAATGGACTGGTAAGTACATAGTATCGGTGAGGTACCGACTAAACCGGATAGTGCGGCATTGGTCTCCGATACGTTTGGGCCCCGCGAGGTATTATGCGAGGTTGAAACTGACGAGACGGCAAAGGGAATTAAGGCGGCAAGGGCAGTGCTGAAAGCTTGCGGCCGGGATGTTTTCCCGATGCCATTTTTGTTTATTTAACCGTAGTTGAATCAAGCGGCGAGATTGAGGAGCACGCAGATGGCAGACAAGCAGCAGGACAGTGAGGTAAAGAACAAGGTCAAAGTCGAGGAAACCGGCCCGTGCAAGAAGAAGGTTTCCGTCGAGATACCGGCTGAGGTGATACGAGATGCCACCGACGAGCAGTACGACAGCCTTGGCAAGGACGCCCTTGTTCCGGGGTTTCGCAAGGGCAGGGCGCCGCGTCGTCTGCTGGAGAAAAGGTTCGGCAAGGAGACGAATGAGCAGATAAAGCTGAAGCTGCTGTCGGACGCGAGTGACTCGGCGATGAAAGACAAGGAGATTGACGTACTTCGTGAGCCGAATATCGATCATGAGAATATAGAGCTGCCGGCGGAGGGGCCGTTGAAATTTGATTTCGAGGTGGTGGTCAGGCCTGATTTCAAACTGCCGAAGCTCGAGGGCATAGACGTCCAAAAGCGCAAGCTCGAGATTACGGACGAGCAAATCGATACAGAAATCGAGCAGTTGAGGAGCTATTCCGGGCTTTGGGTGCCGAAGGAGACGGCGGCCGAGGCCAACGACCAGATAGTGGCTGATATTGTACTGAGAACCGAAGGTGTGGCCGAGGAAGAAAAGCTCGACAACGTTGCGGTGTACGTACGGGCGAACGGTTTCGTCGGGACGGTGCCGGTTCCAAAGCTGGATGAGGTTTTGGCCGGCGCCAAGACATCCGATACGCTCAAGACGACGGTGAAGGTGCCGAAGACTTATTTCCGCGAGCAATACCGCGGCAAGAAAGTCGATATCGAGATTTCCGTGCGGGAGATAAAGCAGCTCAGGCCAGCCGAGTTGAATGAGGACTTCTTGAAGAAGTTCGGGGTCGATACGGAAGGCGAGCTTCGCGAGAGAATGCGGGACGATTTGCACGGCCGACTTGAGTCGCAGATTCGGCAGGAAATGACGGAGCAAATTTACAAACACATGCTTGAGAATACGGATTTTGACCTTCCGCTGGATGTCGTTGCCGAGCAGGCGAACGGCCTGCTGCAGCGACAGTACGTTAACCTGTTAAAACAGGGCCTGGGTCGCGAGCAGATAGAAGAGCAAATCGAGCAGTTGCGGGCGGCGAGTGAGGAGCGGGCAAAAGAACAGTTGAAGGTCTTTTTCATAATGGACAAGGTCGCCGAGAAGCTCGGCATAGATGTAACCGAGGAAGAGGTCAACGGTTTTATTGCCCAGCTTGCGCTTCAAAGGGGTCAGCGTCCGGAGCGTATGAAGGAGCAGATGGCCCGTGACGGCTCGCTGGTACAGTTGCGAGGTCAGGTTCGTGAGGACAAATGCGTTGCCAAACTGCTTGAATCGGCGAAGGTGACGGAAGTGGAAGCCCCAAAGCCGAAAGCGAAACCTGCCAAAGCTGCGGCGAAAACGGCCAAAAAAGCGGCTCCCAAGGATGCGGCGAAGACCAAAAAAACGGCCACGAAGGCCAAGAAAACAACAAAAACCAAAACCGATAAGTAAAAATATCCGATAAGAAGTTATCCGTTGTCGAAACAGCACAGTTGTGTGAGGTACATTTGAGATTAGCTTAAAGGGACAGGCAAATGTTTGACCAGCGAGGCGAAAAGGGGCTTGTGGGACGTCCGGGGGCCTACGACCAGTACGGCCAATACCAGCGATATCGTCAGATGAGTCTTGACGATATGCTGCTGGACAATCGAATCGTGTTTTTGATAGGCGAGATTTCGTACGGCAGGGCCGCTGAAGTTATTATGAAGATGCTGTATCTGGACAATATGAAGCAAAACAGCGAAATCAGCCTGTATGTAAATTCGCCTGGCGGCAGTGTCGATGATACGATGGCGATTTACGACACGATGCGTTTTGTCAGTTCTCCGGTAGCGACGTACTGCATCGGCAGGGCTCAGTCTGGAGCTGCGATAATATTGGCGGCCGGGGCCGAAGGCAAACGGCACGCACTGGCTCATGCCAAGGTCATGCTGCATCAGCCCTGGGGCGGTGTCAGCGGTCAGGCGGCGGACATCAAGATTCAGGTCGAGGAAATCAGTAAAGCCAAGCTAATGATAAACGAGCTGCTGGCGAAGCACACGGGTCAACCGATAGAGAAGATTCAGGCCGAGACCGAAAGAGACAGATATATGACAGCCGACGAGGCGAAAGAATACGGCCTGATTGACGAGGTGCTGCGCGAGGAGGAGGGCCGGGAGAACAGCAACGATGAATCCGGGGAAGAACCAAAGGAACAATCAAAGGAACAATCAAAGGATAGTCAATAAAAGCATGACAGCGAATTGAGGATGTAAGCTATGGCGGTCAATCAAAATCTTGTGCCGATAGTAATTGAGAAAAGCGGCCGAACCGAACGCGCTTATGACATTTTCTCCAGACTGCTCAAGGACAGGATAGTGTTTTTAGGCGGGCCTCTGGACGATGCGACGTCGAATTTGTTAATCGCCCAGATGCTGTTTTTGAGTAACGAGGACAGCAAGCATGACATTCACTTTTATATAAACTCGCCGGGCGGCTCGATTACCGCCGGTCTGGCTGTTTACGATACGATGCAGTTTTTGCGCTGCGACGTAGCGACCTATTGCGTCGGCCAGGCGGCGAGCATGGCAGCGGTGCTTCTGACCGGCGGAACCAAGGACAAAAGGTTTGTGCTGGCCAACGGCAGGGTCCTTCTGCATCAGCCTCTGCTGTCTGGCGAGTTGATTGCGCCGGCGACGGACCTGGAGATAGAGGCAAGGGAAATACTGCGGCTGCGGAGCAGGCTCTATAGTATACTGTCTAAACACACCGGCCAAGGCAGCGAAAAAATTGAAAAAGACTGCGACCGGAACCTTTGGCTGGAAGCAAAAGAAGCCATCGATTACGGGCTTGTGGACAGGGTGTTGCAGAAGGCGCCCGAAATAGCCAGAGACAAGCAGTAATAGCGGTTTTGCGTTGAGTATTTTGCGCTAAGGCCGGCTGCCTGGCGTTGCGTACAAATTTGGCGTATAGAAATTCACGCAAAGGAAGAACCAGTGAGAACTATCGGTTTTGTTTTTGTGGTTGCGGTGTTGGCGGTTTCGGCCGGCTGTGAAAGCCCGACGACCGATGCTTCGGAGCAAATCACTGCGCTGAGACACGAAAAGATGGAACTGCAGCACCGGCTGGAAGAGACCCAAAGCCGTTATGAGCGGGCCCAGAGGCAAATCGAGGTCCTCTCCGGTCTGGATGCGGACGTTCGGCTTGAGAACCTGTATGACCTGCAGCAGGTGAAAGTCACAAAGTACACCAATGTCTATGATAAAGATAAAGACGGTACGCACGAAACGCTTATTGTATATCTTCAGCCTGTCGACGCCGAAGACGACCTGGTTAAGGCAAGCGGCACGGTCGATGTAGAGCTTTGGGACCTGGACAAGCCCAACGGCAGGGCGATGTTAGGCCGATGGCACGTGGCCCCGGCCGAGCTGAAAGAAATGTGGTTTGCCACGATTGTAACCACCAATTACAGACTCACCTTCGATGTATCAGCCATAATCGATACCTACAAAAGGCCCCTGACCGTCAGAGTTACCTTTACCGATTACCTTTCCGGCAGGGTCTTCAAAGAGCAGAGAGTAATCAAACCGAGGCGTTAGGTGTTTTTGGGGTCGAGGCCACTTGCAGGACAGGCAGGAAGATGAATAAAGACCTGGTGATACCGAAGGACAAAATCCCCCAGTTCTGCCAACGTCATCATATTCGACGGCTTTGTGTTTTTGGTTCGGCTCTGCGAGATGACTTTGGCCCCGGCAGCGATGTTGACATACTGGTGGAATTTCACAAAGGTTGTGAGCCCGGTTTTGCTTTTTTTACGATGCAGGATGAGCTGAGTGAATTGCTGGGCAGAGCGGTGGAACTGTCTACACCTAATTTCCTGAGCCGATATTTCAGGGACACCCTGCTCGAAGAAGCCGAGGTCCAATATGTCGAGAACTGAAGATACGGTGTGTTTTCATATTAGGATAGGCCAGTTCAAGGTCTGAGGAAAACGTCGGCGGCCCACAGGGCAGGCGACGGCTAAACGGGGGGGGCGGTACAATAAACCGGGGGATGCACAAATCACCTTGTAAACGCAGCGGTTTTTTGTAAAATGTCGCTATGGATGAACTCCGCAACAGGATAATCTGCGGCGACTGTATAAGGATTCTAAGCAAGGTCACCGAGCCGTTCGCAGAGCTTATCTTTGCCGACCCGCCTTTCAATATCGGCTACAAATACGACAAATACAACGACAAGCAAAAGCGGGAGAAATATATCGCGTGGACAAGAGATTGGATGACGGTCTGCAAAGAAAGAGTCCTTAAACCACACGGCTCGTTTTACATTGCCATCGGCGATGACTATGCTGCCAATGTCAAGTCGATAGCTGACGAACTCGGCCTTTTTATGCGCAACTGGATAATATGGCACTATACTTTCGGCCAGCAGACCAAAAACAAATTCGCCCGCTCACACACACACATATTCTACTTTGTAGACGATAAAGATAATTTCACATTCAACGACCATGCGGTGCGGGTGCTCTCGGACAGACAGCTTCTTTATAATGACAAGCGTGCCAACCCGGCGGGCAAGATGCCGCACGATGTGTGGACGGAGTATTCGCGTGTCTGCGGCACATTTAAAGAGAGGGCCCGGTGGCATCCGTGCCAGATGCCCGAAGACCTGCTGAAAAGAATAATTGCGGCAAGTTCGAATCGCGGCGACTGTGTGCTCGACCCTTTCTGCGGCTCCGGAACCACCGCGGCAGCGGCCTTCGGTCTTGGGCGCGATTACGTTGGCATAGAGATTTCTGCCGAATATGCCAGAAACGCTCGCAGTCGGCTTGGACAGCTTAAAAACAGAAAGTTGCACTCAGACTGCTTTGATGCTACCGAGTTGGATGAGCTGGACCGGCTGCTGTCAGATATCCGAATACCAAAGAACGATATTCTCGGAGACGGCAAACTTCTTAATCTTGTTGCCAATCAATTTACAGTCCGAATGAACAACCATAAGCGGTATTCGGCCGACAATGTAGCGGCCGTATTGAGGGGTTTGGCTGTTTGAAAACTGCCAAAACATCCGACATTCTGCTGTTGTTTGCCGCGTTTTGCGCAACTGCCCTTATTCTTACGGTAATTCAGGTGCCGTTCGGTTGGTCTGCGTTTGCGTGGGTGGGGTATGTTCCGTTTATCCTGGCCTGTTCGCCGAAGGCAAAGCCGAAGCAATTGTTTTTCACCTCTTATCTTGTTGCGGTTTTCTACTGGCTGGGCAACCTGTACTGGATGGTACCGGTCACCGCATCCGGCTGGGTAGTGCTGTGTGTTTACACGGGCCTGCTTTGGCCGATACTCGCGCTGTGCTTTCGCTATTGCAGAATAAAACGGATACCAATGTTCATTGCCGCAGCGGTTTTGATTGTCGGAGCCGAGCGTTTGCAGGGGCTTTTTCTTGGCGGGTTCTATTGGCGGCATCTGTCTCACAGTCAGTATGCAAACATAACAGTTATCCAGATAGCTGATATATTCGGAGCTGCCGG
>Ga0114923_10003741_pt1 | contig 10219 bp, 8 predicted proteins | sample SumtaG_FD_89578 | JGI IMG/M metagenome (GOLD analysis project Ga0114923, IMG submission 89578) | Deep subsurface microbial communities from Indian Ocean to uncover new lineages of life (NeLLi) - Sumatra_00157 metaG | ecosystem: Environmental > Aquatic > Marine > Oceanic > Sediment | place: near...
AATCTCTTTTTCCAATCGCTGCTTTTCCCGTTCTTTAGCACGCCATTTAATCGTAAAGAAAGTTATAATCGAAAAAATCAGGACATAAATCAAGACCGCCCACCATGTTCGATACCAGGGGGGTAGAATTTTAAATGCGAATACCGCTTCACGGCCAATTTGCCCGTAAGTATTTTGTGCACGAACCCGGAAAGTATAAACCCTGGAATCGAGATTGGTGTACTCTTTATAGGCCTCCTGCTGAAAATCAAACCATCGATTGTCATAACCTTCCAGGAAAAATCGATATCTTGTCCTTGACTCATCCTCAAAGAAAGGCGCAGCAAATTGGAAACGAAAGTTCCTGTCTTTATAAGCAAATTCAGGAACAGGGTGCTTGGAATTCATCTCAACATATGAAGGGCGCGAAGGCATATATAAGTTATAGAATTGAGGGGTGCCATTAACCGATACCCGCCGGATAATGGTGCAATATTCATGATGGTAATTTTTTTTTACTCCCGGGTCGAAGCGTACAAGGCCGCCGTGAGTAGCGAACCAGGTTACATTTTCCCGGGCATCCGGGTAAATGGCATTGACCTGCCAGGCAATAGGAATCCTGGCTAAGGGTTTTTTCTTGATATTAAACGTGCGGTCCGGCTTAAGGATGGCATGGTAATTTCGCCCCAGGTCATGGAGCCAGATGGAATTATTTTTATCTTCCACTACCCGGTAAACGTCCTTTAATGTGCTGGAAAATTCTTTTCCCAATGTTTCATCCGGGATAAAAATATTTTTTTGTTTATCGAAACGAAATATACCCTGTTTGGTGCCAAACATGACGTGGTCGGCAGCCCAACAGACCTGCACCGCTCCCGCGGGGAGCTGGGTAGACGTATCATACCGGGTTACAGCATAGTCTGCAATGTTCTTGTTGTCTGAAAAATCGACTTTTAAAACCCCGGAGGACCTGGCTCCCAGCCATAATTTACCTTCCCGGTCTTCGACAATGGTCCTGATTTCCCCATCTACTTTTTCATACCTATACTCTTCTTTCCATTGGCCTTTTCCTTTGATTGGATCCTGATACAAGGAGGTCAGGGTGTAGTCCATTCCCACCCATATGCGGTTATGGTTCTGATGGGATTGCAGCAAAACGAATGACGGGGTACCAGTGATTTTGTGAGTGGTGTTGTTTTGAACCTGAAAAACACCGATACTCGCAGCCGCCAGGACAGAATCTCCGATGGAAAGCAACGACCAACAGGCACTGGACATACCGGGAACAGGGTTGAATTTATCGCCGTTTGAATCAAGATAGAATAATCCTTCGCTTGTGCCGGCATATAACCCGTTGGCATGCTTGGTCACCGAGAAAACCATCCCGGGTAAGTCGGAGTGAACGTCATCATAGATGGAGAGGGGTGATAAGTATTCAATTTTTGATATCCCTTTACTCATTGCGGCCCACAGGTTCCCTTGCGCATCTTCAAATACGTACTTTACATTGTTATCTCGCAAACCGGATTCTTTGGTAAACAGGTATTTTAATTTTCCCTGGAGGTCCGTGACAACAATGCCGCCGCGAATTGTTGCCATGGCAAGTTCTTCAGGCGATTGGGACAAACGTATGCCGTGACAGACCTTTTTCTCTTTTAAATAGTCATCCATTTCTGTGGGAAAAGCCTCTACTGTTTTGCCGTCATATATAAAAAAACCCTCTTCCCTGGTTCCGATGAGCAGCTTTTTTCCCGGGGCATTGAAAGGAACAATCATAAAAACTGTTTTTACGGATGCAAAGGTTTTACCTCCCGGGATGAGTTTAAACGAACCGTTTTCCCTTTGCATAAGTCCGACATTACGCTGATTAACAAAATACTTTCCGCCATAGGTAAAAGAGCCGTTGATCCTGTTATCTTTATCCTTTTTTAACTCCAATACCACGTTCATTTGTTTTTGTTTGGGATCCCAGTGAAATAAATAGGACGAGGTCCTGGAAAAGATTCCTCTCTCCGTGGCATGGATTCTCCAAACCCTACCGAAATTCCTTTTCTTTTCATCGATGTTTTTTACCAGGGATTTGTATTGCAGTTTGCCCTGGGAGTTTGGGGCGAGAAATCCAAGTTCATTTGTTCCTCCCACATAAATGGTCCCGGAATCATCGATGGCAAGGGAACGGACGGTTTTGTTCAGTATGCTGATGTAGTTCCAGGAGACACCGTCGTATTCCAGCAAGCCGGCCTGGTTGGCCGCATAAATGACGCCGCGCTGGTCCTGTAAAATAAACCAGTTTTGGAGATCAAGCAAATATTCGTTTGGACTATAGTTCCTGGTAAATTTTAACCCGGGATTTCTACAGTATAAGTATTTTTCCCCGGTTGTACCGAAAAACAGCCCGATAAATAGGAATGCCCCCAATGCAGCGGTAATTTTTGAACCCTTGCGCCTTTTTTTCAGTTGCCCGTACGTTTTTCTCACGTGTCCACCTTTCTTTTTTAATAAATCATTATAAAAGAAATCGGTTTATATTTCAATAGCCCCGCCGCGCAGGGTAAAATAGTATTGGCTGTCCCCGTTTCCTGTTTCCTTCAGCTCTCGATTTCTTCACTGAAACCCAGGGCAAAGTTTAATGCCTGCTGCAACTGGGTTAATTTGGGTGAACTTAATTCTATAATCAGTTTTCCTATCTTTCCTTTTGATACGGTTTGTATGTGATCGAAATTTATTGCACAATCGTGCTTCACCCCATCTTCTCTACTTAGAAGAACTTCTGAAGGTATGTCACGGATTGTGGAAGTGATAGGAGCTACGGTGATTTCTCCAAGATACTCGATTGCAGAATTTCTTGTTAAAATCACAACCGGTCTTTTTTTATCCGGCTTTTTAAACCTGTACCACCTTACTTCGCCTCGTCTCATTACTCCGGCCATGCTTGTTCATCTTCCCAGTCGCTGAATTCACCCGGTTCGACAGGTTTAAGTAAATAGCCTTTTCTGTGCTTTCTTTCCAATTCTTTTTGGTTTTGCTCAATTAATTCTATCTCAACCAAAATTTTACTTTGCTTGATATTTTTAAATTGGTCTATCATTGGTATAAACAAACCATTTTCGACTTTTTGGGCTTCAACAATCATTTTGCACCTCATAAGGAATTATACATCAAAAGAAAAATTTTTCAAGGGATTTTTAAAACTGACGAATAGTAACATTTTTATTTAAGGGGACAGCCAGGTAGCCCCCACGCCGTGGGGTTACACCGTATCCGAAAGAAGGTATTCTTTGTTTTGAAAGATGAGAGAAGATGCTACCAAAGCAGCAGCAATAAATAGCATCAACACGATCAAAGATTCCGCCGTCGATGAAGGTTCCAACCGGAAAACCAGGAACCTGAGAAATGAACCGCCGTCCGAAGCAGCAGGCAGCAGCGATTTGATCCAATGAATAATGGTAAATTTCTGGGTGGTGCCGGGGAAATATTGCACGACATTTTCCCAACCGAAAATAAAAAGTATTCCCAATACCATCGACTTCTTAAACAATGTGCCCAGCAGGGTGAAAAAAGCCGTATAAGTGACCAACGCCAGTGTTCCTACACCCAGGTAACTGAGGAATTCCCTGACCTGCGGCGCTTGACCCGAAGGACTGATATTAACGATTAAAAAACATAAAAGTAAACCCAGGTTAACGATAATGGCGGATAAAAGAATATACGCGGCATATTTTCCCAATATAACGGCCGGTTTGGGAATGGGAGAGGTGGTTAGAAAAACCAGTGTCTTGTTGTCCACTTCCTCGTTGACTATTAACGAACCGAAAAGCAGGGCCAGGATCGGGATCAGTAATTGGATGTATACGACAAGAATGACCCGGGAAAAGATCTTCGCGGCCAATACGTCCGCAGCCGGGTTGTTTAGCTCTACAATTTTAGCAATCAGCAAAATCAACACAGGAATTAAACTGAAAAATAAAAATATTTTGGTTCGCTTCGATTTCACATCCTGTTTGAAAAAAAAGACAAAGATTTCTTTAAATGCAGCGGTTAAACTCATGTTTATCTCCCTATCAGGTAATCGAACACGGCCTGGAGATTATCATCGGGCGAGGTGATTTCCGTAACTTCAACGTCGTGTTCAACAATGAGCCGGTTCAACAGGTCAAAAAATTGATCCCTCTTGTTGGTTTTAAAGGTGACTTTTTGTTGGTCCTCCTGGTGGAACCGGATATCGGTAATATAATCGCTGTCGATCATCAGGCCGGCCAGTTTGCGGGTCTGGCTGCAGCCCACCGATATCATGTGGGGGTGGGAATCCATTAAACTGCGGATATACTGGATATCACCCTGGGCAAATATCTTGCCCTGGTGGATCAGGATAATGCTGTTGGTCATGGCTTCGATTTCCGGTAAGATGTGGGAGGCCACAATAACGGTTTTTCCCTCTTTTTCATACTCTTTTATGATCTGGATGATGTTCACCCGCCACAGGGGATCGACGCCCCGCAGCGGTTCGTCCAGCATTAATATATCCGGTTCATGAACAATGGAAGCAGCCAATTTTAACCGCTGCTTCATACCGAGACTGTACTCGCGGATCAGCCGGTCCTTGCTTTCCAGCAGTCCCACCCGGGAGATGGCAAACCCTGCTTTTTCAGCGGCTTCTTTGGGACTAAACCCCTGGAGCTTTGCCCTGAATAGCACCTGCTGCCACCCGGTATTCCCTTTGTAATAGCACTCATGTTCCGGGCAAAAACCGGTATGGGAAAAAAGTCGCTGGTTCGAGAACACCGGCTCTCCCCTAAGGGTAATGGTGCCGATGTTGGGTTTCAATTGGCCGGAGATAACTTTTAGAAAGGTGGATTTACCGGCGCCGTTGGGCCCCAGGAGACCTTTGATGCCGGGGGTGATCTCCAGGGATATATCGCTGATGCCGAGGACGTTACCGTACCATTTGGAGAGGTTTTCCGCTTTAATTACCGGTTTCAATTTGGGCCTCCGCTTTTCCGATGCGATAATATAAAACTAAAAATGCACAGGAGATAAAAACAATGACTGTGACCACGCTTAACCAGGGGGGATAATAAAAAGCAGCACGGACATTAAACATAAATGAACCCATCTGTTTAATAATGTTTTCTATGGATATTAAGTAAAAGTAGTCGCTCTTAAAGATCTTTACCAAAATCAGGGCGATGGAGTTTGAAAAAATATACAAAAGAAACGTGATGATCTGGGCATACTTGGCGTTGCCGCTGAGGGATGAAATCATCAATATAACGGATGCAAGAAAAAGGGTGACCAGCAGGGGGAGAAAGATCAATCCCAGGAGAACCTGGGGATCGATGGATATTTTACCGGTGAAAATGAATTTGAAGATATAGAGGAGAATCCCGGGCACCAGGGTAAACAGCAGGAAATAAAACATGATGACTGATAGTTTACCGAAAATATAGTCTTTGCGGTTCATGGGCCGGGAAAAATAGAGGGGGAAGGCATTGAACTTGATATCCCCGGAGATCAGTCCCGAGCCGAAAAAGAGACCCAAAATCACCAGCATAAAGGTTAAAAAATTGTTGGTGAAAAACACGTTAAAAAATTCAGCATCGGTGTTGAGCAGCCGCACCAGTTTGGTCAGCATCTTTAGTTCGGGTTTCGTGGAAACATATATGCCTACCAGGAAGACCAGGAAGGGTGAGACGGTAAGGCCGAAAAGAACTTTGGCGTATTTTTTCTTAAAAACGGTCTTGATGCCGTTGAAAAAAATGGGCAGCCAGTCAATGCCGGTATCTTTTAATTGACCGTCCCAGTGGTGATATCCTTTCTCTCTAATGGTCATTGCTAACTCCTACGGCAGAAACAAAGGTGTCTTCAAGGGTGGTCTGGCTCTGTTGGAAATGACGGATTTGCACGTGGGATTCCAGGGCAATTTTAAATAGATTGCGGGGAGATTGTTCTTTGGGCAGCAGGATCGAGTACAGTCCCCGGTCGTTTTCGCTGATGGTGCAGTTAAGGGATTGCAGTTTATTTAAAAACCGTTCCGTTTCTCCCTGGATTTTGATGTTAAAGCGGTTGAATCGATCCGTGCTTACGCTGGAAACATCCCGTTCAGCCGCCACCTGTCCGTTGTTTAAAATAATGACCTGCCGGCAGGTATACTCTACATCCGGCAGCAAATGGGTGGAGATAATAATGTTCATACTCTCTTTGCCGGCGATATCTTTGATCAATTCCAGCATCTCTCTGCGGCCTTTGGGGTCCATGCCTGAACTGGGCTCATCCAGGAAGAGCAATGCGGGATCATGGACCAGGGCCTGGGCCAGTTTCAACCGCTGCTTCATGCCCGAGGAATAGGTTTCTACCTTGCGGTAGCGGGACTCTTCCAGGCCCACATAGTACAAAACTTCATGGGCCCGTTTCATGGCTTCTTGCCGGGGCATGCCGCTCAATTCACCCAGGTAAGCAGTCAAGGTCACTCCGTCCATCCCGGGCATTAGGCAGTCGTTTTCCGGCATGTAACCGATTCTTTTCCTTACCTCTTTCCGGCCGGTGGCGATATCGAAATCCAACACCCTGCCGCTCCCGGAAGAAGGAATTAAAAATCCCAGGAGTAGTTTCATCAGGGTGGTTTTGCCCGCCCCGTTGGGTCCCAGGAGTCCGTATACGCCTTTCCCGATATCGAGGCTGACGTTATCGATGGTTTTGTTTTCACCGTAACTGAAATTAATGTTTTGCAATTGGATTATTTTTTCCATAAGGTAATAGATACGAATTTTATTTAAATAAGTTCCCATTTATTTTTTTATGATGGTTTGGCTTAACACGAAGGACACGAAGGGCACGAAGGGAGAAGACAAAAGTTTTTGGAGGTGTTTCTAATCTTGATAGTGTTGTTCCCGATTTTGTATTTTTTTGAGGGTACCGATTGCCAACTGGCCCTGTATTCCATCTCTTTCGGCCAATTCTTTCAAGTTGGCCAGGACCGAGGGCTGCCGGAAAAAAGTCTTTGTAAATCTTTCACACGCTTCAATATCATCGGGATGGGGTTCAACCCCGGTATGTTTGGCGTCCCTGAGAAGACCGGGCAGGGGTATATAGGGAAGAAAATGCGCAGAGTCCGGGGCCGCTTCGACGGCAAGCTCGACTGCCCGTTCCCTGGCCTGTGCAGTCTCCCCGGGCAGACCGACAATGAATGACCCTACAGAGAACATCCCCAGTTCCCGCATCCGGGCAAAGGTTTTGCGATAGACCCCTGTGGGCACGGTTTTACGCACAGTCTTGCCCACATCGGCATCCAGGGTATCGATACCGATATTGAACCTCAGCATCCGGGCGTCCGCCATCATGGGCAGCAGGTCGGGGTCTGCAATAAGGTCATCTCCCCGGGCGGAAAGGGTAAAATAGGCCGGCACCGCATCTTCTTCTACCAGCTTTTTACAAATTTCTTTTACCCTTTTTATACTGGCGGCAAAATTATCGTCTGCGAATTGGATCACCCAGCCGCTGTATTCATCGATAATACGGTTTACTTCCTGTACCACCCGTTCAGGGGACTTGGACCGCCAGCGCAGTCCATAAAACCGGGTGCTCTCACAGAATTCGCATCGATGGGGACAGCCGCGGCTGGTTTCCATCAGGTGAATCCCCTCGAAGGGCGGGGGCATCAAATCACGGGCCGGTTCATTAAGGTGGTCCAGGGGAGAAATAAGCGTTTGCACGGGGCCCTTTACCAGGCGGTTGTTTTCCAACACGAAGGTTCCCGGCATTCCCGGGGAGATTCCCTTTCCAATAATTTGTTGTAAGGTAAGCTCTCCTTCCCCAAAGCAGACACAGTCGGCGCCAGCCTCAAGAATTGGCTCCGGCATCCCGGCAGCCCCGTGCCCACCGGCAATAACTGAAAAACCGCTGCGTGTTTCCTTTTTTAATGTCCGGATAAAGGCGGCCCCGGGCGGGATAGAGGTGTATCCCATCAGGGTAATACCCACCAGGTCCGGCTGCAGTGAATGTATCTTATCGGCTGCCTCTGCCAGGGTCATGTGGGTGGCGTCGAATAATGAGACGTCGGCAATGTCACGAACAGCCGCTGTCAGGACTCCCAGGCTGAAGGCACCGAAATTAAATTCCGACTCCTCCGGCGGCTTTACTAAAATGACTTTATTGTATTTACCCATAAATGATGTGAACGTCTCCTATGGATGTCAGAGAATGTCGTCTATACCGGGAAGAAAAAAAAGCAGCCTTTCGGGATTTTTTTCTTTCAGTTGATAGTAAAGAAATACCGCGGCTTCTGCTATTGCCCGGATAAAATCACAGTGATAATCGATGGGTTTACCGTCACCGGGTCCAAACACTTCGGCAAAGGCATAACAGGGACCGGAACAAAGGGGGGCGGCCCAGCATTGGCAGCAGGTTTCCCGACGCTCATAGGGACGGGCAACCTCATGCCGGAATTTCTCTTCCGCTTCGGGGTCCAGGCCCGTGCCGACATGTCCGACTTTGTATTGATCCAGGCCAATGAACCTGGCACAGGGATACAGTTCACCCTGGGGACTGACAGCCAAATAACTGTCTCCCGCAGCACAGTATACCCTTGCCAGTTGGTACCCCATCAACCGCATCATGCACTGACGGAACCGGCAAATAATCGTCGGCGGGTTGGCTTCTACATCCTCCTCCAGGTACCGTGCCGCGTAATTTTTGATGAATTTCCTGAAACGTTCGATGTCTTCGGCTTTCAAGCGGAGGGATTCATCAGCATGAGCCACCGGTACCATTTCAACTTTCCGTACTCCCGATTTCTCAACAGCAGCAAAAACCTCGGCGGGATCATTCCCACGGCTGAGTACAGTGCAGGCAATGACCCGGTCCGGGATTCGTTCCACCAGGTGAGTTAACACCTTTGCCACCCGGTCATAAGTCCCACCACCACCAGGTAAAACCCGCCATTTATCATGGATGACCGCCGGCCCGTCCAGGCTGATTTTAATTTCCCAATCGGTGGCGATAAGCCACTCCAACATTTCATCGTCGATCAAAGTGGCGTTGGTGGTAAGAAATACCCGGATGTCTACATTTCTCTCGGCTTTTGTTTGTTCCACCAGTTTTGCTGTTTTTTCCAGTAAAGGAAAGTTGAGAAAAGGTTCCCCGCTGCCCAGGTGAATTGAAAAATCTTTTCTATCGGTGTCTTTAGGGAAGAGGAACTGCCATGCCGCTTCAAGGGTTTCCGGCGACATAGCTGGACGTACCGGCTGGGAAGCGATCTCCGAACAGTAGTTGCAGGCCAGGTTGCATTTGCCGGATATATCGATGGCCAATGCGTTGAAATCTTTTGCCGGACGGTCTGTATAAGGTGGTGGGGTTATATACCGGGGATCAAATCCGGGTGGTGGTGTTTTGCAATCCATAACAACCCTGCTCACCGGTTAAGTAATACCTGCCAGGGCCAGCAGGGCCTCCCGGTTGTCCTGGAAATGCTCATAAATATGCCTGGCCACTTCGCAGTTTTTAGCGATGATATCACACTCTTCATCGCCGCAGATTGGGACTATAGCCGGGCACCCGCCGGCGCACAATTGAAAATCGCTGCAAGATAGGCACTTCTGGCGATGAGGCTTTGCACTCCATTTTCGACCGGCTTCTCTCCAGGTTTTGGGATCATCATTAACGTGCCCCAGGACAGCATCGCTTTCACTTACCAGGAGGCAGGACAAGATGCTGCCGGAAGGCGTAATGCCGAAGCAAGTCAGGCCGGCCTCGCAAAAACGTACCTTATTGTCCTTGATGAGTAACTGCAGGACACGGTTGTCAAAACGGTGGTCCATGGGTATTTTCCCTGCTTCCAGTTCTTCGATGACGGTTTGTCCAATGGCTTCCAGGTCTTGTTTGTAGAGTTCCCTCTCTTCTTTGCTGAGGGCATAAGGTGCGCCGGCACGCAAACGCACCAATTGGGCTTTAACCGAATGGATAGGCAGTGTACGCAAGTATTGGCTGGCACGCAGGAGTCTCGACCCTGAGCGGATGACCGCGGCCCCCTCGATATGACACGATGTCCGCGAGCGAACAGCTTCCAGGAAACCCATGACATCCTTGTGGGAGACAGCGCCACTCTTCTTCTTGCGGCACTCATCGTGGGTCTCGCCAGGGCCGTCGATACTGAGTATGATCATAAACTTTCCCGCGTTCAGCAGATCGATAACCGCATCGGAACGAACCGTACCATTGGTGGTAACAATAAATTTGAAACGGCCCG
>Ga0114923_10003744_pt1 | contig 10214 bp, 7 predicted proteins | sample SumtaG_FD_89578 | JGI IMG/M metagenome (GOLD analysis project Ga0114923, IMG submission 89578) | Deep subsurface microbial communities from Indian Ocean to uncover new lineages of life (NeLLi) - Sumatra_00157 metaG | ecosystem: Environmental > Aquatic > Marine > Oceanic > Sediment | place: near...
ACGGTTAACTCACCAGTTTTAGTTTTAAATAAAAAACCTTCGATCCCCACAATATCGCCCAAATCCCATTTTTTAAATTCATCATACCCTTTTTCACCAAGCTCATTTCTGCGCAAATAACATTGAATTCTACCCGACATATCTTGAATTTGAATAAAACTCGCCTTGCCCATAATGCGGCATAACATAATTCTGCCGGCAACTTTTACATGAATTTTTTCTTGTTCTAATTCCGCATTATCTTTTTCATCATAATGCGCATGTAATTCGCCCGCCACTACATCGCGACGAAAATTATTCGGAAATGCGATACCTTTTTCGCGCAATTCGCACAATTTCACTTTGCGCTGCGCAATAAGTTCGTTTACATCGATTTTTTCTTCGGTCACTTCTTTCATGTTTTAACCTCGTTTTGTTGGGCACGGCACGCCGTGCCCCTACGCTATTTTTCCGGGCACGGCGGCACACCATGCCACTACGTTAATAACCACCCAACAAACTAGCTTCGATAAATTTGTCTAGATCCCCATCTAACACAACTTTAGTATTACGTGTTTCTACCCCGGTGCGTAAATCTTTAATCCTCGATTCATCCAACACATACGAACGAATCTGACTTCCCCAACCAATATCCGATTTTTCTGCCTCCACGGCAAGTTGTTCTTGTTGACGCTTTTGCAATTCCAATTCATAAAGCTTCGCTTTTAATTGTTTCATTGCTTGAGCTTTATTTTTATGCTGCGATCGATCAGTTTGGCATTGTACCACGGTTTTAGTGGGAAGATGAGTAATTCGTACAGCAGAATCAGTGCGATTAACGTGTTGGCCGCCGGCACCTGACGCACGATATGTATCAATGCGCAAATCGGCAGGATTAATCTCGATATCGATATCATCATCAACTTCTGGATAAACAAACACCCCGGCAAATGAAGTATGCCGTTTGTTGTTTGCATTGAAAGGCGACTTACGCACCAGACGATGAATCCCGGTTTCAGTACGCAACCAACCAAACGCATACGGTCCGGTAAATTTTATTGTGGCGCTTTTTATCCCCGCTACTTCGCCGGGAGAAACTTCCATAAGCTCAGTTTTAAATTTATGCCGCTCGCCCCAACGCAAATACATGCGCAACAACATATTCGCCCAATCTTGTGCTTCGGTACCACCCGAACCAGACTGAATATCAAGATACGCGTTATTGACGTCCATTTCTCCAGAAAACATTCGCTGGAACTCAAGTTGCTTAAGTTGTTGCTCGTATCTCTCAAGATCATTAACGATATCACTTAACGTCGCTTCATCATTTTCAGATACCGCCAATTCTAATAATTCTTGGGTTTCGATTAATTTGGTTTCTAATTGAGCAATAACTAAGACAATATCTTCAAGAAACGCGCGTTCTTTGCCTAAGCTTTGTGCGCGCGCAGGATCATCCCAAACATTTGGTTGTTCGAGTTCACGGATAACTTCGACGAGACGTTCTTGCTTAGTCTCGTAGTCAAAGATACCTCCGCAATTCGTCAACACGCCACTTAAAATCGGCAATCTGTTCTTTGATAAAATTTATTTCAACCATGCTGTTAATGTAGCGCAGAAATTAGCTGGTTGCAATCCTTACTTACTCTCTGTCATCACATGTTCTAGAAGATCTCTAGAGAAAAATTATTGGGATCCGTCTCAGGATTGCGACTCGCATCAAATCTGCAGCAATCGGATATCTTTTTACATACCGGTTTACAACAATATGTAAATAAGTCGCAAGCAGCTTTCCAGCCTAATTTTACGAAATCTTTACAAGCAGCAGCAGCATAAGTAATTGCCACACCAGTAAAAATCTCTCCGGCAGTCTGTAAGTTCTGCTTTTGTAAACTCTTATCATTAGTAAGACCCGCCTTAATTATATATACTAATCCAGTTATTAAACCTGCAGTTACACCTATCGAAAGAACTTTCTCGGCACCAAAAAAAAGATTTTTAAACAGGTAATAAAACACATCCTTTAGTTTATCTGAAATCTTTTGATTAAAACTACAAGTCCTACAAAACTTAGGCCAACATTTATCCCAGCATTTCTTCATTTTAGTCTCATCATCACCGCTTTTACATTTTTTCAATTCAGCACTGAATTTATTACATATATCTATTACTTCAGATATTATGTGTAGTCCACCAGCAAACTGAAAAGCCTGTGCATTACCGAAATTAGATGGAGGAACTGCCTCACCTGTTCCAACTGACCAGAGCATTGCAAATAAAGCAGAAGACGTACCAACTATTCCTAAAGATCTTTTGCATGCGCCAAAAAAAACATCTGATGTCGATTTGTCTGTTTTCCACAAACAACTAAGATTGTGACTACTTCCATATTCCCCCGCACAATCTCCAATCCTCTTAAGCCTAAGTTGTGGTATGTCACGCAGCAATAACACGCTTGTGTCCCAAAACAAACTAGCTATCTCAATACAAGTAAGTGGTATAAATCCCTTAAACTTTCCATTAACCAAATTACCGATCTTTGCTGGTGAAGCAAAATATTCACCCACAGTAAAACTAAAACCAGCGTTTTTAATAACAGCCTTTATTGCATCACCATATGCAATAACTTTCTCAGCACAACTTTCCAACTTTTTTTGCTGTTTTTGCTCATTTATTATTAATTCCTGTTTTTCCTCTTCTTTTCCTGTGTTACAACAAAATAACATAACAAAATCTCCTATATGAATTTAAATTATTTTTCTACCCAAACTACTTTATCAATTCTTGAGCACGCGCATATATTACTATAGTTTTCTTAAGGAAACCTTAAGAGTCACAAAAAAAGTAAGTTTTTTAATATTAATTAAGGCAAAATTGATATTATAAACCATAACTACTTGATATATGGGGTATTTTTGCTGGAATTAGAAGCAGGTTGCTTAGAATTTCCTTCTTCAGCGCTTATATTTTGAATATTATTATCAGAGAAAAAACATTTTTTTAATAATTTATTACGTAGCCAAACGACTCCACGGTATCCGTAAAACGAAGTAAATTTCATTAACAAAGGCAAAAAAGAACTACAAGGATAAATGGATATACATAACATTACAACTACATCAAAATGTTGTAAACCACTATAAATGGGATGCTGTAACTTCTTAAGATCTTTATTATACGATGCAAGCTTTTTTATACATTCCTCAATATTATTTTTTTCTAAAAGAAATTTAAGCTCCTCTTTACAATTACACTCCTGATCAGCAACCAAAGTACGCTGATTAGATTCACCTATTGCAAAAGCATCCATAACTTTTTCTTGTAACGCCCTAAAAGAAAAACTCTTGCTGCCTTTTAGAATATTGCATAATGTTGTTAGACAAATAAAAAATTGAACCTTACCTGATGAACAATTTTTCAACCAAGAAATACCATCAATCATATTCAGTAAAAAACATGATTTTTGCATATAAGTTGTTATTTGATTTGATTTAAGTAACAACGTTGATTTGCGCCACTTAATCATCATTTCGTACAATGTGCGACGCATTGCAAGCTCTACATCACCATATGCTTCGATCATATGAAAAATTTTAAAGTTAAACTTAGTGCATTTAAGTTCGCCTAAATTAACACGGGTGAAAAATGCATACGTAATTTCCAAGTCTATACGTAAATCACATAGTATTTTTTGCAGCTTTTTTGGAAATAATGCATCTATTTGATGAATTATAAATATACCGTCTTGCGCTTTATCGGCAATATCATCAATTATTTCCTCTACCCCATTAATAAAAGCCTTCTTTTTTAATTCCAATAACGCAGATTCTATTTTTCGCAAACACAAAAATTTTCTAGTTAAAGGATCGTCAACAATCGTCTTCCATTCACTCAATTTATTTTGCACTTTTTTATATTCTAAAGAAAGATCACTTCCATCGTTGAATCCTTTTTCATTACCGTAAATTTTCTGCAAAAACCTTGCATAATCGATATAGCTTGCAATAATCTTTAGCAATTTATCATAACAGGCTTCGCAATTTTGTGGATCAAACTCACCTAATGTTTTAATAAATTCTTCTGTGATAGTTTTACGTTTTTCTCGCACCACATTCAAAGACCAATCAGTATATTTTTTAAGAGAAAAAACCACTTTACGCTGACCTAAATCATCTAAATATCTCCATGTTTTGTCGCACTCAAATTCCATATTATTCTTGTTTTCAGGGAATCTATTAATTTGCCTCAGTTTTTTAGAATGCTGGACGTAACCATATGCAAGATCACTTAATATTTTATATAACTTTTCATATTCAGTGGTAAATTGGCCTTGTGTTTTAGTTAGCTCACACAATTTTCTTAAAAAAACAAAATACTGTTTTTTTAAATTTTTACAATGATAAAAATTAAACTCTTCTTGTGTATTATTTGCTAAATCAATTATCCACTGAATATTAGATTGGGTATATAACCGCGCATTCGCGCCTTTTTTCTGCCATTCTTTCCGCCAAAAATTTAATGCAGATGAAAAGGATGCTGAAAAATCATTTATATCACCATTGGATAAACTAAGCTGTGATTTGTTTTTGGTATAATCTACATATTGTTGCAATTTTTGCGGAATTTCTTCACATAGACGCGTAAATTCTTGGTCATTTTTCCTTGGAATCCACCTAAATTTTATCACCTTGCGCAATAAATCAAGGCAATTACTAGATAATTTTTTTCGTTCTTGAGCAAACATAATCGAATTTACCACGTTCTTATTTAATTAGACTTATTATATATCACAAAGCTTAAGGAAACCTTAAGGCCACCTCTATAAATTCGGTTTTTTGCTTGTCATCCCGCGGCTTGACCGCGGGATCCAGGAAATAACCAGATCAGAAGCTGGATCCCGCGGTCAAGCCGCGGGATGACGGTAACTTTTTGACAAAAAAAGCAATTTTTAGAGGTGCCTTAAGGATTAGAAAAATAAGACTAAACGTGATGTTCGCGGGTATCACTAAACTTGATTTCTGGCCAGCGCTCCATCATCAAGTTCAAATTAACCCGTGTTGGGGCAAGATAGGTTAATGCGTCACTTCCATCTAAAGCCAGATTATCAAAGGCTTTTTGCTTAAATTGCTCGAGCATTTTAGGATCTTTGCAATAAATCCAGCGCGCGGTCAAGACCTTAACATCTTCATAAATACAGTCGACGTTATATTCGTTTTTAAGCCGGTACGCCACCACATCAAATTGCAGTGCACCCACCGCGCCTAAAATTAAATTATTATTAGCGAGAGGCCGAAAAATTTGTGTGGCACCCTCTTCAGATAATTGCAGCAATCCTTTTTGCAACGCTTTTAATTTCAACGGATCTTTTAAGCGTACCAAGCGAAATAATTCCGGCGCAAAATTTGGAATGCCAATAAATTGCAATTCTTCACCCTGGGTAAAGGTGTCGCCAATTTGAATCGTGCCATAATTATGAATGCCAATAATATCACCCGGCAAAGCAATTTCTGCATGTTCGCGTTCGCCCGCCATAAAAGTTAAAGCACGCGCAATTTTAATCTCGCGCTTAAGCCTTACATGCCGCACTTTCATCCCAGCTTTATACGTTCCCGAACAAATGCGTAAAAATGCAATCCGATCATGGTGTGCAGGATCCATATTCGCCTGAATTTTAAAAACAAAACCGCAAAATTTATTTTCGGATGGGTCAACGATTCGTTGTTTAGTTTCACGCGGTTGCGGTGTTGGCGCATATTCTGCAATGCCATTTAATAATTCGCGCACGCCAAAATTATTAATTGCTGAACCAAAATAAACCGGAGTTAATTTGCCGGATAAATAATCATCGTAATTAAATTTGTGACTTGCGCCTTTAACCAGTTCAATTTCATCACGTAATTCGCTCGCTTGATGTTGCAAAATTTCGTCTACTTCAGAATTCTTTAAGCCTTTTATGACCTTCCCTTCTTGCACCCGATCGCCCTTGCCCGCTTCGTATAAAATCACTTCGTCGTTATACAAATGATAAATACCTTTAAAATGTTTTCCCATACCGATCGGCCAAGTGATTGGCGCGCATTGAATTTTTAAAACACTTTCAACTTCATCTAACAATTCAATTGGCTCACGACTATCACGATCTAATTTATTGATGAAAGTTAAAATCGGTGTGGTGCGCAACCGACAAACTTCCAATAATTTTATCGTGCGCGCCTCAACTCCTTTAGCCGCATCAATTACCATTAAAGCTGAATCCACCGCGGTTAAAGTTCGATAGGTATCTTCAGAAAAATCTGCGTGCCCTGGCGTATCAAGTAAATTAATTAAGCGACCCTGATAAGGAAATTGCATCATCGAGGTGGTAACCGAAATACCACGTTGTTTTTCCAACTCCATCCAGTCGGAAGTTGCATGCCTTGAGGCTTTGCGCGCCTTCACTGTACCGGCCAATTGAATCGCCCCACCAAATAACAAAAACTTTTCGGTTAAAGTGGTTTTACCCGCATCCGGATGCGAAATAATCGCAAAGGTACAACGTGGTTTGGTTTGTATTTGTTCTGTCATGATTTTGCCTTTATTGGACACAGCACGCTGTGCCCCTATATATTTCAATCGTATTATTTGCTATACTAAAATTCATGTCAACTAAACTTTACACCAAAACCGGCGATGGTGGTACAACGATCGCCTATCATGGCACTAAAGCAGCCAAAAATGATCCGATCATTGAGGCTTATGGCACGCTTGATGAATTAAATAGCACGCTTGGCATGGTTTTGGCGGATAAAAATATCGCGCTCGATTTACAAAAAATTTTATATCGCACCCAACAAGAATTATCTGACTTATCCAAAGAATTATATGATCCCACACAAACTTTAATTACCGAGTCAAAAGTAAATCAAATCGAACAAGACATTGATCAATTAAATACAAACTTACCTGAAATTACAAATTTTATTTTGCCTAATGGAAATTTAGCCACAGCAACTTGTCATTTAGCCCGTAGTATTTGCCGCCGCGCTGAACGAAAATTGGTAACATTAAATAACTCGCAAAAAATTAATCCGGTAATTTTGCAATATATCAACCGCCTATCTGATTTGTTATTCGTAATTGCACGTAGTTTATAATAGCACGAATTTAAAGTTTCCTATAAAACTAATATACTAAAATTAATTAAATAATACTATTATGCACATTGTATTGAAATATGATACAATCATCTTGTTTGTGTAATCATTAACCAAAAAAATCAGAGTATAAATTGCTAAAGCAGCAAAGCAAGGTGACACCAGGTGGCTTTTGCAGAATTATTATGATAATAACACAAGTATAATTAATATAATAAAAGTATCGAGGTAAAAAATGTCTTATCATTCTGACTCTGGTGATAATAAAGAATTATCAGCTATTGAAAAGCTTCCAGACGACGTTCTTTGTTATATTTTATCGTTTTCTGAATTAATCAAAATATTAAAAACCTTTCGGTTAATGTCTAAAGAGTTTAACCGAGTGGTTATTATGTTTTTGAAAACAGATATGTATGTTGCTCCTGATATTAGAAACGGAATGATAATTAATTTCTTTAGATTAAAGCAATATATTCCAGTAATGTATGGAAAATATAATGCTGAAGTAGTAGCAGAATTTTTCGAAAAAATAAAAACTCTTTTTCATGATTGTGATTCTAATATGAATAAAGAAAAAATAATTTATTTGCAAAATATAAATAATTTATTACAAAAAAAAAGTAAAAATAGATTAACTAATGAAGATATCAAAGAATTTACCAAACGGACTATTTCCCATCCTTTTCAAGAGAAAAAATTGCATTTAGAAAAATATTTAGAAAAAACCGCTGTGATGTCATCTCTTCTCAGTTTTGTGCTTGGTCTTGTGTTTGCTTTCGAGATTTATGGTATTAAAACACTATCGAAAAAACCTATTTTGCTTCTTTTTTTAATAATTATATGCGTTGGGACAGGTTTGACAAGTGTGGCTTGTTTTATAAACAGCATGATTTCGTGCATGCTTTGTTTTGTTAATCCTGATACCTATGGAAAGCTCAATTATCAAGTTAATGAACTTTTGCATAGATTTGGTATTTATAATTGTAAAGAACCTAAAAAATCTAGAGTAATTTTTGAAGTGCTTAATGACGAATGTGAAAATGAAATGGAAATTATTTCAGATTCTGATGATGAAGCAGGTAGTGGTGATGTGGAAATAATAATTGTTAAAGATTCTAGTAATGAAGACAAATCTGGTGATAAAAAAAAAGAAATTAACGAAAAAACACCATTAATATCTAAACTAAAATAGAATTTATTTTTATGCTCAAAACACAAAAATATTTACGACAATGTAATACAACGCGCCAAATAATAACATAAATGAAAACTATTATTGCAACAGCCAAATAGATTGCAAATTCGATTCAAGAATATCGTGCTCAGAAATAATTCCCACAATATTTTCACCCTTATTAGACATAAAAGGTGAAGTAACAATTGCGTACGCCGCACCTTTGGTTTTCATCATGCGTAATACATTGGCAAATGGCGCGTGCGGCGCAACAATTAAAAAATTAGGATTAACATAAGTTCGCGCATCATCTTTTTCCCCATTGTTTTGCACAAATGGAAAAGTAAACACGCCTTCTATTTTTCCTTCACTATCCACAATAATCGTCGGTTCTTTTTTATCAAGCTCGGTAAAATATTCTTCCGGCGCAATGTGAATTTCCGCGCACATCGCCAACCGAAAATTTCTATTCATCACATCGCGTGCGCGTTTAGCCAACATCACCGCCGATTGCAAACCTTCGGGTACCACCGTACCACGACGCGCAAGTTTTAAAGTAAAAATACTTTCATTCGAAATTAATTTTCGAATCGCATACGCAGTGGTAACCGTAATAATAATTGGCAACACAAAATTATTGTCACTCGTCATCTCAATTACCATGATCGCGCCGGTCATCACAGCCCCTGTTGTACTTCCAACCATACCCGCCATGCCAGCCAAAGCAAAAACGATTGGATCAACATGTAAACCGGGAAATAACCCTTGGATAAACCATCCAAACGCAGCACCTAATGTCGCGCCTAAAAATAACGAAGGCGAAAAAATTCCGCCAGAAGAACCAGAACCAAGCGTTAAACAAGTCGATAATAATTTAGCAACCAGTAATAATAATAAAAACCAAGGATTAGCTAAAATTCCTCGTAAAATATCGGTAATCGTTGCGTACCCTATACCTTGCACATAATAATGCCCGCTAAATTTAAAAATAAAATACATCATTATGCCCATCAGCAACATACCCAACATGTGCCGCGTATAATAATTTCCAGGAATTGCAGCAAAAGCATCTTCACATAAATAAAGCCCGCGAATAAAAATCACCGAACAAATTCCCAATAAAACACCAAACGGCACAAAAACCGCCAATTCGCTTAACGGTAATAAATGAAAATGTGGAATGACAATTGCTGGAATATAAAATGAAGGCGCGGAACCTAAAAACGTGCGACCAATATAAGTCGCGGTAACGGTTGCCACCGCCACTGGAAATAAACTGGCGGCGGTAACTGAAGCTAACATTAATTCAATGCCAAATGCCAACGCGCCAATTGGCGTATTAAAAGTTGCGGCAATTCCACCTGCCGCACCCGCGGCAATTAAAATATTACGTTGCCGCACCGGCATCTTAATAATTTGTCCTAAAATTGAACCAAAGGTCGAACCAATTTGCACGATCGGCCCTTCTCGACCAACCGAGCCACCACTTCCGATCGAAATTGCTGATGCAAAAGATTTTATCACGATAACAATCGGCCGAATGATACCGCCTTTAAGATAAATGGATTCCATCACCTCGGGAATTCCCGAGCCTCGCGCCTCCAAAGCAAAACGGGTAATCAAAAAAGTTACGATGATTCCACCAACCACCGGCACGAAAATCACCAACCATCCCCAAGAACTAGGATTGGTATGAACATTGGCGTTATAAATTAAGCTGAATTTACCAAAAAAGAAAAAATTATGCGCAACCGCGATCATCATCCGAAAAACAATCGCACCAAAGCCTGCGATAATTCCCACCGTTAAAGCTAAAACCCCCATGCCGAATTGAGGAATTTCCGCGTGATGTTGTAATTCGTATGACATAATAACCTATCAAAAATCCGCATACCCTGGCGTACGCGGAAATGGAATCACGTCTCTGA
>Ga0114923_10003745_pt1 | contig 10214 bp, 11 predicted proteins | sample SumtaG_FD_89578 | JGI IMG/M metagenome (GOLD analysis project Ga0114923, IMG submission 89578) | Deep subsurface microbial communities from Indian Ocean to uncover new lineages of life (NeLLi) - Sumatra_00157 metaG | ecosystem: Environmental > Aquatic > Marine > Oceanic > Sediment | place: near...
CGGGTTTCGAGAAGCCCAGGCCCAGTTCGGCTGCTCGTTTGATTTGTTCTTGTTCAAATATTTTCCGTTCCATAATATCTTTATTTGAACCCAATTCTTTTAGAATCGCCACACCCACTGCATCAATGGCCACCCGGTCGCAGCCGGCCACGATAACATTGGCATTCTTTACCGTTCCTTTCATAGGGCCACCGTCAACAAACGACTCCATTCCATCCATTACCACCAATTGAGGGGTATAGGGTTGATTCAATTCAGCAATCATTTTTCTCATATCCGGGGATGAATGAAGTTCCCGCATCAATTTTTTCGGGGTTAAGCCCACTGATAATTTTAAAGACATAGTAAAAATACCGCCATATTGATGGGTTTTAAGACAACAAACGGAAACCAGGTATTCGGCCTCCACTGCCGGACGGGGCAGGTAAAACCCATTTTTCCAGTGGCTGCCCGGGGGATTAAAATGCACCTAATCGTTTTCCGGTAACTCTTCGAAATTGATTATCTTAAAATTCAACTTTTTTGCCAATTCAAAGATACCTTTATCTTCCAGGACTTTTTTTGTTTCCGGGGGACCGCTTCTTTCTCCAACCGTAATTTCCGAAGCGCCTCGATCTCTAATTTCACCAATCAATTGGCTCAAGGTATCATTATGGGTAGAAGCGGGTGGAGGATCTGCGGTATTAAAGTTCGGTTTGATAAAAACACGTTTATTTTTTACAGGAGCGAAATCTAATATTCGTAATGCTTCTTGCAGGCCTTTTGCACGATCATTGGTTTTGATCACCGCGATTTTTGCTTTTTGCTGAGTTTCTTTTCCTACAAGAGACCCTAAACCAAAGGACGAAAAGAAGGATAAACCCACAGCCGCGTTTTTGATAAATTGACGGCGGTCCATGATGGAATTCTTGTTTTCTTTCATAAAATTACCTCCAGTGTAAGGTTTCTTTTTACCTTACTTGTATCTTAAAGTCAAGTGCGGATTCGTTTACTTCATTTCTCTTTAAAATAGATTTTAAGTTTTTTAAGGATTACGGCTTGTGAGTTAGGTTTACAGCAGAAAAGACACGTATTCAACTTGCCTGACCCCAAATGGGAAAAAACGGGACAGGCCGAAAGTGCTCTTTAGAAAGTAAGGTGTCACCTTTATTTGTACAAAAAAATACAGGCAAGAAAGTTTGACAGAGTACAATAGGATTTATTGTACTACTCGATTTCGGAAGTACCGGCAGAATAAATAATTTGCTGACAGGCAGAAAAAAAGGTTTTTAATTTTCTAATTGGAAAACAACTAGCAGTTAAACCAGGTTTAAATTTTAGATGCAACGTGGTATAATCTGTTTTGGAGTGTAAAGAGATGATAAATAAAAAGACATATCATTTAAAAAGTGTTTTTCTTTTTTTGATTATAATTCTACCTTTAAAATGGAATATCGGTATGGACAATAAGACTTTAAAAAAGCCCAGGGTACTCCTTTATCACAAGCTTGATTCCCTTGAAGATTTCGAGGTAAAGGCACGAACAGCCGAAATAACGGAATTAGACGGCAGCTCTGTTTTGAAGTTAGATGGGATGATTGTTTTTTCCAAACAAAAATTTTCAGACGCCAGTATCGAAGTGGAGATTCTTGCCCAGGGTTCCTGTTATCCCGGGATCGCCTTTCGAATCGCTGATGATAAAAGCTATGAATTGGCTTATGCAGTGCCTCATGTCAGTAACCAGGCAGATGCCATCCAGTATGATCCTGTTTTTAACAGGTCCAATACCTGGCAACTGTATAACGGGGAACCCTATCAGAAAACCGCGGCAGTCCCTACAGGGGAATGGTTTTCCCTGCGTATTGATATAACCGGCCACCGGGCAGCCATTGGGGTGGGAGATCAGCCTCCGCTGGTTATCGAGAGGCTGGCACATCCCCACACATCAGGTGCAATCGGCCTATGGACTTTCAAGTCCGCTTTTTTACGTAATTTAAGGATAACCGCTCCGAGAGAAATAGATAATCTAAAGGGGAAATCCGCCCGGGCTCCATTAGGAGCAATCCTGGTCTGGAAGCTCCAGGGAGGCAAGATTCTAAAATGTGAGCCCAATGGTATTCTGAATTTAAACCGCTATATGCAACCTTCCAAAGAAGCGGTAAAAATTTCCCGGGGTTTTCACCTTTCTGCCCCCTCTAAGGTAGTGATCGGGATTGGTTTTAGTGATATACTTACCCTCTTTATTGACGGGGAAAGAATTTTCCACGGCAGTCATCTTTTCAAGGGGTTCAATGATATCCCCTCCCGCGGCTGGGTTTCACCTGACTATAAAAAGATTGAGCTCCCATTGGAAGCCGGGAGCCATAAAATCGCAGCGGAATTAAAGGTAACGGAGCCCTTTGGCTGGGGATTAATAATTACCCTCAACGGCCAAAACCTTCATCTGCAACCGCCGGAAGACTGATAATTTAACTCTCCTTTTACTCATATCTAATTGAATCGACAGAGGTTTTTGGGGTTTTGGTGCCAAGCAAGAAATCGTCCATAAATTCAAATCTGGCAATATCTTTGGGACAATTCTTATGTTTCGCATCGCTTTCTTCACAGAACGCGATATATATTTCAGAGAATTACTGATATTTTCGATGGATTTCGTTCTATTTTCCAGTGGAATGTAAGTTAAATCAATATCTATAGATAAACGAGGTAGATCACGTACAAAGAAGTTGATGGCTGATCCGCCTTTCAGCGCGAAATGATCGTGTTTCATTACAAAAGGCAATAATTGAAGAACAAGCTGGGCTTGCTTGAAGTATATGTCTTTTATCATATTTTATCCTAATATATTGGGGATGACTATTTTGTATTTCCTATTATAGATACCACCTTGGGTTATTGCAATCTTGCCGCTCCCCAAATTGAACCTCAAAAGATCCAATTTTTTTACCCACTGGTGCTCATGCTTTTCTGCCAGCAGCATAAATAACCGCTTTACTTTTATTGAATTGCAATTTTCCAGTAGAGCCTGTACAATTTTAGGTCTTAAACTGACCAGGTTTTCCATGATTAAAGAACTTTCATTCAACGTTTGTTTTTGAGGCACTAAATATAACATCTCCATCATCGCTCTTTCTGCGGAAGATAGACTTATTGAAAAGGTGGCGAAATTTTCTTTTGTCAGTCCTAAGTCGTTATTAAATAGGTTGGTCATCGAATAATGGACTTCAACTTGCCAATCATAAGCTTTAAACCAGGAAGGAAGCTTCTCACCAGGTGGCCCGAAGATAAATATTTCTTTTATTTCCCTGGGTACAAAGTGAGCCAGTCCCTTTATTTGAAGTGCTGTCTTCCCTCCCGGATGGAAGTTCAATTTAAGCTGATTTTGCATCGCATAAAAAGCGCTCGTCCAATTTACGGTATCATCTGCTAACTTATAAGCTCCTACTCCAATCGACGTTAACCAATTACTTTTTTTATACCTGTCAATCAATTGTCGACTGAACCCCTGGTTTTTCATCCATTTCGAAGTATATATGACTCCCCTTTGCCAGTTTAACAGGAGCTGGTTTAATTTTCCTCGATTTTGTCTACTCATGGTAGACAATTTAACATAAAACGAAACCAAAGTCAAATGGGTTTAAAGGAAGAGATACATTTTTCGCCTGTCCCCTGTCCCCTTTTCATCGTCTGTGAAAAGTCTGTGAAAGTCTATGGCTAAAATAATCTCTTTGGTTTCGGCTCGTCCGGGTTGTGAATTAGGGACAGGCAAAGATAATTGATTTTTTGCTGATCTTCCATAAAAAATACCTTGATTTTTTTATGGTAGACTGTTAAAATTATCGCGCGAATAACGGGGCATCTCCGCTAGCTCCGTCGAACTTATTTACGGCTGTTCAACGAAGGGTGGCTGCGAAGCGGTCCGGATGTGTTGTAGTTCAGTAATGGTAAATTTGAGGATAGTAAGAAGGGAATTTGTATCATTTCAATTAGGAATGACCTGCTAATCTTCCGAAATTGTTGAAATATGTAACTTTTTTTACTATACTATTAAACAGAAAGACAAAAAAAGAAATGATAATGGGAGAAGAGGGGGCGGGGCGTGCAAAGGTGCAAACGTGCAAATAAGGGTACGGAATTTTTTTGCCAACCCCCGTTTTAATAACCACATCTCGATACAGAGAACCATCTTTCAGTTTTCGTAAAGTCAGATGATCAGCAGGTCTAAAGGAGGTTGGGCATGCAAGTAGAAATACAATATATCGATACCGTGGCTGAGAAGTTAAACCTTTCCAGGAATGGGGAAATTGAGGAAAAGGATTCCTGGCAAGAATTCCAGGAATTGGATCACCTGGAATTTAAAAAAGAAGAACTGGAGAAGGCACTGGAACAAATTAAATGATTGTTGATCTGGCACGATTAAAAGAAATTTCAGAAATCGAATTCAGTGACATTGTAAAAGATGTAGAATATTGACAGGCAACTTTCCCTGGAAAATTACAGGAGCGTAAAAAATGATGACTAAACAGAAAATAAATGTTAAAGGCACGGATATCATCCTTTTTTCAAAAGAAAAGGAAGATTATATCTCACTGATCGATATAGCCAGGTACAAAGATTCTGAAAGAACAAATTATATTATTCAAAACTGGATGAGAAGTCGAAGCATTATTGAATTTATCGGCTTATGGGAGTAGTTGCACAATCCAAATTTTAAAGGCATCGGATTCGATGCCTTTAAAAGTGAAGCCGGCTCAAATAGTTTAACACTTACACCCAGAAGGTGGATAGCTTCTACCAATGCAATCGGCATCATTTCCACATCCGGCAGATACGGTGGGACATACGCCCATCAGGATATTACCTTTGAATTTGCGTCGTGGATAAGTGCAGGATACTTTTCTAGACTGACCCCGTTTCTAATGCAATTGCTCAAAAGAAATTAAACGAATCAAAAAAATAATTCGCCCGTCACCTTGCGGGTTCAGTGCATCAGAGCTTTTACTTCTTTTTCAGTGAGACCGGTATATTTGACTACTTTTTCTACAGGGATATTATCAAGCAGCATCTGCCTTGCAGTTTCTTTTTTCCCTTCTTTTTTCCCTTCTATTTTTCCTTCTCTTTTTCCTTCGTTTCTTTCATCTCTTAACCATATGGGTATATATTCCATTTTAAATTCCTCCTCTATTTTTCTAATCACCTCTTTTACACGATTTTTATAAGACTCCGGTAACCGTAATTGCGATGACCCAATCGAAGAAATTCATAACCAATTTAGTGTCCTCTTTTGAGTATCCATGTTTATAACATTGTCTGATCAATTCCTTTGTTACCTCGAATTTTGTATCGTTATCCGCTTGCTTTACCTCGTGGCTTTTTAATTGGGCTTTAACGATCATGGACATGGGATTTGTAGTAGACTCCAGTTTATCTCTCAGCTCTTTTTTCAATTGATAGTCCAGTATCTTAACAATAGGTATTTTCATTCGTATCTCGAAACCGAAAAGGTTGAAACAATATTCATCGGGCCTGTAGTTTGGGCTATCATCTGCTAAAATTGCCACGCTGATCATAGGAATATTTTTTTCTACCATTTTATCGTAACCCCGGTAAAAGTAAATAAACATACGTTTCATAAAACCGGGTTTCGCTTGACTCTGGACTTCGATATGGATAATGATACAGATATAAGTCAGGCTTCCGTCTTTTAGATGAACTTTTACCAGGACATCAGCGGCGCGGTCCCCCATGGTGCTGTCCGGATCGATCTCTTTTAATTCATTATCCAGGAAATCAATTTTTTTAGTGAAATCGATAGCATCGTAGATATCGGGAAAAAAGAATTTCAGGAAGTCTTTAAAGAGTTTTTTGATGATTTTTTTCCATGCCGAGTCGTATTTACTTTTTTCAGCTTCCTTTTTCCTGGTGCTAGTTGTTTGTCGTTTCTTACTCATAACACTTTAATTATAATCCAGGTTCCCGGATTTTTCAACTATTTTTTATCTATTTAATTCCTTTCCGTCCCACGAACCCCATTTTTCCATTTTCCATCTTTTGAAGGAAAATTCGGAGGTTTTTATGTTGTTGTCTCTGATCGAAAATTGATATCGAGGACTACCCAAGAAATTCATAGTAATATCAATGGATTTGGGGTAACTACCCAAGAAACTACACAAGAAATTGTTAATAAAATCATTCAATTAATTAAAGAGAATCCCCAACTGAATAGGAGGGCTATGGCTAAGTTAGTTGGAATTTCAGAAAATGGTGTCAAATATCATCTTAAAAAATTAAAAAAAGAGGGAAAGATTACTCACGTTGGGCCTACGAAGAAAGGCTATTGGAAAATAAATAGCAGTTAAACCTGTAGTAATTTGTTGGTATTTTCCGGTTTAATCGTGGAGCGTTTGATTTATTTGCTGCCGGTGGCAAATTTAAGTGTGCTTGCAGTGTTATTGCCGTTGGTTTTGTTGGGTCTTCCGTTTCTTTATCTTTTATTTAGCCAATATCGCTCAATTCAGATGTAAATGAACTTTCAGTCGTTCAATCCGGTTTTATGGACAGCAAACCATTGAAATAATTTTTCTTTTAATTTCAAGAAAGCAGGGTCCTGACAGCGTTTTAAACTTACTTTATCGGCAATTTGTTTATATATTGAGGCAGATCGAGGTTTGCGAACTTTTTTTAAAGCGTCTTCAAACGCTTTCTTTGGAGGATATGGTTTGGGAGAATTATCAGCTAAAAAATTTTTATCTTTAAGCCAGAAACGAAGGGGAGTAGATATCCCTTTCCATTCTATTACCACATCTAATTCCGGGGAATCGCTCCATACCCAATTTTCAAGTTCCGGGTCAATGACAATGGCTGCCGCTCGATTTCCCCAACCGGAAGAGGATAATCGTTTCTCTATTTCATTTTCCAGATCAGTCCTTTTTAAATACTCCCTACCGCATCCCTCAAGATCAAACATAACCAATGCATGATGGAATTTATTTACTTCACGAAGCAGGTAATTATGACATCCGACATAACATCCGGGATCTCTTTTGGGATGGGTATAAATTACAAAGTCTATTTTTTTGATCCCCAGGGATTGTGGTCGCTCCAGAATACCTCTCATGGAATATTCCATATTTTTATCAGATACAAGGACCACCAGGTCTCGTTGAAATTTTACATCATTCATCCGAGAACACCCCCGGCAAATAGATCACCCAGGTTAACTTCTCCTTTCCACTCTTTAAGGTTGGGATGATCGATTCCCCGGACAATGTCGGTTTCTCCTTCCGCTGTTTTTGCAAAACACAGTACCTGATCTGCTTCCACCATACTAAGAATAACCGGTGAATGAGTGGCCAATAGAACCTGGGCATCGTAAACAGAAGAAAGTGATTGATAAGCGGTTTCTACAGCCCGTGGGTGGATCCCATTTTCCGGTTCTTCGATTAAAAACACCCCGGTTAAATCCGGTAAGTACGCCGGTAAAGTCAGGGCCAGGATTCGCAGTGTTCCATCCGATGCCATCCAGGAAGGCACTTCCAGGCCGCCACGATAGCAAAGTACTAAGTAACGGTGTTTATCATCAGGTCTTTCAACGGTTTTAATATTCTCGATATCCGGGAGAGCTGTTTGTAAATGGGAAATCCAATCCTGGAATTTTCCCGGGTGTTTTTTGTAAAGGTTATCGATGACCCACGGCAAATTTGAGCCGTCCGGTTTAAATCTCCGAACCTGGCCCGGGGGACTGGCTTTCCGCATCGATTGGCTGTTAAGAACAAATTGCCGGACCCCTTCGTTGAGAAATTTCTTCAACCAGGTAGAGACTGGAAACTTTGATTCATCTTCAGGTAAATTTCCCAGGGCAGATTTTCTTGAGCCCAGCTTGAAAGAATTTGCCCATTTATTCTCGGATTCAGGTTGTAATTCTGATAAAAAGTAATCTTGCCCCCTGGATTTATATACAACCGTTCGATGCGGTGTTTGACTTCTAGGCGTAATTATAGTTTTAGGAAGCGTATCTTTCAAGACTGGGAAAAGTCCTTTTTGATCCTTTTTTCCTGTCCCGGGAAATTTACCGGATTTTTTTATAACAACTTTTTCATTTTTTATTACATTTTCCCCGGATTCCTTGTCTATCTCAAGAGCGATTTCATAGCGGATAAAATTGAAATCTTTATCGCCAAGCTTAGATCTGCAATCTTCCGGTATAGCAACCTCTATAGCCAGTTCAAAACCATTCCCTTCTCTTCCCCAGACCAAATCTTTGAAATTCTGAGTTCGTTCACGGATGGCGTCATCGAGTCCATCGGAAACCAGGCGGCCCAAAAACGCAATCACATCTAAAAAGGTGGTTTTACCGCTGGCATTGGGTCCCACAAGTACGTGAAAAGGTTCTAGTGGTTGACTGATGTAACGCAAACATCGAAAATTTAGGGCTTCGATCAATGTAATCATTCTATTACCTGAAAAAATTATTCAAATGCTTTAAATTATCTACAAGAATTGTACATGAAATACAGTGGTATTTCAACCTTTTTGTGTATCTTCGTGGCTTTAATTTCCGCCGTCAGGCATCTAAAGACTACCCCGAGTGTTTTTCTTCGCTTGGCCCCGTTTCTCCGTTTCTATCTCAACTTTTTAAATCTACTTTTTCTTAGCGTCTCTTCGCGTGTCTTAGCGGCTAAAATAATCTTTTTAGTTTCGGGTTTCCGGAGGCACCCCTGCGGCGCGTGGGGATCCATTCCATTGGTTGGATTTGTTTGGTGTCTTTTTCAGGAGAGAAGAGCATACTCATTAGCATTAGCAACAAATGGCTCGATAGATTCCAACTCTCGCTCATCTGAGCGTCTTGCTTTGTATAAATCCCAACGCAACTGAAGATTCATCCAAAAATCCTCAGAAACCCCAAAAAACTTAGCCAACCGCAGTGCCGTACTAGGTGTCATGCCGCGACGACCATTAACAATTTCATTAATTCTCTGATAGGAAACATGTATCGCGTCTGACAATTCCCTTTGGGTAATCGACATAGGTCGCAAAAATTCCTCGAGCAGCATTTCTCCAGGATGCGTTGGCTCGCGATGTGTTGGTATTCTAACCATGTTTGCCTCCTTATATCTATTTCTAATGATGGTAGTCTACTACTTCTACAGCTTCAGGACTTCCATCGATCCATTTAAAACAAATTCTATACCGGTCGTTAATTCTAACACTGTACTGACCTGGGCGATCTCTTTTCAGTGCCTCGAAATTGTTACCAGGCGGAACTCGCAGATGATCCAAAGAAGTCACGGAATCAATTTGATCAAATTTGCGTGCCGCTATTTTCCACAACGACTTTTGACATAACTTTCTTGCCGCTTTTGTATTCTCGCCGTTGAAGAGATCTTCAGTACCCTGGTTTTTAAACGACCGTATCATGAGAACATGGTAGCACGGTATCCATGCTATGTCAAGGAGGTATTGGAAATAATTCTTTTCCGGTAATAACAGTTTTTCACTTACGTTCGAGTTAGGCCGCGGCCCCGCCGGGGGTATGGGTTCGGCAGGATGGGCGTAGACGTTCGTCTGGGGATTGACCGGACGGAATGGCTTTCCGTCCGGTCAGGCACTTAAATCACAAAACTTTTTATTATTACCTTGATCCCTTTTGATTAGAGTTAGGCCCCCTGCGCCGCAGGGTTAATGGGCTTTTTCCCTCATTTCTTTGGCTAGTGCTTTGATCTCGGTTAAATCCTGGACCATTTCACTCCATCCGTACCAGAGGGAATAATCCGGATTCGAATGAAATGCCCCCTGGAAAAGCCGCATCCTGTGTTTTAAATGCATGGTAAACAATGTTTGTTCGATGACAGTGGGCGCATCATGGAAAGCCAGAAGATCCGGGAACGGGTATTTGTAATTGTCCGGTTTTTTTAACAAATTGTCTTTATATAAACCGACAATCACCCGGATAGCTTTTGCCAGCAGACGGTCACCTTCTTTGATCAGCATGTCACTCTTGCTCAAATCCAATTTGGCGAAATTCCTTGAATGACACTGGGCGCAAGTGTTAATCATCTTATCTCTTTCTTGCTGCCAATCTTCCTGGGTTAACCGCGCCACATCCGCTGCTTTTACTACCTTCAACCTGTCGGTGGGTTTCCCTTCCGGGTCCAGCACACCTAAAGCCTGTAAAATTGTCGCCTGGTCGGCAGCCCACTGTTTATCTTTTGGCAGGGGAAGACGCACCGCCAGGA
>Ga0114923_10003746_pt1 | contig 10213 bp, 11 predicted proteins | sample SumtaG_FD_89578 | JGI IMG/M metagenome (GOLD analysis project Ga0114923, IMG submission 89578) | Deep subsurface microbial communities from Indian Ocean to uncover new lineages of life (NeLLi) - Sumatra_00157 metaG | ecosystem: Environmental > Aquatic > Marine > Oceanic > Sediment | place: near...
CCCATTGCTTTGCTTGCTGCCTTAGCGCAGGCCAGAGAAACCCCCAGAATAGCATTGGCTCCGAGCGAGGCCTTGTTTTCTGTGCCGTCTAAATCAATTAAGGCTTCATCAATCGCCTCCTGCTTGCAAGGGTCCTGGCCTAAAAGCGCCGGCTTAATTATATTATTTACGTTGGCGCAGGCCTTGGTTACGCCCTGGCCTAAGAATCTCCCTGTATCTGCGTCGCGAAGTTCAATGGCCTCATGTTCGCCGGTAGAGGCACCGCTGGGCACAGCCGCGCGGCCTAAAATCCCGTTATCTAAAATTACATCCACCTCCACCGTGGGATTTCCCCGGGAATCAATAATCTCTCTTGCTTTTATATCCTTTATCTTCTTCATTGTGCTAAAATATAACCTAATTACCTGCTGTTGTCAACTAATTTTTACTTTGCCGCCTTCTACTTTTAGTTTTCCTTCTGCAAAAAGTTTAATTGCTTCAGGATAAAGCTGATGTTCTATTTGGTGGATACGCTCTGCTAGCGAGTCTTCGGTATCGTCGTCTTTAATCTCCAGAGATTGCTGCAGGATTATCGGGCCGTGGTCCATCTGTTCATCGACAAAATGTACTGTTACGCCGGTGGTCAAGGCCCGGGCCTTTAAGGCATCGCCAATCGCGTGGGCGCCTTTGAAAGCAGGTAAAAGTGCCGGATGAATATTTAAAATTTTATTGGGATATTTTTTAAGGAGCGCGGGGCCGATAATGCGCATGAAACCGGCAAGACAGATTAATTCTACATTCTCTTGTCTTAAGTTCTTTATAATTTCATTTTCGAATTCTTCTTTGTTTTTAAATCTCTTTCTTTCTATTAGTACAGATTTAATGCTCATCTTTCCGGAGCGCTCCAAAGCAAAAGCTTCTGGATTATCACAAACCATCAGGGCAACTTTAGCTGATGAGTCATGTTTTAGACTATCTGCAATGGCCTGGAAATTGCTGCCGTTTCCGGAGCAAAAGACGGCAATATTAATCATAGCTTGTTCCCTTTAGTTCCTCAACATAATTTCGCGCAGCCTGCGCTGTCTGAGCCCCTTCACCGCAGGCAGTAACTACCTGGCGCAATAACTTCGCCCGGCAATCCCCGCAGGCAAAGATGCCTCTCTGGGAGGTCTCTAGATTCTGATCAGTTACAATAAAGCCCTTCCCATCCAGCTTGACTAAACCTTTAATGAAATCCGTATTCGGCTTAAAACCGACAAAGATAAATAGACCTTCGGCGCGCAACCGGCTTTTTTTGCCGTCGCGTACATCTTCTAATATTACGCCGTTAAGCTTTTCTTCGCCCAATATTTCAACTATTCGGCAGTTCCAGAGAAAATCTATTTTGGGATTGAGAGAAGCCCTGTCCCGAAGCACCTTATCCGCGCGCAACCTGTCCCGGCGATGAACAAGCGTAATCTTGCGCACGAATTTGCTTAAATAGAGGGCCTCTTCTACGGCGGCGTTGCCTGCGCCGACTACAATCACTTGCTTTTCGCGGAATAGCGGGCCATCGCAGGTAGCGCAATAAGAGACGCCCCGGCCGGTAAGCTCTTCTTCTTTAGGCAAGCCAAGCCGCCGGGGATATGCCCCGCAGGCTAAAATTATCGAGGCAGTTGTGTAGCTATTATCTTCTGTCTTTACGTTATATTTACTAAGGGCATTGGCGGCGGGAGCAGAAGAAATCTCTTTTACCTCTTGCGTAACTATTTCCAAGCCGGCCTTAAGGGCCTGGCTTTTAAAATTTTCAGCGAGTTTGTGCCCTTCTATTCCTTCAGGAAAACCGGGAAAGTTCTCGATAATCTCGGTTAAAAGCATCTGCCCGCCCGGCGCTGCCTTCTCTAACAGTACAACCTTCATCCCCGCCCTGGCGGCATAAAGCCCTGCGGTTAAACCTGCTGCTCCTGCGCCAATGATGATAATTTCATGTTTTGCCATCTTTAAACCTTTGCCAGTTTTTTCAGCACCAGGCTTATCGCTCCTAAATCGCCTACTGCATCTTTTAATTTTGCCGGGACAATTTTGCAGGCGCGATAGGGCCGGGGCCAGCTGAATTTGCGCACGGTCTGAAGAAGCGGCTTAAAAAGTATCTTACCGGCCTTGGATACGCCGCCGCCGATAACAATCATCTCCGGATTAATCGTATGGATAACATTGGTCACGCTTAAACCCAGATAAAAAGCGGCTTCCCGGAAAATTGCCCGGGCAAGCGCATCTCTTTTCGAGGCTGCATCCTCAACAATACGGGCATCAATGTCTTTCTTGCTGCCGGCCAATTTTAGAATCAGCGAATTCCTGGTTACCCTTTCTCTGGCAATCCTGGCAATAGCTGTGCCGCTGGCCAGGGCCTCAAGACAGCCGCGTTTTCCGCAGTTACATCTAGGGCCGTCCGGCACAATTATGGAATGGCCGATTTCTCCGGCATCGGAACTGGCCCCATGATAAATGTCTGCGTTGATAATTAAACCGCCGCCGATTCCGGTGCTCACCGTATAATAAAAAAGATCTTTTACTTTTTTGCCCGCGCCGAAGGTCTTCTCGCCCAAGGCAGCGCAATTGGCATCATTATCCACAAATACCGGGAGAGCAAAACTTGAGGCAAAGATTCTCTTCAAGGGGACATTGCGCCAGGCGGGCATATTCGCAGGGTTAATCAAGACACCCTTTTTCAAATCCATAGGCCCGGGGCCGGTTATGCCGATACCCTTGGTTCTCTTAAGGGGCTTATCATATTTATTAAGATACGCCCGAATAATGCGCTTGAGCTGGCTAAGGGTAGAACGCACCCCTTCGCTGGGCAAAACTGTACGGATGATAATCTTACCCTGCGCGTTGCCCAAAGACACAGAAGTCTTTGTGCCACCTATATCTATGCCGATAACATAAGCCAAGGTTAGACCTCCTTCCAATTATATAGGTAGATTACTATAACATCATTAATTCGTCAAGGGATTTAGCGAGACGCCTTTTGGTGAGTCTTGATAAATCTCTCGATGCTGCGGTCGTAGGTCTTCTCTACATCATCGGGAAAGAAACAGGCAGGAAGCTGTCCTTGTTGGCGATGGTAATGAAGGCATTCGCAGCAGATGCCCTTCCTGGAGCAAGGCTCATAAGTGCAATTGCAATTCTGCTTGTTTTGCTCTATCTTACATTCCGGCATAGGGATACCTCCTTTATTCCAAGGTTTTGCCTCTGCGAAGCATAGTGTCTTTTGCGCTAACAGGGCGCACCTTTTTGCGCCTTACAGTATAAAGCGTAATCGTGCTTAACCCACGGAAGTGTTTTTTCAGCGCCAGGATATTTTTCCGGGGAAGGGGTTTGACGGCACAGGGCCTTACCGGTGTGCTAATCTGCACTTCATCGGGACAAATAAATTCTGCTAATCTGGCTATATTTCTGACAATAGCTTTATTTTCTCTGGTCAGCATTACCTGCAGGGCCAATTTCCCGCGGTATTCTTCCCTAAAGTGCTTAATACCTTTTAAAATAGCAGAAAATTTTATTTTTTTCGCCGGCCGATTCATCGCTTTTAGGAATTTTTCTGAGTCCGCATCTAATTTGACTGCCACCATGTCTGCTAAAGCAAGTTCTCTCCTTACGTCTTTTCTATACAATAAGCTTGAGTTAGTCAAAACGGCTACCGGCTCTTTGCGCAACCTTTTCACTACCCTGATAGCCTGGCCTAAATTTATGGCCAATGTGGGCTCACCGCATCCAGAGAAGGTGATATAGTCTATACGGACCCTGGGAAGCATCTTTATTTCTTTGAGGACGTCTCTGGTGGGAACGTACAATTTTCTTTTGGTCGTATAGGCCCTGGTTGGGCCCAGCTGGCAATAGATGCAATCAAACGAACAGGCCTTCTCGCTAGTGGAGAGTAAATCGATGCCTAAGGAGCTGCCCAGCCTCCAGGAAGGCACCGGACCGTAGATATATTTAAAGTTCTTTCTCATGTGAGACTATTGTATGGGAAATGTTCTCTATTTGCAAACAAAAAATTAGGTGGGCTTGCGGTTTCTTTCTTCTTCAGAAACCAAAAAGACATAAGGTTTGGAGGTTAGGGGGTTCTGTTTTATCACCACAACCGTCTTATAAACCTCTTCAATTGTCTGATAAGTAAGTACCTCCTGAGGCGCACCTTCTTTATGGATAAGACCGTTATGAAGAAGAATCAATCTATCGCAATAAAGGCTGGCTAGATTAAGATCGTGCAAAACCATAATTACCGTCAGCCCAAAATCCCTATTTAGCCTCTTGACCAGATCTAAAATCCCTACCTGATGAGTGATATCTAAATGCGCTGTGGGTTCATCTAATAAAAGAAGCGCCGGCTTCTGAGTTAAGGCGCGGGCAATAAGAGCAAGCTGCCTTTCCCCACCGCTGATTTCTTCTATGAGTTGATTTTTGAGCCTGAGGGTATCGGTTAAATCCATGCTCTGCTTCGCAATCTCTAAGTCCCTTTTTGTCTCCAGGAACTGAAATCTCTCTAAATAAGGGATTCTTCCCAGAAGGACAAATTCTTCTACGCTCATAGAACCTGTAGGCAGGCTCTGCGAAACTACCGCTATCCTTTTAGACAATTCCCTAAAGCCCATCTGCCAGATATCCTTTCCCTGAAGAAGGATTACGCCCTTGTTTGGTTTGAGTACGCGGGTTATTGCCCGAAGAAGCGTCGTCTTTCCTGAACCGTTAGGGCCAATTATTCCTATAAATTCTTTCTTCTCTACCTTAAGATTGGTATCTTGAAGAACAAGCTTTGTGTCATAACCACAAGTTAAATTTTTTATTTCCAGCATTGTCTCTTTCATAAGGCGGCTTGTTTTTTAGTCAGGGCGTAAATAAAAAGGCTGCCTCCCAAGATGCCCGTAATTACACCAACGGGTAACTCCAACGGTGAAATAACTGTTCTGGCTAAGGTATCGCAGAAAATCAAAAAACTCCCTCCACAGAGAAAAGAGCTGACTAAAAGAATGCGATGGTCTCTTCCGACAAACATACGCACAAAATGGGGAACAACTAACCCCACAAATCCAATTATTCCCGCCACAGATACGCTGCAGCCGGTAAGTACAGAGGCAATAATAAAAAGCAATCGCTTGGTTCTTTCTGTATTTATCCCCAAGTGCAGCGCTTCTTCTTCTCCTAAGGAAAGGGCATTGAGGTCAAGGCAAAAAAGGTAAGAAATCCCCAGTGAAAGAGTGGATAAGAAAAGCACTACCTTTATCAGAAACCAACTCGGCTCTTCTAAAGAACCCATGATCCAGAACACAATTCCCTGCAAGTCTTTGGCGTGAGAGATAGCCATAAACAGCATAATTAAAGCCGAAGAAATAAAACTAATCATTACCCCGGTAAGCAGAAGCCCCTGAATCTTTAATATCCCTTTTCTTAGGGATAATGAATAAACTAAAAGAATTACCATAACCGCCCCTAGAAAGCCAAAAATCGGCAAGGAAATAAGACCGAATGTTTTAGATAACCTTAAAACAATATTCAAACACACCCCCAAGGCTGCACCGCCTGAGATGCCCAGGGTGTATGGTCCCACTAAGGGGTTGCGGAACATCCCTTGAAGAATTACGCCCGCCAGGCTTAATGCCCCGCCTACGGCAAGACCTAAGATAATGCGGGGTGCGCGGATATTAAAGAGGATGCTATATTCGACGCTGCCTTTACCTTCCATAAGTAAAGGGATAATTTTCTTAATCGGGATGCCCGCAGAGCCGACCGACAAAGAAAGGACAGCCGCCGCCAAAAGAACCAGCATCAAAAGCAATATCCAGAAAATCCAGCGAACTATTTTATTGCTCATCTTCGGAATGTAGGATTTTAACCATTTCCTCTAATGCCTGAACAAAACTTACCGGTGTGGGGCTGCAGAACCTATCAGAATCGACAATAAAGATTCTATTATTCTTTGCCGCATTTAAAGTTTCAAAATTTCTCCAAATCTCTTTTTCCTCTTTCCCGACAATACCCATAGTTACAATAATTATTACATCAGGATTATCTTCAAGAACTTTTTCTCTGGAATAGATGCCGCTTTTTGCACCGTGGCCAATATTTATTCCTCCGGCAAATTCGATAAAGTCGTTAAAGAAAGAGTCATCCGTTACTGTAAATAGAGGTTTTGCTCCTATCTGAATAAAGACCTTAACCTTGTGTAGATTCTTGACCTTTTCTCTTAAGCTATCCACCTCTATTTTTGCCTGGCGAATAATTTCTTTTGCCATTTTTTCTCTACCAACAATTCTACCCAGTTCTAAAAATTCTTCACAGATTTGAGAAAAGTTTCTGGCTGTAAGTAAAATCGCAACTTCTACCCCTAAGCTTTTTAATTTCTCTATAGTTTTTAGATTTGTTAAAGGTGTAGCCAGAACAAGATCGGGCTCGAGATAAATTACCTTTTCTAAATTAGCCTGGAGCACTGTGCCAACCTTCTCTTTCTTCTGGGCATCAACAGGCCTTTGGCAATATGTAGTTACTCCTACCAGTTTATTTTCTGCGCCCAAAAGATAGAGCTGTTCTGTTAAAGCCGGCCCCAAAGAGATTATCCTCTCTGGATAAAGAGGCTCTTTTGCAAAAGAGGGGCTGTTAAGAAAAACGTTAAGCAAAAATACTGTAATTAAAACTCGCATTTTAGGCTGCTTAAAACACCTGTCCCGGGCATAGGATAGCCTTGCTGCTCTTCGTAATCCTGGTCAAAGAGATTATTGGCACTAATCTGCAATTGCCAGATATCGGCAAATTTTTTGCTGATACTGGCGTCAGCTACCCAATAATGCCCCAACGAAGTTACATTGGTATTGTTGGTAAACCTTTTAGTTGTATAGCGCCAGGCAAAATCATAGGTCCACTCATTTTCGGTCTTATAATTAAGGCTTAGTTTGTATTGATGCCGGGGTCGATAAACTAACCATTTTTTTGTCTCCTTATTCTTGGTATATAAAAAAGTACAGTTAAAATTGGCCTTTAATTTCTTCCAGACTACAAAATCGGTGTTCAATTCTAACCCTTGAACAATGGCCGAGGCTACATTTTCGGGGCTACTGGTAGTTACACTGCCGGAAGTAGTCGCAGTCCACTGAATTAAATCTGTAATTTTATTGCGAAAATAAGTTACATCTGTCCAGAGGGCCTTAAAGAAATAAGTAGAAATGCCAAATTCGTAAGATTTAGCTTTCTCCGGACCAAGCGAAGGATTACCCTCTACCACAAGGAATACCCAATCTGCCCTAGGGAAGTATAAATCGTTATAGGTAGGAGCGCGAAAGGAATGGGCATATAAGCCGTGCAGTTTGAAATTGTCGTTAAGCCACCAAGAGAAGCGAGTACTTGGACTAATACGACTACCAAAATTGGAATACTCGTCATAGCGGGCACCGAAGTAAAGCTTCATTCTTTCTAAAGGATCCAGTTCACCTTCAAAATAAAAGGCATTGAGAAAGGACCTGCGTTTCCCACTGTTTGAGCTATTCAAACGCAGTTCCTGACGATTATATCCTGCGGTTAGCCTGATTGAATCGAAAATCCTACGGGTAAATTGTAAATCTGCTCCATATACCTTAGTTTGAAAAGCATCTACATCATCTTCGGCCAGATTCCAAGTAAAATAAAGACGGTCAATATTATGATAGGCCTTCAATAATATATTAGAGTTAGCAGTTAAATCTGCCTTCCAGGTCAAATCAAATTTTTCCTGCCAACTTTCCTGACGATTGTCTAAATCTTCCGAAGACAAAGGGCCAACCGCACCCGATTCCGACTCGTAATAGCCATAACCAAAAGTTAGGCGATTGTCTGCCCAGGGGGTATAACCCAACTTCAAATTGGTATTATGATATTCATAATCAGAATTTTGGCGGGGGCTATTTGTTTTATAGGTATCGTGGCTAAAATAATAATCAAAAAGGTCAAGGTCTCTGCCATGGTCAAAGGTTACCTGCCTTGTATCGTAAAGTCCGTATTTAGACATAAGCATTGTCTTGGGAAAACTTTTGCCGTCTTTGGTAATAATATTAATTACTCCGCCCATTGCATTCGAACCATAGATGCTGGAGGCCGGGCCTCTTAATACCTCTATTCTCTCTATATTGTTTAAATTTATCTGATTTAAATCGGTTGCACCTGTCCGTGGCGTATGCGCAGGAATCCCATCCACAAGGGTCAATACTTGAGAACCGGAAAGGCCTCTGGTATGTACTGATTTCACTGCGCCGTCTGAGCCATATTTAATAATATTTACTGAAGGCAGTCTATCTAGAATCGCGGCAGTAGAGGTGAGGCCTGAATCTTCAATAGCATGGCTTCCTACTACGCTAACATTTTGTGGCAATTCTTCGTATCTTTCGTCAATCTTAGAAGGGGTAATTACTATTTTGCCGATATCTAAGGTATGTAGTTTTTCCTCAGCCCCCTCTTCGGCTACAACTTGAAAACTAAGACCCAAAACTAACAGCATGCTCAGAAAAAGCACTCTTTTCATTAACCTCTCCTTTTCTTTAAACGCTTTTATATTTCTGAATATCCAGGAACCAGTATTTCCAGAAACCTTCTTTTAAAATTTTCTCGCTCTTTGTGATTTTAATCTCTTTTTCAAACATCGGCCCGCCGACAACAAGCGTATGGAACTCGCCGTTTTCGCCGCAGGGGCAAATCTCTCTTTTTTTAAGCTCTTTGATAAAATCCTTATCTATTAGTTTTCCGATAAATTCTTCGCCTAGCTTTTTAGCAACGCAGCTGGCAATTACAACTGCCTTAAACCCCAAGTCAATAAACTCCTCTACGACTTTATCCGGCGGGGTGCCCCATAAAGGCTCGATGGGCTTAATCTCTAAGTCCCCGCAGATACGCTCGACCCAACTTCTACGTTCATCTAAATATACATTCCCGAAAACCATCCCTTTTATCCCTTTGCTTTTAAGTTCGGATACGGCTTGCTTAAATTCCTGTTCATACACCTTCATATCAGAACTGACCTCTTTCTGCACAAACGGTATCCCCGTAAGCTCCGCCTGTGAGCGCAAAAGTTTTCCTTCTAAGGCATGAAAACAACAGCGCTTAGATTCCCTGGAAATAAAATTCAGAAGATACTTTACGCGGTAGCCTTGCCGCAATGCTTTATAACAGGCAAAACAACTATCCTTTCCTCCGCTCCATGAAGCAATAACATCCATCATATCCAAACTCCGTTAAACAATCTTGTATTTTTGGATATCTAAAAACCAATATTTAGCAAATCCTTCCCGCAAAATAGGTTTACTCTTAGTAATCTCAATTTTTTTCTTAAATATTGGGCCGTCAACAACAAGTGTGTGAAACTCGCCATTTTCTCCGCAGGGACAAATTTTTCGCTTTTGCAAATCTTCAAGTAAGCTATCATCTACCACTCTTCCAATAAACTCCTCACCCAACACTTTAGCCTGCGCGCTAACTACAACCGCCTTAAAGCCTGCTTCGATAAAATCTCGCAAAACTTTATCCGTTGGAATATTCCATAGCGGCTCAATTGCCTCAACACCTAGCTCAGAACATACGCGCTTAACCCAATTAAAATGATCCAATAAATAAATGTCTCCAAAGACTATCTTTTTAAGGCCTTTGGCTTTTAATTTGTTTACAGCTTCTTTAAATTCTTCTTCGTATTTCTTTAAGTCGGCAGTAACCTCTTTTTGTACAAGAGAAAATCCTAAAGCATCAGCCTGTGCTCTTAAAAGCTCTGCCTTAATTCCATGAAAATAGCTGCGCTTGTATTCTCGTGAGATAAAATTAAGTAAATGCCTAATTTGATAGCCATCTTTTATAGCCTTATAACAGGCAAGGCAACTATCCTTTCCTCCGCTCCATGAAGCAATAACTTCCATTATCTACGCCTCCAACAACAAAAAAGTCCCGAATGTAGAAACTTCATTGAAGTTCTACCTTCGGGACTGCACCCTGATTTATCTTAGCCCCTAAATAAAAACTTTTAAGTTCTATCCTGCGTAGAACAAAAAGTCTTCTTAGCAATGTTAGGTGAGGTGTTCTGACTTTCCCGACCTTTTAGCTACCTTCCCATCTCACATTACGAAACAGTGGTTAACATACTAAAAGGTTCTTTTCCTCTAGAGGAAAAGGTCGGGATTACAGCGGCGGGACCGCGCTCGACTCTCACGAGCTTCCCTATTCCTAACTTGCAATCTATTCAGTTGTAGTA
>Ga0114923_10003747_pt1 | contig 10213 bp, 9 predicted proteins | sample SumtaG_FD_89578 | JGI IMG/M metagenome (GOLD analysis project Ga0114923, IMG submission 89578) | Deep subsurface microbial communities from Indian Ocean to uncover new lineages of life (NeLLi) - Sumatra_00157 metaG | ecosystem: Environmental > Aquatic > Marine > Oceanic > Sediment | place: near...
CTATTTGCTTGACTTAGAGACCCATGAGTTTGAAAAAATTAAACAAAATCCGAAACATTTTGCATACTATATAGCCAATATTCTTGACGAAGAAGAAGAAGATAGATGTGCTCTTTGTTGCCAGTATGAAACAAAACAAAGACCTTTTGATGGAAAGTGTGAGGACTGCAGACATGTCTTTCATGCTGATGAACTTAATAAGTGGGTAATCAGAGATAATAGGTGTCCTATCTGCCGCGGAGTATGTAAAAAACAGGAAGTCGTTGATAATCTTAAAGTTGAGGCGCTAGCACGAGGTGAGCTCCCACTCCCAGCCGCGGATGAGTCATCAGACGAGGATGAGTCGGATTGGGAGTTGGATTGGGAGTCGGATTGGGAGTTGGATTGGGAGTCGGATTAGAATGACGAGGATGAGTCAGATGATTATCTCGTCAATCTGTTAAATGAAGTGCGTCGGTATAAGCAGTTAGTTTATGGCGATGACGACCCTCCTCGAGGTCGTGCCCTCACTCCTGATGAGATGAATTCTGACGCCTTAGACCAAATCATTTAACTCGAACGAAGCCCAAAAGCCGCAGTACGAATGGATTCCTAGAGAGGGAAGGAGGAGAAGCAGTACGGCACAAACAGACGGAGTCGAACTTTATCGGCTATCTTTCAGATCTCGGGAACCATATACAGACGGCCCCAAATTTTACAAAATCCCGGTGTGGACCGGGAAAAACGAAAACGAAGAAGATTTAGGGACCTGGTTCAGTTCGAAGGACCAGCGCGACTTGTGGGTCGACGAGAATACAGTTAAGGTATTACTAGACCTAGACACTAAAACAGTAAAACTGGAGGAGGTTGCAAAACTCCGCCTTGGTGGGATCGGGGTGAGGCCCACGGACAATATGTGCGTCAAATTTGGGGCACGTGGGAGTAAATTATTTTGTCTGGTACCCAACAACCCCATTGCAATCAAAAGCAGCACAATCTGGACGCTAAAGAACAACTAGGTTGTCACTTTGGTTCTTCGGATGCCAAGCCAAGACGAATTGGGACCTTTTGTTACTAGACAATTTTATGATCGTTTTCGGTATTGTAAAATTTGTAAAGAAATCATTTACCAGAAGGACAAGAATTATTTCATGGAGTCCTATGACGCAATAGGATCATGATACGAATTTCAACAATATTCCTTGAATTCCGATTATTTCATAAAGAAACCGCAATCCGAACCTGTTGGCGACAAAGAGGACAGCGAGAATGGGCGGTAAGCCACGAGTCGATACATGCAGAGTGGAAAACGTGCCCGCACGAAAGAATACGAACGAGGTCTACCGTTTCTTTAAACGGTTCAAGACAAATAGAACATGGCTCGCTATTCGACATTTGAATGGAACGAAATGATATCCTGTCTCCTAAAACAATGTAAGGGGGGTCTTCATAAGTCGGAAAATTATTCCAAATAAAAAAAACGCGTAGCCCTAGCAAAACGGCAGTTCCGATACACAGCATAGCGTATAAAAAAGGGAAGGTAGTTGCACAACTCCGAGCGTAATGAATAAGAACCATACCATAAATTACCCAAACAATTTCAAAAATCCTACCAAAAATGGTTCCCGGATAAACCAAAGCATATAAACAAAAATAACAGCAATCCAGAAAAGGGTTATTTATAGTACATTCGGGAAGCTTACCCGAACATGCAGCAAGTCCACTGTGAATAATACAGTGTCCATAAAGCCAAATAATAAGTTGCGTTCCACACAAATCTACTTTCCCTCCAAAATAACTAATCAATCCAATATCAAGTCCAACAATAGAAAGGTGTCCACCCACCACCACCACCCGGAGGGAGCGAAGCGGACTATTTAAATTCATATTTAAATAATTTTTATGTAATTTAAAATATTTTATTCTTTATAAGAGGTAATAATGGAAGTTTTAGTAAATTCAGACGGAACCCGAAACCGAGAATATCGACCGTATATCGACCAAGAAGAAAGCCGTCGAAGTCTCAATCTTTATAATCCGTATGTTCCGCTACATTACGGCCTTTACGATTCAACTCAACCCCCATGCGAAAGTTTTCAAAGTAATTACTGGCAAATGAGACCACTCTGGGGTCGCCCCGGACCTGCAGTGGTGCCGATCGGAAACCTCCAAAACCAGTACGCGTATGTCTCACGAGCGAATCTTATCCCTTCAGGATTTGGAAACTAATTTCCCGTTGCGTTCACTTTATGCTGTGCAAAACACATTCGAGATGGCGACTCGAGCCAGAGCACATGGTCGCGAAGTAAAGTTTTCTCTTTTTTTTTATAGAGAAAACATAAATAAACGGTCTTTGTCTTATTGTCGCGTTGTTTTTTGATTTTATTCTAACGCCTCAAATTTATTGCAACTTACATTTGTAACCCAACCCATAAACCTTCACGTGAAACGTTCCATAAAACGGACAAAAAAAGGCGAATGTTGGACCAAGAAAACGGTTTACACTTTGCTGACCTTGTCAGGCACCATCGGAACGAGGGTTTTTTCTAATAATTTTCTCTGATCTGCTGCATAATCGTAAGTACAATTATGATCGGAAGAGTGGTAACATTTTCTGCAAAACTCGCCTCTATTGCATCTACATTGAAAAGCCAGGACCCCCACCTTTCTTTTACAATTACAACATCTTCCCACTTTACTTTTGGTTGACATTATACTCTCTATAAATAGAGATTATAATTTTTTAACACGCCGAAGGAAGATGTATGTAGGCTCGGTTTGAATTGTATCTTCTCAAAAAAAAAGGAGAAGAACAATGTCTATTCGTTAAAATACTTTATTGAGTTCGTCTTTAAAGATTTTTGGGAACGGATAAAATAAGGCATCTTTTCTTAAGAAAGCATTTTTCTAATATGAATAACTATTCTACTTTCACTCAAACTAAGTCAAAAGGTAGAAAAGTCATATTTTAACTGATTCTGCTATTCTCAAATCTACCGACCCAAACATTTCTGACAACGACTCTGTCTCCTTCGAAAAGGTACACATTCTTGCGCCTCAAACCCCACGTTACGATCATTATAATGTTTCTTTGATGAATAATTGCTGCATTTATCGTATTGTGCAATACATCCAGAATCATCTGAACAATATAAGTCGCCTCTTTCCTCCCGTGCTCTCTGCCAATCCTCAAAAGAACCTTCTTCGCATATATTATTTACGCAGATAGGACACTGGTTGAAGCATTCTCCATCTTTTAGGACATAATTACGATGTCCCCATCCGACAAAATCGTACGTACATTTTTCCCCTTTTTTTAAGCACTCTGTCTTATTTCTCTCTCTCTCTTTTCTTTCTTTCTCTTGCTTCATCGCTCTGCCCCTGCAATTTTCGTGTATTTCTTTTGTATCTGATTTATTGCTGCTATCCATTTTAATTTTGTCTAAATCTATTTCTTTTGTATCTAATCTCTTACAGCTTTCAGAAATATTACATCGTTGTCCTTCTTGTTGTCGTGAAGTTAAACATATTATATCAATATTTCGTGGATATTTTTCTGCAGGAATCTCCGTGTGCCAGCAATCTCCCATTTTTTTTTCATTTGTTTTTTTTTGCTCGGATATAAACGTTGGGCTTACTAATTCGTTAGATTTTATAAACTCTTGACACTCCTTTAGTGCTTGATATGTTGTAAAACTTCTTATTAGCAAACTAATAGTTGCTGTTTTCTGTCGTGGAGCATAAACGCCTTCAACAAAGTTTAATTTTAGCCATTCCTGACATTTATTTAAAAATTCCTCGGAGTCAAAGCAAGAATTAATTGATTTTGTAGAATATACAATTTCATATTTGTCATTTTTGTCATTTTTTCTGTATCCAGCAAGTCCTATAAAAACTTCTCCTAATTTACTTAAATTATCATAATAGGGCATAGCATTACCCGTAACTGCTATGGAAAGAGTAGCGTTTGAATTTTTTAATATTCCAATAGCCATTTCTTTTGCACAGGTATGGGTATATACATCGTCAACTTTTACAGAGTTAAAAACGCGTTTTGCGTCGGTGTCGTACACCCCAAAACACCCATACTTATGCCAACCGGCCCACGGAATTTGTACTAAAGTAGACATTATCAATCCAGCAGTCAAAGACTCACTAGTTGCAACTTGTAAGTCTGTCCCATTAAGATACGTTAAAAGTTCGTATGCTTGTTCTAAAGCCTTATGATCTATCTTTTTAAGCAGTGAACAATCATCATCTTGACATAAACTTTCAAAAGACGGTATATTATTCATTTCTATAGCAATATAATCTTTTTTTTTCGATTTTAGAGAAAAAATAACTGAGATGTATATCCGTTGCGCAGGGTCTTCGTTCTTCTCGTTTGGACCCAAGCGATGTCTCTCTTTCTGAATAAATGTTTCTATACAAAAAAGAAATTCCTAAAGCTCTTTCTAAGTCAAATTAACTCGTTTCTTCGCCGCCGCATTCTCAGATTTTGCTTTCAAAAAAGAAAGCAAAATCGTTTTATTTTTTCAGTATTCGTTCAAAATAAAACAAAGTTCGTCTGGTTCCAACCCTATATATATCCCAAGCAAATTTTAATTGGACATCTTCATGTTTAGTTTTAAGACGAACTAAAAACTTTTCCGTATATCCACATATCCCTGCAACGGCAATAATATGGTGTTTTTTAACCGCCGTCTTAAAATTTCTAAAAATAAAGGGTTCAGATTTAATATATCTTCTTTGGACCAGCGTTAAATCGTACCCATAAGTCTGTCTCAACTGGGTCAGAAATTTAACATAGGTAATATAATTATTGTTCCCTCCCCCGTGTATTTCATAAATAAGGTCGCCCTTTTCGTCATAGGCTTTCAACGACCACCGACGCAGTCCTATCACCCATCCAGTAAAAGATCGTTCAACTCTACCAACGTCTTTCATATTTAAATACAGAATGAAAGTCTAAAATTAATTAACAACAATAGCTCCCGTCCCGCATTTGGTAGTCTGACCAAACATAATCCGGGCCGAAAACCCTTCCATATCATCTTGCTCAGAAAAAATAGCCGAAGTAAATATATTATCGACAGTCGTTTCAAAGGCTGCTTTAGCAATAGGTCCAACTTCCTCACGCGCAATCCCATCTCTCCGAACGGCTGTTAAATTTCCCCGGTGGCACATGGTGTCAGCAAGAAGCGGAACGTGGCGGGCGTTGATATAACTCCCATCAAAACTCAAGACTCGAGTAATTTCTTCGACCAAAAACCGCCGGGCAGCTTCGACCCCGAGGACTTCCCATATTTCTCGGACGTTATTCGAAATCGTGCGCGTAGAGTCGACCAAAGGCGACCCCAACAGTCCCAATAAGTTCGACCCAAGTGTTTCCACTCCCCATATTGAAATGTTATTACCTATACCGGTATGTTGAGTTGCTGCAGCGCGAATGATTTTCGAAATACCCTGTATCTTAATCGTCTTGAGAAAGTGAGAAACGACATCGCGCACAATAAAAAATTCATAATTCATTTCAGTAACGCATTTGCCTTTAATAATGCTCCGGCTTATTTTCTGAACCACCGGATCATTAATATTAGGGATAACATGGATTTCTCCAACCGAGAAAGGGGATTCCAAACAAATAAATCGCCCCGATCCTTCTATTTCAATTTTATTAATAATTTTTGAAAGCGAAAGTTCATACATAATAAGTTTTTCCCTATTAAATTTAAGTTTATAAACCCACTTTTCAAATTTAAATTTTAAAAAACCTAGGCGTCTCGAAAGAACTCCCCACCAAGGCAGGACATAGGAAGGATAATCACCAAAATCAACCGGTGATTTCATTTCATCGGGAAGCGGGCCGCCGCCTGCGTAATACAATTGGGGTGAAACTTCGAGTATATCTTGAAGGGCGAGTTCTTGAATAGACCGTGCTATTTTCTGTGCTTCATTCTTGCCGGGTTTAATCGTGAAAATAGTACACGAAGCGGCAGTTGGATTTTTAGTCAAATTAAGCAATTCCACAAACCGGGGTACACCGAGCGAAGCGTCTTTCAACGACATCCCAGCAAAATGGAAAAAACTCAACACAAGCTGGGTGGTAATTTCTCCCATAGAACTTGCAAGGTGTTGCCCCACCATATCCCCCTCGGGAGAGAGGGCGCGGTGGAACCGATCGGAAATTATCTGGCAAAAAGAGGGGATGGATTCGATCGGAAGTGTAATTTTTTCTAATAGTTTTTTAAGAACCGACACGATATTAGCGCACGCTTGCCGGTGGGCGTTGGTCTGGAACCCCGGGAGACCAATCACGAACGAAGATACCATCGCTTCGATCATGGGGGGAGTAAGGGGGTATCGCCGCGGAGGAGGATAAAGATGAGACGAAACCTTGTCGGCAGCATAAATCGGGTCGATAAAAAAAGGGAACCCTATCGAAGAGTCGGACATGGGGGTTGCTAAATACCGAGGGTCCATCCCGTCTCCTCCGTAAACCATTTGAACAATTCGTTTGCGAGCGTCGCGTACTGTTCCATCAGCACAGACTTGAAGGTCGCAAACTTTTTGCACAATCCGTTTTTGAATATACCCAGTTTCAGACGTTTTACAAGCAGTATCAATGATTCCACTCCGACCGCTCATAGCAGCAAAAAACGCTTCGTGGGGTTGTTGGCCCGTAAGATAATTTCCGTAAATAAAGCCCCGCGAAGCGGGACTCGAATCGCCCGGAACGAACACAGGAAGGGTTCGTGTTTGATTCGTAAGGGTAAGATCCGCCCTCTTCCCCCCGACGTTCTGTTGCCCTACAAACGCAGCGATTTGAGTTGCGTTGACGTCCTGTCCTTTCCCCCCACACATTTTCATTACTGTGGCTGCGTTGTTGGGACCTCTCACCAAAGTTTCGTTAACGATAGTCGGCGCCAGGCTCATCGTGGAGTTGAGTTCGGCGTTGAGTTTTTGCTCTAGTCGACCGTCGGCGCGAGGTCGATCGAGAAGGATTTGGTATTGCGCATCCATTTCCGTTAAGATTTTTCGGATTTTATGTGGTGCCGTGATATAGCAGTCTTCTAGACCCATACTAAATCCCAGACTCGGAGAAAGGATGTCAGTTACGATTTGAACATGAGAAATAAAATTCTGAGCAATTTTAGGACTATATTCGAGCCATAACAAATGGACAATTGAATTTTCTTTCGCCCCTAGACTCTTTTTACACAGAGGCGCGCTGTGGGGGAGAATAATACCATTTTGGATGACTACGTCGGGTCTTTTCCTTTTATACGAAAAAGACGAAGGGAGCAGGGCAGAAAAAAGAAGCGTTCCGGGAAGGCTATCCCCTTTCGGAGCATGGACTTTCGTACAGTCGTTGAAAACGATGTCGTCGGAGAAAAACCGGTACGCACGAGCGTAAAATTCATCGGTATCTATTTCGACCGAAGCATTCACAAGGGCGTCATAAACCTGAGCAATCGGGATTCTCGCGTGGGGAAGGGTAAGCAAAAAGGATGTGACTAGACCGTCTTGGACGATCCCGCAAATGGGGGCGTTCCGTTGACAGGTCACGATATGTTCGGCAGCGCTCATTACGGTCATACATTCAGCAGTCGCTGGGATATTTTGCGGAATGTGGATATTGGCTTCATCACCATCAAAATCAGCGCCAAGAGGCGAAGTTATGGCTAAAGGAATCCGGAACACACTGTCTTCAATGATAACGACTTTACAACCCACCATTGATTCCCGGCGAAGGGTAGGCTGTCGGTTGAGGAGGACCCAGTCCCCGTTGTCGAGGGACCGTTCGATGGTGTCGTTCACCCGCACCCCCACCTTCTTTTTGATCGAGTCGGTTGCCAGACCTTTGTAACTCATTTTATTTTGAATCGGGTTCCAACGCCACAGAGAGTTTATTTCCCCCCTTTCCATCATCTTGCAAACGCTGTTGTAGTTTCGGTAGGTAACGCGGAGCTTTCCTGTCTATGTTTTGGTCATCTCCCGCGGGACTCCGATTTCACCGAACCGGATTTCTGGACCGCCGGGCGCGAGGACTGTTCGAGCCGAAAAATCGGATCGTTTTGCCATTACATTCTCTTGCATCCGGTTCCCTTTTCCTTGAATCCGGTCGGCGAGACCGCGGTGGGTTCGGTTCATTCCTGCAGACGTTTCGTTGTGATTGTCGATGAGAGTAGTAATATGTTCTTCGAGCTTTCGAATTGCTTCGCCCCGCGAAAACTCGGTGATGTTTTTATCGGCAAACTTTTGATTGATCTTGACAATTGCATTGTATTTTTCGGTTAAATCGTCGTCTGATTTGATTCCGTTACGAATGACCCATGTACGGGCAAAAGGGGGGATGACGGGGAGGACTGTAAAAATAAAGGCGTCGAGAGAATTATAGTGACGATGTTCGACGTAAGTCTTGTTATCAGTTAAAACGATTTTAGTTTGAAAAGCAGGGTTGGGAGCGAGTTTGTGGTTGAATCCCAAGAGCTTTAGCGTTTCGGGAGTAATTTTTTCAAATAAGGTTAAAACTTCGGAAGGCGTTTTAGATACGATTTGGATTCCGGACGCAGTTTTGTAAATACACTTTACCCCTTCTTTGTCCATTCCAGTTGGAAGAATGATTTTACATTTTGAACATGTTTTAATCTTCATACATAGCTTTATTAAAGATTTTAAACGATGATTCATGAAGAGTTTTTTTAGACCCTTTAAAACAGCAAAATCGTGCGGAATCCGGAGCGTTCCGCACTCGGTGCAAACACATTTTAAAATGTTTTGGATTATGGGAATGAGTTTGATATTAAAAATTGGGGTTGCTAACTTGATGTAGCCGAGATGGCCTGGGCATACGCTGCTGTCGTATCCGCACGTATAGCATTCTTTGTTTACTTCTAAGACCCCCATTCGTTCGTCGTATACCGTGTTCGTTAAGTCGCCTATTCCGTGGGTGTTCGGTTTGAATACTTCGCAGACTCCGTACTCTTCCCATTGTTTCCCCTCGAGGAGGCTGAATTGGATAAACTTGATAGGGGATATGTTGTTCATATCACATATACTATGTAATACTCTTTCTAATTCTTAGCATTAGATTACTTTGAATAAATTTAGAATCAATTTAGGTTATGTTGAAATGATTGTTTCTCCGATTTGAAGAATGCTCTTTACAAAGGTGCCTTTTACATGTTCGTTACATAGGGTTTGGAACGCGAAACGCAAGTCGTCTAGCTCTTCTAACGTCCACTTTTGGGGGGGGGACGCGCGGATTTGGTTGAATACAATGTACACATCGTTGTTCCACCACTCGACCAACTTGAGCCGGAACCTGATATACTTCTTTGGGTTGCCTAGAACGCCTCCGCTGCGAGGGATGAAAGATAATTGTTGGTTTGATTTGAGTTGACACTTTTGAGTCCACTTGGTAGCCACCTCTTCGGTGTTGCCGTGTTCACATGTATATTTTAAGTCGTTCCAACGGTCTATGTAGCATCGAGGGACGTTACAGTGGATTTTAAATTTTAAAATAAACATTGTTTTAAATCTTTAACTTTTATATATATATATATATTAATTAAATCCATTTTATTTACTATGGATTTGAGTAAAGATTATATAAACAGCTTTCCACCTACAATTCCAACGATTCTGATTCATAAAATTCTTAATATGCGACCGAGACATCCGGTTGCTGAATTGATGGCAAAAGAAACTTTGGAGTTGATGATAGAAGAATTGACTAATTTTTATATTGATGGAGGGGGACACGTGTGGGACCCCTCCGGATTCAATATCGATGTTGTTTCGGTAAATCAAATATTGAATTCCTGTATGTTTCCCTTACACCGGCGAATGATTAAAGGGGATCGCCAAGCCGAATGGAGTTTTGTCGAATGCTTCTTTTTTTGTTATTTGTGGAGAAAGGGACGCCTTCGTCATGAATGGGCGGTGTGGTCGGACGATAGCGAAGGGGAGTATTGCGTTAGTTGTGATAATTCAGATTGTACTTGTCGAGTTTGGTTTGAAGTTGATTTTTATGAGAAACGCTCCGTGGTTTATGGGGACCAATAATTACGACTCCTTTTTTCTTATCTTTCACACCGATTTAGATAAGAAAAATAGTTCTTTTTGTTTGCCGAAGAAATTATGACAAATCCATCGGTACTCCTTCTTCTTCCTCTTCTTCCTCTTCTTCCTCTTCTTCCTCTTCTTCCTCTTCTTCCTCTTCTTCCTC
>Ga0114923_10003748_pt1 | contig 10211 bp, 10 predicted proteins | sample SumtaG_FD_89578 | JGI IMG/M metagenome (GOLD analysis project Ga0114923, IMG submission 89578) | Deep subsurface microbial communities from Indian Ocean to uncover new lineages of life (NeLLi) - Sumatra_00157 metaG | ecosystem: Environmental > Aquatic > Marine > Oceanic > Sediment | place: near...
CTGGTCAATTTAAAAAAAATTAATAATCAAAAATAAAAATGATAAACATTGAAAGCTTTGTCCTTTACGATGTATGAAAATTAAGAAAAAAAAATTTTTAAATCTATAATGAGAATTGCTGCAGGAACATACAACGTATTGAAATCCAAAAGCAATTCGAGTAAAATATGTCTATGACTGAAGATAAAAATAAAAAAGTAAAACATAATACCCAGACGGTAGAAGCGGAAAAAGAAGCTTTTCAGGATTTAATCGGCCCGCAAAATCACTGCCATGGCTGCGGCGTTGAAAATGAAAAAGGAATGCGGCTTAAAAGTTACTGGGACGGCGAAGATGCCGTTGCCAACTGGAAGCCGTCTCTCCATCATACCGCGGGCTCTAAAGATTATACCAATGGCGGCATCATGGCTTCCCTTATCGATTGCCACGGCAACAACCTGGCCATGGCGTCGGCCTATCGGCGAGCCGGCCGCAAGGTGGGCAGCGAACCAAAAATCTGGTGCGTAACCGCGCAACTGAAAATCGATTTCCTGGAACCGGTTCCGATTAATCAGACGATTCATCTCAGGGCCCATGTCTTAAAAAATGAAGGCCGCAAAACCTGGATCGAATGTCAGTTAAGCGTGAACAACCAGCTTTGCGTAAAAGGCGAACTCTTGCAAATAGAGATACAACGGAATGATTGAGATGCTATCTCGGTTGTAATGCGAAAGAGGTTATATAGACATTTGAATTATTCAAACAAAGTTAAGACCGTTGGGGAAGCGGTCGGTGATTTTATCCATGACGGCTGCCATATTTCCTTTGGCGGATTTACCGTCAACCGTCAACCCATGGCTTGCGCTTATGAAATAATCCGCCAGGGTAAAAAAAATCTTCACATTTATATTCATTCCGGCGGGCAGACCCTCGATATTCTCATCGGGGCCGGCTGTGTAAAGGCCGTGGAAATCGCCTATGGAGCAAACGGCCGATTTTCCCCCACCTGTGTACGCTTCCGCAAAGCTGTAGAGAAAGGCGAGTTACTGGTAGAGGATTATACCAACTATCAAATGACACTGCGCTTTCAAGCAGGGGCAATGGGGGTTCCCTATCTGCCGGTTAAGTCCGGGATGGGTACGGATATTGTGAAAAAATGGGGGTTCAGTGCTGAAATGCGGCGCAAAGACCCACGATTGCCCGACCAAAAGCTGCTGGTACAAAACAATCCCTTTGCAAAACAAGGTCAAGAACCGCTGGTCCTGGTACCGGCAGTCAATCCCGACGTGACCGTTATTCATGCCCAGCAGGCAGACTACCAGGGTACGGTACGTATTTCCGGCCTTACTTTTGCCGATGTCGAACAAACGCGGGCGGCAAAACATGTGATTGTCACCTGCGAAGAGCTGGTGGAGCCGGAGGTTCTGCGCGCTGAACCCGACCGGAACCAGATCCCCTTTTTTGCTGTCGATGCAGTGGTGCATGTACCTCACGGCGCCCACCCCTGTGCCTGTTACGGCTGTTATGACTATGACGCCCAACACCTGAACATGTACCGTACCATGGCGTTGGATGATAAGAAATTCGCAGCTTACCTGGATGAATACGTCCTGGCTGTAAAGAGTCATGACGAGTATCTAAACAAGATTGGCACGGACGCTTTAGAGCGCATTCGGGCGGTACCTCCTTACGGTTACACCCCGGGCCTAAAAAGAGGATAAAAAATGAAAACCGATTCCTATACTTCCCGGGAGTTAATGGCTATTGCGGCGGCCCGTGAGATACATGACGGCGAAATCGTGTTTTGCGGTACGGGGATTTCACTGCTGGCAGCTATGGCAGCAAAATCCATCCACGCGCCAAAGGCAATTATCTTCTTTGAAACCGGCGCCATCGATCCCGATCTTCGCGAGATTCCCCTTACTGTGGCAGACCCCAGGTTAATGTATGGCTCCTGTCTTAATACCGGTCTTGCCGAAGCATTTGCCACCATGCAAAACCGTTTCCTGGGTCCAGGTCTGCTGGGTATCCTGGGGGCGGCCCAGGTCGACTGTTACGGGAATCTCAACTCCACTTGCCTGGGAGATTATACCAAACCAACCGTCCGCTTCCCGGGTTCGGGAGGTGCCTGCGATGTGGGCAGTTTTGTGGGCCGTACCATGGTTTTTATCACGCACGAGCGCCGGCGGTTTGTTGAAAAACTGGACTATTTTACCACACCCGGGTATTTTGATGGGCCCGGTGGACGGGAACGGGAAGGCTATACCCATGGGGGCCCATCCTGTGTTATCTCGGACAAAGCAATTATGCGCTTTGATGAAGAAACAAAAGAGATGTATCTTGACCGTTTTTACCCCGGGACCACACCGGGAAAAATCCGGGACTGCACCGGCTTTTCATTGGATACACACTGCGCGAAACCCTTTTCCCCTCCCACTGCTGAAGAGTTACGCATCCTGCGCCGGGAAGTAGACCCGCAGCGGCTTATCCTGGGGGCACGACCCCGTCAAAGTCCTTAAATCCGAAATCCGAATATCGAAATTCGAAACAAATTCGAATGACCAAAATTCAAATGACCAAAACAAAAACACCGTTAACTCATCTTCTGAGCACCTTTTGTTTTGAATTTTGAACATTTGGATTTTGGATTTGTTTCGGATTTCGTGCTTCAGATTTTGGGCGACTTTGACGTCGCCCTGATTTGGGGGGGTTGACATATTTTTTTGTTTTCTTTATTATACATTCGTAATCGTATAGGAATTTTTTATTTTTTATGCATGTTTCACGGTTTCAATGGGAACAAATAGTTAAAGCGAGGCACAGCAGAGCCTCGCGGTTTCGCATATAGGTCCCCCGCGCCGCGGGGAGCGTAACGGACAATGAGTAAAATTTTAAAAATTTGGGAAAAGGTAAAAAGTACAGCCATGAAAATTGTTGCCGGCAGAGTAGACCCCGATCTCTCCGGCAAAGATGAAGAACATATAAAAAAAAAGATTTCCGATTGTGTGTTTGCAAAGAGGGGTGAAATATCCACTCGATTAAAATCCGCTGAATTGGCTAAGATATATGAGGGCCTCTCAAAAAATGGGCGGCAAAAATTTATGAAAATCATGGCCCGGGGATTTGACATAGACATTGAAAAAATTAAAATTATAATACAAAAACTCCAGGAGGGAAATGAAGGTAAGCAGAAAACAGCAGAAATGGAACTCTCAAAAGCGATTACCCCACCGTATGTCAGGCTGCTGAGAAAGTTTACCACTATTCCCGACGGTTTCAAGTTCTTAATCGATTTCAGGGCGGAGCTTTTGGAGATTAAAAACAGCGATCCTCACTTGAAAAAATTTGATGGGGATTTAAAAGAGCTTTTATCTTCCCTGTTTGATATTGCTCTCCTGGACATTAAAGAGATCACCTGGCAATCCCCTGCTTCGCTTCTTGAAAAATTAATTGAATACGAAGCCGTACATGAAATCCACTCATGGGCCGACTTGAAGAACAGGCTGGATTCCGATCGCCAATGCTTTGCTTTTTTCCATAACAAAATGCCGGATGAACCGATTATCTTTGTCCAGGTGGCACTGGTGGATGAAATAACAGATAGTATCCGGAAACTATTGGATGGACAAGTTGAAAAAATCAAACCGGAAGAAGCCGACACTGCGGTGTTTTATTCCATCTCCAATGCTCAAAAGGGACTCGCCGGTATCAACTTTGGAAATTTTCTTATTAAACGGGTGGTAAACGTATTGTCGGATAAATTTAAAGAGCTTAAACATTTTGTCACTCTCTCACCGGTTCCCCACTTTAGAAAATGGCTTGACTCGGTTCTTTCAGAAGGTGATGAATCAATTTTAACTCCCGCTGAAATAAAAATCATTAGGGCCGTGGCAAAAAACTCAAACGCTGCATATGGGCTGCTGGTGCTTTTAAGTTCCGATTGGACGGATGATCCCGGGTTAGCTAGGACCCTGAAACCGGTTCTTATGAGACTGTGTGCCCATTATCTTATCTATGTGAAAAAAGATGAAAAAGCATTTGACCCGGTGGCAAATTTTCATCTGTCCAATGGGGCACATATCGAGCGTCTGAACTGGCTTGGAGATATATCTGAAAAGGCGATAAGACAGTCGGCGGGGATAATGGTAAATTTTCACTATAAATTACCCGATATAGAAAAGAACTATGAGCTTTATATTAGCGAGTCCCAGGTAAACGCTTCAAAAGAAGTAAGAAAATGGCTTAAATAATATTGATTTACCATTTTTTTGTCAATGACCCGGGAGGCCGGGCCATTGAATTTCAGTACTTTGCCGGCCCCATCGATTGGAATTTTGACCGGTATCGATGACCGTTGCCCCTCCGGCGGACGGCGTCCACACTCTACTTAAAAAGTTTTTGGAAGTCCGCTATAACGAAACCTTTTTACAAAAAGGTTTCTGGTCGCCGAAGGCAATCGTTTCGGCAGGATGGGCGTATACGTTATTTTGTTCGTTTAGTTGCTCATTAGCCCATCCTGCAGGTGCTCATTTGGTGTTGACCGGACGGAGAGGCTTTATGCCCGTCCGGTCTGGAGGTGAGAATAGGAAGAAGAGGGAGAATAGGGAAACAGGCGAAGAAACCCTATTGAATTTTTTTTGAAATCCTTTATAATAGGGATAGTATGAAAAACAAAGAAAAATTGCTTGGGTACTGGAAAAAGTCATCTAAGATGGACTTTGAAGCTGCACGTGATCTGTTTAAATCAAAAAAGTATCCTCACTGCCTTTTTTTTGCTCATGTCTCAGTAGAAAAGCTGTTAAAAGCCCTTTATGTAAAAACAAAAGATGAATACTCGCCCATCACTCATAATCTATTACTGCTGGCAAAAGAATCCGGTTTAGAATTAAGTGATTTGCAGGTGGAGCAATTAGCCGAAATTAACACGTTTAACATTGAAGCCAGGTATCCCGACGAGAAATTTAAATTCTACAAGAAATGTACTCTCCAATTCACGAAAAAGTATATCAAGATTATAGAGGAGACATTAAGTTGGCTAAAGAAGAAATTATAGAGATAATAAGAAAGTATGCGGAAAGATTAAAAGAAAAAGACATCAATTTCCAAAAAATAATACTCTTCGGCTCTTATGCCGTTGGCAGTCAAAGGCGTGACAGTGATATCGACATTGCGGTGATTTCCGAAGACTTTGGAAAAGACCGGTTTGAAGAACGGGTGTTGTTGAGTAAGATTGCGTATTACGTAGATGCCCGCATCGAACCGTATCCGGTAAGTTTAAAGGAGTATGTGGAAGAGACCTGGCTTACACTCATCCACGAGATCAAAGCAAAAGGAATTGAAATTGCGGCATAAAAAAGAATGGGGCAGCAGATAAATATTGCAATCAGGATTTTTTTTAAAAATATAATATGTAATAAACAGGAAAAGGTTTCGGCAATAGATACAGGAGGACATAATTGATGAAAACCGCAGGGAAAACCCCGGCTTTTTCCAGGTATTCGGTATAAAGGTACAAATATTCTTTTGAAGTGCCTAAATCATTACTCAGATTATCGATGCTAAACTGAAACGGGTGACTGGAAGCCACGATGTAGATCAATTTTTTTAACAGGGGGATGGTTGAAATTTTGATGTTAAAGACAGAAGGGATGTCCTCATACAAAATCTTTTCCAAAGCATTGTTCAATTTATTGAAATAGTTATCTTCCTTTTTACTTTCGATGAAATAGGGATAGTAACCCTTTACCAGGTAATCTTTAAAATATTTTAAGATTTCAATACGTCCTGCGATTTCATTGGCCGCCTTTATATGATTTAGCATAATATACTGGAATTCAATGGGTTCCAGGCTTATTTTCCCGGAGATTTGCAGGAATTCTCTAAAAGAAAGTCCTTTCAAATTATATATCATTGCCCGTCTTGACAGGTCTGATTTTCCTTTTATGATATCCAGCATGGAATTCCCGGAGAAGACAACTTTTTTACCGGGAAAAGAGTCATAAATATTTTTCAGTTCCTGTGACCATTGGGGGTATTTATGGATTTCATCGATGAGAAGCACCTTTCCGCCGTATTTAAAAAAGTACTCGGCAATATTGAAAAGACCTTGTGAAATAACATAGATGTTATCTGCTGAAATATATAGGCAATCTTCCGGGGATGAAAATTCTTTTTTTAGATGCTGGATCAACATCGTGGTTTTCCCGGTTCCTCTTGCCCCGACAATACCCACAAGACGTTCGTTGAAATCGATCTCTTTCACCAGGTAGCGCTGGAAATCCAGGGAGACGGATTCGGCGAGATTTTTTGAATATCAAAGAATCGTTCAATCATTTTTCCTCGCTCTTACTTTACACTTTTAGATAATTTTTGTCAAGTGCAGTTGACGATTTTCGGCTTATTTCGTCAAGTAGACTTTACGAATTTTGTTTTAGCAGCCTATTCCGGAAGTCGCTGCAAAGTAAGAAAATCACCTGGACCGGTTCCCGGCGGTATTTTCAAGTGAAACTAACGCCGGGACTCCATCCCGGCGCTATTTTCAAGCTGAACTATCATGGGGACTCCATCCCGTTAGTATTTTCAAGTGAAACTAACACCGGGACTCCATTCCGGCGGCATTTTCAAGTGAAAATATCATCGGGACTCCATTCCGGCGACCGGGTACGCAAAAACGCAAAAGAAACAAGCGTATTCCTGTTAAATGAGTGTAAAAAAACTAAAGAAAGAAGAAACATGACAAATTCAGATCAAAGGGAAACGCAAAGCATTGAACAATTGGCAGAATATTTTTTGCTACAGAGTACACAGATATTCAGGTATGTTTTTTCGGGGCCGGGCAAACTTCGTGGAGCGGATCCCACCAGATTATATCAAAGACTTCATTCTTACGTTTTCCCCATACTCTCTCTTTACCGGAGAGACGAAGGGAATAGAGGATTTCCAGATCATCCAGTTCCATTTTTCTCAATCTATCCTGTGCTTTTTTCACTATCCGATCTAATGATATAAGATGGCTTTGATTGTTTCTTTCGATTTCGCCCCAGGTCATACTTTCAAAATCTTTTAATTTTTTTATAATAGTTACCACTAAATTTTTAGTTTGAATATTCAACCACCCCCAGGGACCGTTTAAATCCAGCATATTAAATCGCCAGGAAGGTTTTCGGTCAAGAATCGACTCAGGAAAATTTTGGGGAGCAATTCTCGGTATTTTAGTAAATTCCAGAACAATTTTAGACTTTGGTTTCTTTTTCAATTTTTTAAGAGGCTGCTGTAATATTCATTCATACTGGCATTAGATATTTCTCGATTGCTTCTTTCACCAGGGGCCAAGCCAACCCTGGCATTTTTCCAGGGGTCTTCCATGTGGGTTAAATCTGCAAGCCATTGAGACGGCTGATCGCCATAATAAGAAAGAACGCTGTTAATAGTTTCTTTTTGGATTGGCGACAGTTTTGAAGAGTCACCGGATGTTCTTTCGATTGTGAACATATTACGATGTTCATCAAACACTTTTCTAACAACCGGGCCATTGGCCCATGCCTCAATTTCTTCAGAGAATAGAGGTTGTTCATCCCAAACCAATGACCATGCCTGACAGTAATATAAAAGTTTTTGCAATTTCATAGTGGTCATTGGCCCCATTCTTTCCAGTATGTAAGCAGCCACATCATTCGCAAATACTGTCTGCATGTATAACCTCCTTTTCATTTACAATCTTATCAACAATCTATAATATAGTATAAATTAGCCTAATAATCAAGTATTTTTTTAACATTATCAAAAGCTTTTGCAGGGGGTTCAGGGGGACGGTTTTCACGAAAAGAGTCCCCCTGGCCGCCGGAGGCAAAAACGAATGATCAGATTAAAATCCGGGCATCTACTGCCAAAGCCTTGTCTTCATAAGCAATAACCGGGTTCAAATCCATTTCTTGGATCATGGGTAAATCAGTAACCAATTGAGAAACCCGTTGAATTACCTCCACAAGTTTTCCTTGATCAACACCCTTTTGACCCCGGAACCCGGACAACAGCGGATACGATTTTATCGACGTCAGCATCTCTTTGGCTTCACCCGAAGCAATCGGGGTTAGTTCAAACGAGACATCCTTCATCAATTCAACCATCACACCGCCAAGCCCGAACATGACCGTATGACCGAGACCTTCTTCGGCTTTTGCACCGATAATAACCTCCTTGCCCCCGGGCATAAATTCCTGGACAAAGAATCTTAGCCCTTTGCTGCCAAATTTCTTTTCCATTTCTAGGGCTGCGGATTTAACAGCTTCAGCATCCTTTAAATTGACCTTTACACCGCCCACATCACTCTTGTGGACGATCTTTTCGGAATCGGCTTTCAGTACAACAGGTAAGCCGATTTCTGCCGCGGCGTTTGCTGCTTCTTCCGGGGTTTCGGTCATTTTCCACTTGGCGGCGGGGATGTGGTAAGCATCCAGGATGGTATAGACTTCGGCGGCGGACAGGTTTTGCCGTCCGGAATCTTTTGCTTCTCGCAGGACCTTTTGAGCGGTATCCCGGTCTATATCATCGAATTGAACCACTTCACCGATTTTCCTGGAACGTAAGTCGTTATAATGACTCAATGCAGCCATTGCTTTTGCCGCCATTTCAGCGTAATCATAGCGCGGGATATTGCCGCTGGTTAAAATCTCGGTGGTTCCTGTCCATTGGGGTTTATCCGTCATGTAATTGCAAACGATGGGTTTTTTTCGCAGGTTGCTCACCTCAGCCATTTCTTTAGCAACACTCTCACAATCCACGAATGGAGGCGTGACAAAGTTAATATAAATACTGTCGATTTGTTCTTCTTCCAACAGCACATCCAGGGCAGCCCGGTAATGGGGCGCCTGCGCGGTGGCCAATACATCGATGGGATTATGAACCGACGCTTCGGGGTATAATTTTTCCTTCAATACCTCTTTTGCTTTATCGGACAACGGCGGTATTTTCATTCCACCATCGATCAACGCATCGGTGGCAATGATGGCAGGACCACCGGTATCGGTAATCAACCCGACCCGGTTTCCCCGGGGAACGGGCTGCGAAGCAAAGGCCATGGCCGCCTGGCACATTTCCTCCTGGTCTTTGAAAACAAGTATTCCCGTTTTTTTGAATATGAGCTCGGTGGAGAGCCCGACGCCTACAAGACCGCCGGTGTGGGAGAAAGCGGCTTTTGCCCCTTCTTTGGTGCGGCCCGCCCTCATGGCAAGTATCGGTTTTTTTGCCGCCACTTCCCGGGCGGCTTCCATAAACTCTTTGGGATCGGAAAAACCTTCCACATAGAGTATGATTACCCGCGTTTTTTCATCATCGCCATAGTATCTTAAAATCTCCGGGATGGAGATATCACAGGCATTACCGTTGGAAGCATAGAAACGCATCCCAGTCCCCAGGTCATGGATGTTCTGCATGAAGACAGCGCCTACACCGCCGCTTTGCGCCACAATGGAGACATGGCCCGGTTCGGGGAAGGTAAACGTAAAGTCACAATACGCTTTTATTTCCGGGTCGGTATTAATGATGCCCTGGCAGTTGGGGCCAAACACCCGGATGCCGTGTTTTTTGGCCCGGGCCACCACTTCATCCTCGATTGCCTGGCCTTCAGGCCCCACTTCCTTGAAACCCGCACTGTTAATGATAACGAATTTGATGCCTTTTTTCCCGCATTCATCGATAGCCATGGGGGCAAATTTGGCGGGGATACTGAGATGCGCAACATCGATGTCACCGGGAACATCCAATACGGAAGGATACGCTTTCACCCCGCAAATTTCATCCGCTTTGGGATTGATGGGGTAAATCGGTCCCTTAAACTCATACTTTAAAAGATTCCTGGTGATGACATTGCCGATAGAAAGCGCTTTTTGCGACGCGCCGATAATTGCAACCGATTTTGGTTTAAATAGTGTATCTAACATTTTATTTATTCTCCTCCAATTGTTCGATAAAGGCCTCGATGTTTGTTTTAGTCTGCTCATCCGAAACACACCTCATGTCATTGAGGTCACCGTTGATGGCAATACGCGACGCGAAGAGATTCGCCGGGCCGAGCACCTGTTCGCATTCGAGGCAGAGGCCGTTAGCCAGGCCATTGGCGCGGGTAAGCGCGAGCCGGAGTCACCTGCGGCGTCGTGGGGCGACAGTATGGGCAATGCCGAGACCATCGATCGTTGGCGTCGCGAGATTGGCTATGTCTTCACCGCTGCCGACCC
>Ga0114923_10003749_pt1 | contig 10210 bp, 9 predicted proteins | sample SumtaG_FD_89578 | JGI IMG/M metagenome (GOLD analysis project Ga0114923, IMG submission 89578) | Deep subsurface microbial communities from Indian Ocean to uncover new lineages of life (NeLLi) - Sumatra_00157 metaG | ecosystem: Environmental > Aquatic > Marine > Oceanic > Sediment | place: near...
AAACTGGAGAAAATGTTGATAAGATTTTTGAATTTTTAACGAGATCAATACTGAAAGTTGAAAGTTATTCTTAGTTATTGTAAATGTTTATACTGCTGAGATGTGATACATTAGAAAAACATAAAAAAGAGAATGATGAAATTGGATCTGAATGAATCAACTAATAATAACCTAAAAATAACAAGAGTGAGAACTTGTTTCGATTGTTATGTATATTGCTTTATTAATGTTAATAATTATAAAGCTATACAATTATTACAGCAATTTGAGAAAACACATCGCGGACATAGAACTCAGATTGTAAATCTTGATGAATTAACACCAAAATACCCAACTGACATTGATTATAAATGTGTATCAGACTTGAATAGAGCGGAATAATAAAAAATATCAATCCCAAATAAAAGAAAAATGGAATATATGAGTAAATATATCTATATGATCATTTTAGAGATGTTATTGGAAGTAAAAGTAAATTTTTACAAAAAATAATTGAAATTTTATATTCATTTTGTATTGTTCATAAAGGATTATTTGAAAACGGCTTATGGTGAAAAAAGTGACCACAGTTCCTAAATTTGACGAAACGGGAAATATTATATTAAAAAAACCCAAACCGAAAGAACCAGAATCAGAACCAGATGAATTCCGTTGTCATTATTGTGGTAAACAATGGACATCAAAAATCTCGAAAGATCGTCACGAATCGTGGTGTGAAGATAATCCTAACAGACGAAAACATCACAAAAACCCAGTATCAGAACCTAAGAATGAAAAAAAGGAAACTAGAGCTAAACCAAGAGGTAAACCAAAAAACCTTAAAGAAAAGGACATAATTAAAGAATTAAGGGAATTTGATAAGACTTTTGGGTTAACCGATGAACAAATTGTTAAATATATCAGAGGTAAAATGAGGAAATGAAAATAGGAATAATATTCAAAAAAGAATTTAGAGATTTGTATGGAGATAAAATAGAGTTTGAAGGTGAAAGTATTTCTATAAAACAAGAAAGTCATTATACTACTGCTTCACAATGGGAAAAATATATATATTATCTTTCTTTTCCTTTCTGAAAATTTTAAAAATATCTTTATTATCATATTTAAAATCATTGAAAATAAGAGCAGATGGGATCTTTTCATATGCTTCTTTAAGATCATCAAAAATTTCTTCTTTTTGCTCAATATATTCTTCCTGTGATTTCCCTTCCTTTACTTATTCATTGATTTTTTAATAAAGTCTTAATTTTTTTGTTTTTTCGTAAAGGTTTAAATTAGATTAAAATTTCATCACGAGGATATGAGATTAGAGGGATACTCTGTTAATGAACTATATAAATTATTCGTTAATGATCGAGGCAATCCAAATTTTTTACGAGACTTGATTAAAAAAATAGAAAACGAATCAGTAGTGTTAAAATGTACAAGTCATCATAGCATTATTAATGCGATTCATTTTAACAATTTTAAAAAACTTATTAGTTGGGAACACATACCTAAAGAGTTTCCTTATAAAGATATATTTGACCTTCCTGCTGAAATTATTCATATTCTCGTTAAGATATGTGTAGATAATTTTCCCCTACATGAACCACTACCGGGACATCCTATAGTGAGGGAACAAAATATAGATGAAAGAAGACTTAATGTGAGAAAGTATGTCATAGACTTTCTTAAAGAGAGATACACCATTGATAATATTCATGGAGGTATTTGTCCCATTTGTGCAGAATTTAACACGAAAGATCATCTACCCGCATTTGAGTATAGTCATTTATATAAAATAAATGAACTAACGCCAGAAGAAAGGAAAAAAAGGGAGAAATACACAATGGCATATTTATATCGAACTTTTACTTGCTCTGAGATTGCTAAAGAAATGGAAAAAATATATCAAAAAGGAGGATATCTTTGTTCTAATTGTCATAGGGTTATTCATAAAGACATGTCAATTATAGATAATGTCTATGATGAACCAGATATGCTTAAAAAAATTCTTAAAGATAATGAAAAAACTATAAGAAAACATAAGGCAAATCTTGTATATTATAGAGAATCAATTAAAAATCCATTAAAACCCCAACGTGATAGACATGTAACTTTTATGGAATATTTAATTGCACTCTATGAAATTTCGACGTCAAAAAAAAAGCAAGACGGTGTTACCCGAAAAGAAATAAAAAATTATCTAGGATTAGGAACTATAAGTCGCGGTATTTATGTATTTGAAAATAGAGAAGTCTCGAGACGCTATCTTAAAATTGTTGGAGGAAGTCCAATTAAATATTATATTACTGTCGAAGGTAAAAGGATCGTTCATTTGATGTATTACTTTAGAGATTATTATAAAAATTTATTTCTTTAAATTTTAATTTTAGATGTCTTATTTTGCCCTATATATCAATTTTTCCAACTTTATAAAGAATAATTTCTCTTCTTATAGGTCCTATCGGTAAAAACATAGACTTTATCTTCCCCATTATTAATTACTTTGCCATGAACTTTTAATTCTGCAAATAAAGGTTTTTCCTTTGTACCCCGTGGAGTTTTGTTAACATATTTTCCCTTGAATTTAATTATCTTTGCTTTTTGATGAATATATGTGTCTGTATCTTTGCCCATAATGATTATTTCATCATTTTGAGTAAGATATCCATTATTTAATGTAATATTTGCGAAACCCGTCTTTTGATTATATGTCTTAATTTGACCTACTTTTATATATCTATAATGGGATAAATTAGTTGGCGATTTATGCTGATGGTCTTCTTCTGTCATCCTTTTAAAGTAAAATCCCGGAGTAAACCCGCGATTGTAAACTTTTTTTAACTCAGTTACCCATCTTCCAGCTTTTTTTTTTGTAAATGTTCCATTATAATATGCCTCAATAGCTTCTCTGTATGATTTTGTCACTACATCAACATAATGTGGGTGTCTCATTCTTCCCTCAATTTTGAAAGCATCTACTCCCGATTCTATTAGATCTGGGATATAGGCAATCGTGCACAAATCTCTTGAATTCATAAATCTCACGCCATCGTAAATATATTCTGCACCAGATTCTTCCCTTACCCACCATCGTCTTCTACAAGGTTGTATGCAACTACCTCGATTTGCAGATTTTTTTTCTGTGCCACAAATATCTTGAGAGAAATAACATCTACCACTAATAGAAGTACACATTGCTCCATGAATGAAAATTTCTATTTCTGCTTTGCTAACATTCCTCTTAATTTCTTTAATTTTCTCTAACGATAGTTCTCTTGCAAGGATCAATCTTTCTGCTCCTAATTTTTCGTAAAATCTTGCAGATAAAGAATTAGATATGTTACATTGCGTAGATACGTGAAATTCTACTCCTATTTCTTTTGCAATTTCAATAGCTGCAATATCGTGTACAATAAACGCATGAATCCCTGCTTCTTTCCCTTTTTCCATGATTTCTCGTAAGTAGCTTAATTCGCTATCGTATACTAAAATGTTTGTTGCTAAATATGCTTTTAATCCCACCTTTCGGCAGAAATCTACAACCTTATTTAAATTCTCCAAAGCAATATTTTCAGATCGCATACGCATATTGAATTTTTCAATTCCAAAATAAACTGAGTCAGCGTATTGAGAAGCAGCTTTAATGGATTTCAAATTTTTAGCTGGAGATAGTAATTCAACTTTTTTCATGTGAAACAAATTGGGTATTCAGATATGAATCTAATTTAATGTATACTTATAGAAAAAATAAAATTTACTCTTATTTTCTTTAAATTTGTTCAACTAATTTTATTTTAAATATAATTGTAGTTAATAGGAACTCTTTCCCTATTACTTCTATGGACATAAATAACCTTATAAAAGAAAAATTACAGTAATCATATAGAGAAAATGAACCAAGAAAACGATTTTAGAATATCCAAAGATGAATATTTTTTAGAAATTGCTGGGCTTGTATCCAAGAGAAGTACTTGTATAAAGCGAAAAGTAGGTTCGGTCTTAGTTGCGGATTCTCATATTTTATCAACCGGGTATAACGGAAGTCCTTCTGGGTTTAAACATTGCACTTCAGAAACATGTGTGAGACAAAATTTAAAAAGTGGTGAAAAACCAGAATTATGTCGTGGAGTCCACGCGGAAATTAATTGCATCATCCAAGCAGCCATGCACGGAACTTCAATAAAAGGCAATACTACTCTTTACACTACGCATTTTCCTTGTATGAGTTGTTTGAAATTGATTATTAATGCGGGAATCAAAAAACTTGTATATAAGGAAGGATATAACATGGAAAATAAGATTAAAGAAGAATTATTGAAGGAATCCAAACTTAATGTTACACAACTGCAGATTGATTCTATTACCATTTAATTTTTTCTTTTAAAAACGCTCATTCTCAATGATTTTCTTTATAGAAAAAGCTAAAATAGTTTCAAATTTTTCAACATCTAAGATTAATTTTATAAAAATTATTGGTTTGTTGCTATGTCTGAAAAGAAAGAATCTTTGACAATAATGAAATTTGGTGGATCTTGTCTGCTAGACAAGGATTCGTATTTACAGATCGCATCCATTGTTAGAAAACAAATAAAATCTACAAGAGTATTAGTTGTTGTTTCTGCTATTAAGGGCATGACAAACAAATTAATAAATTTCTACGAAAAGTCCTGTAACGAAGAAAATAATTGCGATCTGCTTATTGAAGAAATTTACCATCTCCACCTTCACTTGGTTGATGACATATTTGATAAAAACCGGAATGAATATAGTGATACTGTAGATTTTCTGCGTAAAAACATTGAGGTGTTAAAACAAATAGGAAGGCTAATCAGATTAATTCGTCCTAGTCCTGACATTTATGATTTAGTAGTATCTTATGGGGAAAAACTAAGCACTTTCTTATTAAGTAAATATCTATCTTCAATTGATTTCAGATCAGATCATATCTTCTCTGATCAACTTATTATTACAGACGATAATTTTGGACGAGCTCTCCCTCTACTCGAGGAAACGGAAGTATTAATCAAACAAAAGTTGTATCCTATTTTAAACTCTGATAAGAAAAATATAGTTTGCGTGAGTGGGTATTACGGATCAACGAAAGATAATAAAATTTCCACACTGGGAAGGGGAGGAACTGATTTATCCGCAGCTATACTTGCATATGGACTACGAGACGTTTTTATGTGTAAAATTATATACTGGAAAGATGTTAAGGGGTTTTTGAATGCGGATCCCAGAGTTGCCAGAAAAACTTCACTAATTAAGCAAATTTCTTACAAAGAAGCTAAAGAACTAGCCTTTTTTGGAACAAAAGTGTTACACCCGTTATGTCTTGACGTCAACGAAAAAAGCAAAGTTCCTTCAGAAGTTAGGTTCTTCGACGAACCAGAATCAAAAGATTTTACTACGATTACACAAGAAATTGTTCAAGATGAGGGCGTTATAAAGGCTATAACCGCTATCGAAAAACTCTCGATGGTAACCTTAGAAAGTGATACTATGGTTCCGCTGTCGGGAACTGCTTCAAAACTTTTTTCCCTTTTAGGTGACAATAATGTTTACATAGTTTTTATTTCACAAAGTTCATCGGAAAACAATATTACCTTTGGTATTGAATATGAAGACTCGATGAAAGTAAGTTTTTTATTGAGAAATTCTGATTTTTTTGGAGAAAAATGGTTTAAAATAAAAATTGATCATGAAATATCTTTAGTTGCTGTAATTGGGGCTGGAATTCTTCACACGCCAGGTATAGCCGGTAAAGTGTTTACGTCGTTAGGCGATAACCAGATTAATATTAAAGCAATAGCTCAAGGATCTTCTGAATTGAATTTTACTGCTATTATTGATCGAGAGAATTACAAAAAAGCTGTGAATGTGTTGTACGATGCTTTTATTAGTAAATAATATTAGAGAATTTACTTATCAAAAAAATTCTGCTGAAATTTGAGATCTGCAAGATTTTTTCTGGTATTTTTCCTTTCTTCAGAAGAAATCATTTCTTTCAGTGCTTTATTCCCAATTTCCTTCCCTATGATTACTTTTGGATTATTTGACCAATTAACATCTAACAATAAGCATAAATTATAAACAACTGACTGAATGAAGGATATTAACACTCCAATATTAAATTCGTCAGGACTTTCGATAGTAATTTTTGCAGAAGGGACACCTTGTCCAAGTAAGGCTTGAAATGTAGCATTAGCCTGATAGTTTACCACAGATTGAGCAGATTTTCCGTGTACAAAATCGATTGAAGATTCTAAGAGGAAATCACCAAACTCTTTTTTTACAGTCCATAAAACGGGAATTGCTGTACCTTTGGATCCACCTAATAAATATTCTAGAACTGAGTGTTGACACAACGGAGCTGATTGATAGGTACCAATAAGTCCCTTGTTATCCTTACCAGTACTCTCTGAAATTTCCTGAACAAATAAACCTACGCACCCTTCAAGATTTACAGAATATGGCATGGAAAAAACAACTTTAAATCCCTTATTATATAAGCCATAAAGAAAAATAGCGAAATTGAGGGCTGGATTATCATTAAATGTCATAAATCTTTTATATCCCCTGTTTAGACCTTCTATGAATTTACTTACATTCACACCTAACAAAAAGGCTGGAAGAATACCGACATTTGAAACTGATCCTGCAAAACGACCAGAAAGATTAGGCACTCCTAAAATAGGACACCCAATTTTATCCAATATTTGATACATTGTACCTTTGGAAGAAAGACCAATAAACGGATATTTTTTTTTTACGAATGTTCCAATTGTAGAATTAATATCTAGTGTTTCTCCTCCCCTTGAAATTGGAATTACAACGGAATCTTCTGGATTTGTGTCTTTTAAGCATTTTGTCAATTCTATAGCTCTAGAACTTGTAATAGGATACAATTTTTTTTTTGCCAGATGTTTTAGTGATAGTAAAGTTTGAATAGAACCCCCAGTTCCCAAAACTATGACATTTTTGACTTTTTCGTTTATATATTCTTTTACTACGCTTTCAATTTTAGCCATGTCTAAATACGAAGTCGTATCAGTAAAAAACGGGCTTTCCCATTTGTCTTTATTAGAAATGATAATTTGCTTGTATTTTTCAACTATATTCGTGTTTGCCTTTGGATAATATTCAAAATCGAGAGAAGGATTCATTTTTAATTCATAGTTTTACAATTTTATACTTATTATAATAATGAAATGATTTCTACAAAAATGTTTTGTGTTTGTTTTTTGAAATAAGGCAATCTTTTATCTCCTATTATTTTACTAACTAATTGAGTTTATATTATTCCAATAGCATCTTAGGTTTCAGAGCACGAGAGTTATTAATAGGTAAATACATTAGAATTCTAAAAAATTAGGTGTCTATTCTTTTTAAAATAAGCATAGTAATACTAGTACTCTAATAAACAAAAACTATAAAAAATACACGAAATATTGAATAAAATGTGATTGATTATGGCTAAAGCTAGCGATGAAAACAATCAAAGTCAACCTGGAGTAAAAAGCCCTTACTTCTGCGAAGAATGTAAGCGAAATCATACGAAAGGTAAAATCTACAAGGAACACTTAAGTTTTGCTAAGTTTGAATCCGTAGATGATGATGTAGATAATAATAAAGAGATTTCTAATCTAATCTCTAAAGATGATGATCCTTCTGAAGAAGATGTAATATCAAGCGAATTAAACGAAGTGGAAGAATTTTACGAAGAAATTGGTGAATTTGATGAAGAAATTGAAAAAAACGATTCAGACGAAGAAGTAGAAGAGCTTAATGATGATGTAAGGAACTCTGTAGAAGCAGTTAAAAAACTTCCAGGTGTTGGGGAAGCTACTCTCAAAAAATTGATCAAAGCCGGTTTTAGTAGTCTTGAATCCATTGCTTATACACCTCCATCTATAATTCAAAAAGAATCAGGATTAGGGGATAAAACAACAGCAAAGCTAGTTAAAGCTTCAATGGACAAGCTAAACATTGGATTCAAATCTGCTGAAGATGTTTGGGAATATAGAAAAAATATATCCAGAATATCTACAAGTAGTCAAGAACTCGATAATTTATTCGGTGGTGGTATTGAAACTGGGTGTGTAGTTGAATTTTTTGGCGAGTTTAGGACCGGAAAAACTCAAATAGCCCATCAATTATGTGTTAATGTCCAATTACCTAAAGAAGATGGAGGATTAAGCGCAAATGCTTTATATATTGATACTGAGGGAACATTCAGACCAGAAAGAATAGTACAGATGGCTGAAGGGCACGATCTAGACCATAAAAAAGTGTTAAAAAATATAGTGTTTGGCCGAGCATATAATTCCGATCATCAAATAATGCTAATTAAGGAAGCCAGTAATCTAATTAAAGAAAAGAACATAAAATTAATTATTGTTGATTCTTTAATTGGCCATTTTAGGAGCGAATATGTTGGACGAGGAACGCTCGCTAACCGGCAACAGACCATAAATACCCATCTCCATGATTTACTTAGGTTAACAGATATATTTCCTGATTTATGTGTAGTTGTAACAAATCAAGTTCAATCAAAACCAGATGTTTTCTATGGAAATCCAACCGTAGCAGCAGGTGGAAATATAGTTGCACATGGATCAACAATAAGAGTTTACTTAAGAAAAGGAAAAGGCGAACAACGAGTAGCAAAAATGATTGATGCCCCTCACTTACCTGAAGGAGAAGCTGTATTTTCTATAACCGAAAATGGAATTACTGATTGATAATTCTAATGATAAGTAAAATAAGATAAATAAAAATAATAAAAAAATTATTTCATTTTTTCGTATTCATTTGCTTTATTAGTTAATCTTTTAACCTCTTTTGTCATTTCTGTTACTCCTAGTTTAAAAATTTCAGATGCCATCTTGGAAGCATATTTGTACTTCGTAGCTGCTTCAAGATAATTGTTCTCTTTGACTGCGTTTTTAGCTTCATTTTCTAAATTCGATTTTTTAAAGTTTAAATCTTCAATCCTAGTTTTTCGAATGGTCTCTTGTATTTTATGAAATTCCATCGTTAACTCCCAATTCGAGGCCAGAATAGCAGCACCTTGATATATTTCAACAGCTTTTATGTACTTCTTCTTATTCTGGGCAATTTTGGCTCTTTTGAGTAATTCTTTTATTCCTTTCTTAGCTGCTTTCTGATTGTCAACTGATAAATCTCCTATTGTTGTTTTTATTGGAGCGGTGACTATTTCCTGTTGCTTTGTTGAGCTCGATAAGTATGCTTCTCGCTCAATTGGGCCTAATTGGGCTAAGTCGCCTACAAGTTTCTGTTTCTCCTCGTTCGTTAAATTGGGTAAAGAAATAACTTTTTGATTTATGAGGTTAATCTCTTGTTGAGATACTGGTTGTTCTCCTATTGCTGATATTTCGATAGGAATTAAGATTTTCTTATCTCTTAGTTCTTTTATTCCCATAAATATTTCTGCAGTATCTTTATTAGTTCTTTCAGCTACTTCTTTTAATAATGTCGCGACGAAGAAGAAATCTCTTTCAGCTTCTTCGCAACAGCTTTGAGCAATTTTTAGTACCTCTTTCGAGTGTGGATTTTTTAACTCTTTAGCATTAGAGATTTCGTAAGAGATTTTATGTGGTAAAATTATCGATGTATTTAATAATTCGTCCACAATAATACCTGCGTTTCGGAAAGGTTTCAATTGACCGCGCCAATTAGGTAAACTGTCGCTAAACGTTTTTTCAAATGTATTTATAAACTCTTTAAGATGACGACGAAGTATTAAAGATGCATTTTTCCCTAAAACTAATGCAACTCGGATTAAAGTTCCATCAGCTAATAAAAGCATCTTGTCTCCGTAAGAAATTTCGTTTAAGGCTTCTTGAGTGGCCATTTCTTTCCCGAAAGAGGAAACTGCTGACAAGAAACCACCTATTAGCTCTGGATCAATTTGTTCTGAACCGAATGATTTGAAGAATATACATGTTCCTGTTCCTTTGTATAACACTAGGATGTGTTCTAAATTAATGGCGTCGTCAAAGATAGTTTTAACTTCGCTCAAAATGCGTTGTTTTTCTCGTTTTTTAGGGACAATGACACCACGATAAATGCCAAGTGAACCACCAATTGCAACAACTGCTGCTCCAATAATTATGATAAATGGAAGTAAATCTTCAAATGTCAAGCCGGGTGTTGGGGGAATTATGCTAATATCTGAAATCACAGTGATATTTTCTTG
>Ga0114923_10003750_pt1 | contig 10210 bp, 24 predicted proteins | sample SumtaG_FD_89578 | JGI IMG/M metagenome (GOLD analysis project Ga0114923, IMG submission 89578) | Deep subsurface microbial communities from Indian Ocean to uncover new lineages of life (NeLLi) - Sumatra_00157 metaG | ecosystem: Environmental > Aquatic > Marine > Oceanic > Sediment | place: near...
CCCTCGTCGATTCCCACCAGTGCCGCCTACTGATGACGCCATCGTTCGCATGCCAGGAAACATCCCTTGCGACAGTGAGATTGAATATCGGTGGGAGATTACCGGTACCAACGGTAAGCTGCTGGCCACGGTGACAGTCGGCATCGGCTGCTCCAAGTGCGACCAGCAATAGGCGCTAAAGTCAAAGCTGTAAACGTCCGATACTACAGTATGACCATTATAAGCCAACGCAGCCTTCGCCTGATCGCCTTCGCAAACCTGGCCGGCTGGCTCATCTCGGGCATCGCACTGGTGATCTAGGCTGGGCCTTGAACTCCCGCTCCCATCGGACTATACTCGATTGAACGGGTGCGGGTCTGTTCGAGGCCGCGACGAGCATGGGCGTCGCGGCCTCACTTTTAGATCTCAGGGCAATGGTGATCACACCAGTCGACAAGTTGCCCACGCCAGCCCTGTAGGTGATGAGTGCCCAGAGCGATCCATTCGACCCCACCTAGGACCCACATGGCAGGTGCCACGGTCAACATCAGGATCGGAAGCACTGTCACTCTGGCAGCAAAGCTTACGATGGCCTTGCTGCCGTAGAACAGCACTTGGGCTATCCCTCGCACCACTACCCACAGCCGCCTGATCAACCCTGGGCCACCAATTGGGCACCGAACAGCCTGATGACATCGAGCAGCGAGGCACCAACGCCCGCCTTGATCTCACCAGAAGCAATCCGGCCCTCAACGTAGCGCACCACATAGGGCTCCAGAAGCTCCCAGGTGTCCGCAAGATCCAAGACCTCTTCGGACCCGGATAGGAATTCACCGAGCAAGACAGCGCCAGCACGGGCTGCCTGAGCCTCAGAGGGAGACACGTCCCCAGAATCCTGGGCAACACCGATGCCAAGGATTACCGCGGGCTGGATCACCGACACATACGAAGCGTGTAAACGCGCCCTGGAATCACCAGAACCCAGCGCCGAACACGACGTCAGGAAGCTGGCCAGCCCAATCAGCAGCAGCGTCGCCAAGGTCAGCGCCACCTTGGTGGAATAAGGGCGCCTCATGAGCGCGCCACCAGGCCGGTAGGACCGCGAGCAGCAGCCTTCTGCATGGCCATCACGTCAGCCCGTTCGGCAGCACCGGCGGCCACAACGACCTCGCTACGCTTGACCTGAGATCGGGCAAAGCCGTAGCCTGCAGTAGCCAGCGCCGCAGAGATGGTTCCAGCGACCTGAGCCCATTCGGCTTCAGCGTATTGGGAGGAGAGCATGCCGCCAATGGCGACGGCAGCAGCGAGCCAGAATTCCGTGGTGCGGACTCCGGATTTGGTATTGGTCTTATTGGTCATATCTAGATATCAGTAAGAAAAAGAAATAAATAAAGAATGTTTAGGTATCCTGGTCGGTGATGTGCCGGCCGTCCTTGTCCGTACCGACGATGATCGGGTTGCCGGGCATTGGAATACCGTCGAGGTCAGTCTCGACCTCACCGTTCTCGTCACCCATCTCAACACGCTCAGAGCCATTCAGGTCATACACCTCTTCCTCAAGCTCAGCAACCCTCACCTGGGCCGTTCGAAGCTGCCGGAATAGCTCAATGTTCTTGGCCTGCACCGACCCCAGCCCATTAGCCTGGGCCAGCACTGATCCAACGTCGAGCTGTGACGTGCCCAAAGCGCAGGCAACCCGGCGCAGTAGCTCAGCATCGGGCTCGAATGCTCCGTCGATCACATCGAAGATCGTCTGCATTAGATCGCCCTTAGCCCGAATGCGTCGAATGCAATCCAGCGCTGATTCCCTGGTGGTGAACTCACCGCCGATAGCTTCCTGCAGCTCGTGCAGGAACGAGACGAACTCAAGGTCTTTGAGTTGAAGGGCCTCACCGGCAACCTCAACCTGCGTCTGGAACTCAGACAGTCGTGCAGACAACGAATCTGCCTCTGCCTGCGCAACTTGGAGATCGGCCTTCAGCCGCTTATTAGTCTTGAATGGATTCATGGTTACTCTGGGTGCATCATCGATGCCATTTGAAAAATTAGATCTTTGATGTCGCTGGTAGGCTTCTCATCCACCCACCTATTGATGAATGCTTTGACGGCAACATTCATCAGTTCCTCATCGTGGGTTTCTGCGTCGGTATATGTAACCAAGTCAACGGCAAGCATGGACCGGAACTTATCGAATTCTACTAAGGGCATGCGTCTGCCTCCATGATATCCCGCACCTCGGTAATCGCTCGGATCAAGTTGGGCACGTCGTTCTTGTGTACGTAAACAGCGCCCATTCCCATGCCGTGCGCCGCGGAAATCGAGATTGAATCGTGGCTGACCGGCCAGATGAGAAGGTCAGACCCCTCGCACTCCAGGACTATCTGTACCTTTTTCGGCTCCGCAGGCTGAACAGTCTTCTTTACCCTGTATTCCATGTCCTAAACCTTCCCCTTCAGCGACGCCGACAGCGCCTTAATAGATGCAACGACTGCCTTACCTTCGTCCGAGTCATTGAGCGCCGCCTTGATCAACAGATCACGGGCCTCTTTCGACATGGCCCCCACGCGTAGGTCGCGGTCTGCCGCACGTTCAAGATTCATTATCGCAGCAAGCCATCGGTCTCTAGCATGAGACAACGTGCCCAACTTCGCCGACAGGACGATTCGGAACTTACTATCGAACGACTGCTGGCAATCAGAGAACACGACCTCGACTGTGTCGCCTGAGTCCGATCCAGCCGCGTACACCCGATAGGTGCACGACGCATGCAGCGACTCCACCGTCCGACCAAGATCTCCACATACCTCGCCCAGTAGCTGGAAGTGGGTAGACCTAACAATCGCAACCGCGTTCTCGAAGAACTCTGTTCGGGCCTCAATCAACGCAGCCTCACACGCCGCCACATCGTTAGCAGCCAGTTCGATCATTGACGCTGCCACGAGCTTCACCGCATCAGCGCGGTTCAGCTTCATGGCTGCCACAGCCTCTTTTGGTATGTCACTCATAGTTGCGGTCCTCCCTGCTAAACCGAATATGGCGGGCACGAGTAGTCACGATCACCTGATACCGGGCCTCCTCAATCAACGCCTCAATCTCTTCGAGCGTTTCTTTCACGATAAAGGGGACATTCCACTCCACAATAATTAAATGTGTGTAACCATCCTGTCCAGCTTCAATGCTGATTATATGATCCACCGCGATTTGCATGGCTATTCCGCCACCAGCGGTGACGTCGCCATGTAAAGTAATAAACATTAGACCCCCCTCGCCGAGAGCAGGCCGCGCACTTCTTCGTATGGTTCGAACACATCTAAGGTGATCGAACCATGGTCGTCGTACTTATCCTGCGTGGCCATAGTGATTCGCACAGTCCCCCCGATCAATTGCTGTACCATGGCAATACAGTAGGGATTGAGTAGGATCTTAGGCCTACCGTAGGCTGTCGACGTCAGCTCGATAAACTGAAATTCGGCGGCATTCATCAGATTGCTTCAACCTCACGCTTGAATGATGACATGACGGATTTGATCCGCCGTAGTTCGGACTCGGTTTCTTTAGTCAACACCGCACTGGTCGCGAGCCGACCCGACAGGTCTTCAGCCTTCGCTTCTAGTCGACCAATCAACTCTTGCTGTTGTCGAACGGTAGCCAGTAACGCCTCGATGTCAGTCGGTGCCGACGCGATGAACTTCATCGTATCCTTGTCGGTTCCTAGGCTAGCCTCGACGACATGTAGCAACCTTTTGATAGTGTCTTCGTTGGAGAACTTCAGGTGATCGATTTCGGCATCAGGGTTCACACAGGATGCATCAAACACTTTGTTGATGTCCCTATTCCTGGCAACCTCGATGACGTTGTCTTTGGGGCTGAAATGCCACGGCCACTTCGAAGCGCCCATGAGGCGGTTCTCGATATTCTCGATTTGTGAGGGATTCATTAGAACGGAATCTCCGAACCAGTCGGGCCAGCTGCGGTACCCGTCCTAGTATCCGATCCCTTACCCGAGTCCTGGAACTCAAACCGTTCAGCCTTCACTTCCAGCTTTGAGCGAGTGGCGCCGGTGGCCTTGTCGGTCCAGCTTGAATAGTCGAACTTCCCCTCAATCATGATAGAGCTGCCCTTCTGAAAGAACTTCTCAATGGTCTCGGCAGTCTTACCCCATGCATTGACGTCGATGAAGTGAGTTTTGGTCTTCTTCACCTCGTTTGAGAAATAGGTTTCGTTGATCGCAACGCCGAACTTGGCGATAGCCGTGCCGGACTGTGTATACCGCAACTCTACGTCGCGGGTCAGGTTGCCGATGATGATGACTTTGTTGAAGTTTGCCATGGCCTTAGATAGTGTTGTTGATGATGAGGAACATTGCTACGTAGATGGCGAGACAGCCTATGCCGACCCCGCCGCAGATGACTTTGATGTCAGGTTTTCGCATGGTGGGAGTGTATCACACAGACTTCAGAACCGCAACCAAATGTGCAACCTGAGATTTGCAATCCGCCAGCGCATCATGCGCCATCTCATTGGGCACCACCGCCCGCCCATCCGGATCGAGCGTCTTCACGATGGTGCGCATGTCGCGGCCCTTCCAGTATTGAAACGGCATGTTGATGCCATTCCGTTCGCATGCCTGCCGCAGTAGGCGCACATCGAAGTCCGCGCCCTTAGCCCATACGGTCTTGACTGCGCCTCCTGTTGCGATCCAGCTACTGAACCTGGTCAACGCTTGGGCCAAGTAGGTGGCACCATTCTGGTCGAACACCTTCTCACGCACGGCTTCATCCTGTGTGAGCCACCACGCCAAGGTGCCGGGCTCAATCGTTCCGAAGTCCGCACCGTCCCACCTAATGTTGAGTAGGAACGTGTCCTCATCAATCTCACCAGTGCCAATGTCAAACCGGCATGCGCCAATCTGGATGATCGCCGCACCGTCGCCGGTGCCAAGCGTCTCCAGGTCAATCATTATCTGATCCATACTAAGAGCCCTCCAGGATGTTCTGATCCGTCTCAGTCTCTAGCTGAACCCGAAGTGCCTCGATCGCCGCGAGCATGGCTGCCCCATCTGGGCTGTTCTTGATCGACTGTCGCACGAGCCGGTCACGGACCTCAGCACGTTGCTGCGTGATTCTCTTTTCCGAGGTCGCATCGTATTCGAGCCTGGCTCGAATAGCTTCGAATAGCTTTTTCCGCAAAGCTTGGAGCGGCTTGGTGAGCGTCAGCTCAACCCGAAATTCCGTGGTGTGGCGGTCGTCCCTGAACTCCAGGCGAACGATATTCGGTATGGATTCCACTTTAGCCTTGCCACCAGTCATGCGGACGTTCCAAGTTGTGAACGTGAACCGTGGCAGGATCGCACCTGACGTCAGCGTTGCCTTCTGCAGCTGCTCGATCAGACCACTGTGCTTCTTCAGTGCGTACGCGTTGACGGCGTCAACGTATTTTTGTACGGCGCCATGTTCCGCCTCTTGTAACTTGCCGCGGCCCTTTTTGTAGTCGTCACGAGCGGACATGACGACTTGGTTGATGAGATCGGCACGCGTGATTTTCAGCGTGACCTTGGGATGTGCTTCTACAGCACTCTTAATTGCGATTTCGTTAGTCATGGTTTGTCTTGGTTGTAGTTAGTATCTGGTCGTCATCAGTCTTGATTGCCCACTTCACTGCCTTCATTATGATCAGTAGTACGACCACCACAACGGCTAAGGCCAGTGGAACCAGTATAGGCCAGCAGACATACCACCACGACCAGTCAACTAGGCCGGCGTTCTTCAATGTTACGTTGACTATTATAGTTACAAAAAAGGACTGCGTAATTGTCATTCCCAGCAACTCCCACCAGCTTTTCTCCTTCTCAGCCATTAGAACACCTCCTTCATCTCACGCTTGCACTCAAAGATAAGCAGCTTGCTGAGCTTCGAGAAGTCAATGACCGGGTTCTTGAACTTCTTCAGGATGGTCCGGATCTCCTCCTCGACCAACGTCAGGAACGTCTGCCCAAGGAACCGCGGGATGATCTTCCCGCGGTTCTGTTCGATGAATTGTTCACGGTGGCAGAACGTCGGCCCGTCTACGTCTGGCGGCGCGGTACCCATGTATAGCGTTACACCGTGATCGTTCGCCACAGCCGTCACAACCTTCGCGAACTCCTTGCGAATGAACGCTGGAGTAGCAAACTTGGCGATGATCTCCTTCTCAATCATCCTCTCGCCAGCGTTTACACCAACGCCGAACTCCTTGCCGTTCATCTCCTTGAACTCATTGCGAACCATCTTCGCCCAAGGTTGGGCACCGCGCTTGTTGCACCAATCGTAGTTCTTCAGCACGATGCCTTCGCCGACGCCCTTGCCATCCTGAATCAGATAGGTGTTGACGGTATCGCGCAGGTGGGCCAGCTGGTTATCACTGGGCGTGTCGAACACTGCGAGGGGTTGGATGACGTCGATACCGAACCCCGTCAGTAGCGCGTCGTATTCGTCGAATTCGAGATACGCACCTGTCTTATGTGAATACACATCAAAGACGTAGAACTTCCGCCAGGTATCGTCGCGGTAAGTCTTCAGCGAGTGTGGTACGAGCCATTCTCCATATATCACTAAGTGCGGATATAGGTCTAGAAGGTAGCGAATCGCGCTAGCCTCATCAGTGTCACCATGCACCCACGCGTGAAAGCCCGCGTTGTCCTCATCCTCCGACAACACACGATTACGCGATCCACATTGGATGAAACCTTCAGGGTCACACCAGACACTGGCATTCGTGCCGTCGATCTTCGGGAAGATGTGGACGGTACCGAAGCAGATGTCTGATACGTCGGGATGCCCGATCCGCTGCAGATGATCGTATTTCCGGAACTGGCCGAGCATCGACCCCTCATTGATATCACTAGTCATGGTTATTCTTCCTTTGGAATGAATTCACAGTAACAGTCAGGGCACATCACAGTGGCGCCGGAGGCTGGCGTTTGGATCGTCTCCACAATGGTGCCATTCACTTCGAGGCGCCAGCAGTCGCCGATCTCTTCGCCTTGCGCTAGTAGCGTACCACACAAGCCGAAGCTTGAGTTCACTTGTCGCATCCAACGAATGATGAATTCAATCGTCTGATGCATGCCTCCCGTCTTCTCGGTGCCATCCCATCGGATGCCTGAGAAGTCAGGGCATAGCTCCAGGTGGATGTAATAGAAGTCGTCACCCTGCACATTCCATTCAGGGTGCCGCCGTCGGTCCTCACCGAACAGAGCGACCAACCTCGGTAGGTCGCTGGCCTTCATGTCACAAGTGAACTTCAGTTCACCTTCGAAGTCTGTATTATATCCCATGTCCCTTCACTTTTTCCTGTATCGATCTGGCAACGGGAACACCGTGCCGGAGTAGTTTCTTCACGTTACCGCCTGCCCAAGGGATCGCCTTCAGTGAGACGCACTTGAGCCAGTCTTGCGGGGTGGGCAGAAAGCCCAAGTCTTCGATGATGTGCTTTTCGGCGATGAGCCTAACGGGCACTTCCGTCCCAGCGCTGTTGATGATCACGACGCCGAGGCATTGCTCAGCGAGGCGAGTGCCCAACGTATGGTGTAGCATAGCACGATGACGGACATCCGCCATCGCGACCTTGGATTGATCGATGAACTCGTGAACGGGCATGTAGTCCGATGGCTGCCCGCCCCATTCCTTCACCGACGACTTCGCATGGTAGTAGGTGTGCATTAATCGTGATCGCACTCATCGACACTGATCTCTTGCGAGTCGCGGCGGATGGTCACTTGAACGTGATCGCCAAACACCGAACACATCACATCGTCGGGAATCGAATTGAGCGGCTTCAGCAAGGCCTCTTCCTTCTCACAGGCGTCAGCCCATACCTTCCGGAACTGGGCCTCTTGCTCAACCTCTTCAGGTGTCCTGACGTAGCTCCTTCGGGCACTCCACGTCATGTGATGCAGCTTCTCCGAGAGAGCCTTATAGCCAGGCGCTGCCTTCTCTGCCTCAGCGTAACTGTTGCCGCACATGGAGTATTCCTCAGCGCAGCCGCCTTCCTCTTCGAACTCCTTCAAGCCTTCGTCATTCATCAGCCACATATCATGGACGGAGAAGGTGCAGGAGTCGCCGTCGCTGAAGTAGGGCGTGTATTGATCCCACGTGATGGCGACGCACTCGGGAAAGGCGTCAAAGATCTGTTGGGCTCGTGCTCGAATGGCGGGCTGCCCAACGGTCTGGAGCTTCTCCTCGTAAGAGGCACGAAGGCGTATGATATCGTCAATCGACGATGCGGTCTTGTCAGTCATGGTAGGTGCGGGTTAGGTTAGGTCTTGAATGTCGTCCGATCTTCGTCGTCAGCTTGTGATTTGTTGAAATCGTTTATCACATCAGCAATCTGGCCGAACACTCCATCAGCCGTTTCGATGGTGGTTATGATTTCACCGTTGCTTAGGTGGATGTCACAGCCGTAGCCAATTTCTGGTGGCATGTCATCCGATGGGCCGGTGATGTACACGATGTGATCGACAAAAACATGCTGCCCTTCCGGCAGTTGGATAATCAGGAACATGGTTTCAAGCCGGCGTATGCAGGCTGCTGCAACATCCTACCACAAACTCATCCATGAAGTCGTCCAAAGCTGCTTTTTTCTTCGACCCCTCTACGAAGTCATCGCCCTCGCTGGCCTCCCAGCGCCAGCCAATACGGCGCAGCGTTCCAACCCTGCGATAGCGCACACGTCCAGGCCATCTGACCATGATTTGCCAGGTACATGGACCGGCCCTCAGTAGTTCAATATCCATACTACTGAGACACCTTCGCGAGCCACTCAGACAGGTATCCTGGCTCGTCAATTGTTCGACCTTTCGGGCAATTGAGTAGGAGGTGCACGGCTGTATCGACACCATCACGCTCGGAATCTGTCCACATCTCGACATAGTCGGGGATTAGTTTGCTTACACCTAGCTGGTCAATACCGTGTGATGGGTTGCCTGCTCTTACCTGCCGCCACTCAAATACGAAGTAGGCCAGCAGCAGATTCAAGAGTTGGGGCTGATTCTCGGCGATCTTGCCGATAGATACCTTAGTAGGTAGGTCAATTCGCGTCGTTTCCATGACGCTAGAGTATAGGCCTATTTCGCGTTCAGTTCACGTGATCCGATCGCAATAGGTAGCCATCCCACTTCCACAAGGGGCCACGGCGCACCCATACGCCCATCAGTAGGCTGAACCTCAGAGCGTCTGCGAACCCAACCAAAGTGAATTTCGGAAATTTACCTGTCAGCTTCTTGATTTCAAACATGGCCTTGATATTGAAATCAGGCAGCTGATCTGTAGTAATTTCCTCCTCATTCTGCATCATTCAAGCGGACGGCACATCAGCTCGTCCATCTGTGTTCTATATGAGTTTCTGAGCACCTGCATCTCATCCGAAGTCAGCACTGCCATAGCCTCTGCGAACGTCTTAGGGGTTTCACCCTTTGCGCGAGCTGCCTGCACCACTGAGGTTTCAAATACCTTCATGAGCGCCACACGAGACGCCAGCATCCTATTCAGCTTCTCACGGGCTAGAGTCCTCGCCGTCCCACTCGGGCTGAAGCAGTCCCGCATAAGCACTAGAGCCCTGCTGAACTCGTCGACGGGCTCGACCAGCCCTAACTTCTCCATCACCGGCGCAGTGTCGGGGTGCGTCTTCATGCTGATATACAGCTCGTCTAGATTGGCCATACTTCCTTCTTATTCCTTAATTTCACGTAGTGCTCGGCTTCATCCTGCCGCTCGAAGTTCGCCACCAGCCTACGCAGACTATCTGCCCCCCTGTCGTATACCACCTCGCACTCTCTGTAAAACCGCTCAGGCTCCGAGATCTGCGTGAACGCCCAGTGGCCCGTCGGTAGCCGAATGTTGATCTCACCGCCTGGTTGTAGAAAACAGTGTTCCAAAAGGAAGGTTACGTTTCCATGTGGGAATCGGCGGTTGAGGACACCGCTCATTATTTCCTCCTCGCTGTATTTTATGATCATGGTCTTGGCCTGCTTATCCGTTCCATCTGTTTCTTGAATTTATCTTCGAACTCGTCGAGTCCTAGCCTCTCGGCACACTCTCGAATGGTCTCAACGCTGAGGGATGTGGCCTCAAAGGTTTCATCAATACATTCCTTTAATGCATGTAGGGCACGTTCGCATTCAATTTCCTCGAAATGCTCTTGCTCAGACTGATAGCATACACCTGGCGTGGCGTATTCACCACCATCCCCGCAC
>Ga0114923_10003751_pt1 | contig 10209 bp, 12 predicted proteins | sample SumtaG_FD_89578 | JGI IMG/M metagenome (GOLD analysis project Ga0114923, IMG submission 89578) | Deep subsurface microbial communities from Indian Ocean to uncover new lineages of life (NeLLi) - Sumatra_00157 metaG | ecosystem: Environmental > Aquatic > Marine > Oceanic > Sediment | place: near...
ACTAACGGAGCCAGCCGATGTGCCTTTGATTCCTGCGCCACCAAGAATGAAAATCGCATTTCCGTCCGACACAAATATTTGACGTGAGAACATTTCTCTGGCAATACCAGACACTCCGCATCCACCACTTGCTACATGATCATAGATAACGTCCGCCGCTTCAGCAGAACCACTAATCACAAGAGATCCCTCAATCTCAGTAGTTCCGTCAGCAGTAGAGTCATAGAAGAAATGTTGTTGTACCAATCCCTTCCCGCCAACAGATATGACACCGCCAACTTGATCCCAGAAAGGCTTGACTTCACCTTCTCCACCAACAGCCATCCCGCCTCTTCCGGGCTCATGATTTGGGTATGCGTAAGATGATCCCAGCAAATTAACATGTGCTGTGATTGTCTCCACCCGACCAAACGCCTCAACGGTAAGCTCAAAAGCTATCCCATCGATCTCTGCCAATGTGTCTACCGTAACCCCTAAATTACTCACGGCAATCGCCACGCCAAATTCAGGGTCATTTATTTCATCTACATCCCAAGGAGAAAGCGATTGGTCTCTAAACTGTTGAGATCCATCAAAGCCAGTTGATCCATAGAAGGCTACGTCGTAACCTGGGAATGCTGGCCAAGATTCTGACACTTTAGCTAAATTTTCAGAAACTATGCTGTTGCCACGCACCAAATACACATAACGATCACGAACATCTGTTATGTCCTCAAAAGTCTCATGTGCTGCGCCAGAAAGTCTCACGCCACCAACTGTCCAACCTCCACTTGCCTTTACTCCACCAGAAACTTCAATAGTTCCACCGCCGAATATCGGCGGATTGACATCAATTTCATCTTCACTAGTCCTTGCACCTCGAAGGCCCATAATCACTCTAAGCCCATGAATCTTCCAGTGCTCGTCTAAATCCAGACCTAAGTTGCGAACCACCAAGAAATCGCTATCCAGATCATCTGGAGATATGTCGACATACGCAAAGCTTGTATCGGCAACGTTTGCATTAGTCGTGTCCTGCCATTCAGAAGAATCACCAAATGTTCCATCCAGAAGATCTGATAATGGTTGATTAGTGGCGTCATTTGTCCAATAAGCCACAAGACCCGTATTGTCTTCATTTACAGGATTTCCTGCATCCAGCCAAAGAATGTTTTCATCAGCAACAACGTACTCCAAAGCCATGGCGTGACCACCACCAAACACAATAGAAGTAGGCTGATTAAGACCAATGGCATTGGGCAAATAATTCCACGTAGCGTGTAGGTCTCCTTTTCCGCCAATCTGAATTGACCCATCACTTGTGTAGTTGTAAGCGGAAGATACCTGACGTGCCGATCCACTAAGACGAAGAGTCTGGTGCTTAACGTAATCGTATTGAATCTCCACTGTGATGTAATCGACATTTCCAAAAGTTCCACCCGCACCAAAGACATCATGTACTTGAATTGCCACACCAAAATCAGCACTATTTATGACATTGATGTCCCATGGATTCCATGCCAACTCATCGACACTTCGGAAACGATTCTGATTCGGCTCAAAACTAGTTGGATCATCTCCATATGTGATCGTAGTGGGAATCAATGGCCAACGAAAAGCAGTCTGTTCCACATTGTTGGATATAACCTCATCTCCAGATACGAGGAAGAAGTTTCGGTCTTGCGTACCCACCTGCGTAGTCCATCTGCCAATCTGAATTGGATTCTATCAATTTTTACATCTTGACCTCTCGGCCCAACCAATGGGATGTTCAAACGAAAATCTCTTAGCACCAAGAACTCACTGTTTTTGCTCCAACTGATGTCAGTAAAGGCATCAGAACCATCTGGCAACAGTGCGTTGTCTATGTTCACCCACGGTTGATCGCCTTCGATTATACTACCTTCTTGAGTAACTGATGACACCGACTCTGCAATGTGCGGACGTGCAGTCACGCTAAATGGCCAAACACCTCCTATGTACTGCCAGTTCGTAAATGAGGTGTGGGCCTCAACCGCAGAAGCAACAAAACCACCATCGCTCCTGGGATGACTTGACCAAACAACTGCTGAACCAGAGAGTTCAACAGCCATACGCTGAGGATCAGTTTCGTTGCCATCGGGATCGGCTCCATAAGCACTCGACTCATAAGGGAAGTCAGGAGTATTTCTCCAGTGAGTTGTATCGGCACCGCCACCTGTGTAGATTGTCCTGTCTTCCGACTCTTCATTGCCTGATTCGAAACTATGAAAAGCGTCTACGCTATGTTTTGACATGTCAAACGCAAAAGACACTTTGAGATCGAAATCCACACAGTAATTAGCACATTGAGGAACGTCACAAAACTCTATGGGCTCTCGATCATTACAATTATCATAAGTAGATTCTAAATCATATTCATCAATCGCTTCTTGTTGATTTTCCCAACCATTGATGGCATTCCCTAAAGCAGCAGGACGCCTAAACTTTTCAATTGTGTCTATTTGCCATGTCCAATTGCGATCACTCAACTTCTCACAAAGTTCTGCCACAGTACGAGCGTGAACATTAGTGATCATCTTTTTGCAACAATCACATTCAATAGGCTTGGAAAGCACCCGATACCAATAAACGACGAGCAGCCCTGTGCTCCAAAAGAATGTCAAATCTTTGATGATGTAAGTTCTTAAATTCCATAAAATGTCTATATCAAGATTGAATCTATGATTGACAATAGTTGGGTCATTGACATTGGATACATACACCCCGCCATCACCATTGTATGACCTGTCAGTGATGCCGTAATCTGATCCACTGAGTTCTACTTCTACTCCACCATCAGCAACAACAATACGATGCATGACACCACTTACACCGACCACACCACCAGCTTTTATTCCTCCTTCGCCACTTAAATTGTGAACGCCACCAGAAATATTGACGCCTGACCCAGAAACACCACCAGATGGCATGAAGCCTGATATAACACTGGCTTCTCCACTGACAGTCATTCCGCCGAGAGGCCCATAGAAATTAAGTGCAGCGGGTTCGCCACCAACAGAAACACCACCGGACAGATCTATAACATCGTGAGTAGTTCTTGCGGCTAGCCCACCGCCTATCACACCACCAGATACATCTATATCGGGATTTTCCCATGTAACAATAGCCGCCCCGCTAAGTTCTATTCCGCCACCGACCACTATGGAAAAAGAGTGAGTCGCCGAACCAGACGCTTGTGTCCCTCCAGAAACCTCAATGACTTGATGGTCATTTACCTGAGCATCTCCACTACCCTGAACACCACCATCCATAATCGCTGGATCGACAATTGCAACTCCACCTATAGAAGCTCCATTTGATCCAACTTCTTCAAAGTGGTAATACACCACTAGGAAAACGTTATCGACACTAGCCCAACCCTCTCCAGAGTCTCTCCGCTCAACAGCTAAGACAATTCCAAAACCAGAACTGTTGATATCCGAGGATTCCCAAGTTTCTCCCCATAAATCATCGAATCCATCGCCATATTGGCCATATTCAAAATCATCACCAATGGGCCATGCTGTTAATGTATCAGACTTGTCATCGCCAACAGCAACGCCTCCTTTAATGAGACGAATTTCTTGATCATACACATCCAAAAAATGCGAGCGACGTAGGACGTTAAGCCTGATGCCATCAATGGTGGCACCGGACGGAATCGAGAAGCCAAAACTACGCAACCTGAGCCATTCAGAGGTAGCGCTGTCGCACTGTGCATTTGCAACAAAACCATCGTTCGCACCAGTTGCATAGTCTGGATTCGACCATGGAACGGATCCGCCTCCCTCGTAGGAGCTTACTCCAACCGCTGCATAATTTGATTGACTTGGCATTAGCTTTCTAGTTTCTCAATAATCTTAGACACAAGTGGATGTCTGACAATAGAATTGGCCTTGAACTGAACAGCACCTATTCCCTGTACGTCAGATAAACGGTGCATCACATTAGTGAGTGCTACATCACCCCCGAGATCACTTTGGGTTGGATCTCCGTTGATAATGACCTTGCTGCCCTCACCAAAACGAGTCATAAACAATTTCAGTTGCATCATTGTGGCATTCTGGGCCTCGTCGAAAATGCATACAGCATCATCGAAAGTTCGGCCACGCATATAAGCCAAAGGAACAACCTCAAGAGCTTGATTGATTTTGTCCCGCCACACACCCTCTCTTCCAACTAGCTTATCTATGCAGTCATACATAGGCATCATGTAGGGTTGAACCTTTTCTTCGAATTCTCCTGGCAAATAGCCGAGGGATTCACCGGCTTCTACAATGGGCCGAGTTAGAATGATCCTGCGCTTCTCTTTGGAAAGAATCTGCTCACAAGCAAAAGCCACAGCCAAATGACTTTTGCCTGTGCCTGCCGGCCCCACTAAGAAAAGGACATCGTGTTGTTTGAAAGCCGCCCAAGCCATACCTTGGGCGTCATTTTTGAATTCTAGATGGAAGTTGCCACCATTTTGAGATGTTCTTCTTCCGTTCTTTGCTTTAGATCTTGGCATATATCTCCTTTCGTGCCGTTCTCTTATTTATGAGAGGGGCAAGGAGAATGAATAGCCAATAAAAAAGTCCCCTGCAAGTCAGAACCCACAGGGGACAAGGATTGTCACAAACTCTCTTGCGAAAGTCTGGCACATTACCAATCAGGAAACCACCCACCATCATCGCAATGTACTTAATAGGATGAGCCAGTCACGTAATCTAATCCGCCACCAGACTGGTATTCATGCTGTCTCTGTGACTATGAGATAGCACGACATGAAAAAATTACTTTCCCAAAACCCAGACTAACCTATCAATGATCATCTCAACGTAAGAACACAAGCAAATTTAAGAAGATTGCTGCTCTTCAGTAGCTTTCCGCCATTTATGGCACGGTTCGCCGCCAGACGATTCTTTTTAATTTTCCAGCCGAAACTAGAAAACGATAAATGCATCGACAACAAAATCAGCAGTTCTTAAGGAAAGGCTGCCATTTACCCACACTGACGCAGTGTCCTCGTCCGTTGTTTGAGTCTTCGGAGTGACTCCCCACGGCGGGGAACCTGCTTGTAACCGTATTATAGACTGAGAATTTGTTTTCTGCAAGATAGATACATGCAATGGTTACATCATTTAGAGAATTTGTGCGATCTTACATGGCCGATTTCGGGTCGATGGACGATCCCATGGGCGAAGAAAAGCGAGACATCGCTCGCACTTTAAGCAAAATACCCCCTCAACACCGAGAGTTGGTGCGAGGATATGACTGGAAATTCCATTCCGGTAATACCCTAAATGGCGACGATGAACACATCGGCTACATGGACGACCAACAAAAGGTCATTGCCATCGCTGGTCCATGGAATTACGGAAGGGAATTTGCCATTCTTCACGAGATTGCCCACAGAGTATGGGAGAAGCTCATACCACAGGAGATCAAGCAACAATGGGAGAGAGTTGTAGCCAACACACAGGAAAAGCAGGACCAAGAACCAGAAGAACTCTTCTGTATGGCCTACTCCAACCACTATGCCAAAAACAAGATCGTAATTCACGATCACCCAGAGTGGCATCAATTTATCGAAAGATTACCACAGTGATTAACGCTGTTGTGCCTGCTGCATAAGTCTGGCAACTGTGCCCATCGCCTCTTCTGCGATTTTCTCGTATTCACTTGGATCAAGGCTGAACTGTCGATAGTGATGAACGATTTCATTGCCGCTCGTCTGAGGTTTGTGTCCAGCCATTTGAGCCCGCAAAGTCATGATGAAAGACATGCCAACCAACGGCAACTCTTCAGGCCACGGACCCACATCGTCCCAACACTGACGAGTCAATAGCAGACACCACTCTTGAATGAAATCCACTTTCTGCTTCTGGATGTAATACTGTTGAAGCTGTGTTCCCACCATCCCAGCACCACGTGACTCCGAGATATTCACAAGCACATCGATCCACGCTGGATTAAGCACCACAGTATCAGCGTGTAAAAACAGAAGGTATTTGGAGTGAGGATCGGCAACTTCCACGCCTTGATTGCAGGCAGCAGACCAATATTTGTTCTCTTTGTTTCGTACTACCTTGATCCCCTCTCCCTCAAGGACATCCAGATATTCTTGCGTTTCTTGACCAGAACCATTGTCTACCACAATCACCTCGTAGTTATTGAGGTTGCTACAGACATGTATGGACTGCAAACAAATGTTGAGGTATTCGGGGCGATCATGATGAATAACAATTACAGAAACCTGTTCATGACTACCATCATGCAAATCGATTGTCAATTCGGGCGGACCCTCTGGAGATTCCAAGGGATTGTGTGGGACTCTATTCTCTGCCATCTGTTTCCTCCATTTCGTGTAATATAGTGTCAAGCATACATAAGTGCAGGAGGTTTTATGTCCGATGAACCCAAAGTATCAGCACAAGGATTGATGGGCTTGATCAAGTTGGCCGACAAGGAATTCGTCAACAAAATTATCGCAATTTCGAAAACGGTCAAAGTCGAAAAAATCGAACCGAACGTCACCAGAATCACGATTGATCTTGTGGATCAGAAGTGACACCTTCAACGTCGATGTCAGTGATGACACCGTATTCGATTACGCAGCCTACGCCGCCCATCTCCGTTGTTTTTGGCAACTCTGTTTTAGCGAGGTAATCACGTAAAACCTCTGGATCAGTATGCGCTTTGATGATGTTGCCAAAAACATATTCGCCCTCGATTTGTCTGGCCAGAGATAGTATCACTGCTACTTTCATTCGAAATCCACCTTTACTACCTTCTCTAGGCTAACTTCTACAAATGGCACGCCTTCGCCAAGTGTAATAATGTTCCGGCTGGCATTCAAAATGCTAACCTTAACAGTGTCTTCTGTGTCCACGCTGATAACCAACAAACCTTGCCGGGACAATTCCTTCACGATATCAAATCTGAATCGATAACCCGATGGTGCCTTCAGCGACACTCCAGTATCGATCTGATCTAAGTATCTGCTAGGCATGTTCAATGAGCCCATTATCGCCGTAGCCGGTAACTTCGTCATCAGAACGTTGCTCTGAGGAATTTCCCCCTCCATTACTTTGACTTTCATCCTGTTTCTCCTTTTCCCAACCATCTTTGACTACAACCGCAGGTGACTCGCCCAATGGCAATTCCCCAACAGGTCTCTCGTCAATAGGCTGCTCTGTTTCTTGCTTTCTCTTCTGCCGCACTCGTTGAATCATCAAATTGAAGTTCTTGCGAAAACTAGGCAGGGCTTGTGTCGGATAACGTTCGGCCAATTCAATCAAGCCATTAGTTGTATACTCATCAAATCCTTGTAAGCGAATCCATTCAGAAATCCTGTCAAGCGTTAAGTGTCGCTTAACATGCCCTCCAGAACTTCCACCAGGAGTAAATACCGAAGTCTTAATCTGTTGTGCTTCCCCAGCCATCTACATCTCCTAAATGTTTATCTTTGGTTCTCTGAATTTCGTCATAGGCTTGTTGGGCCTTTTCCTGAATATCTTCGCCTGCCATAAAAAAGTCAGCAGGCAACGCAGTAGCGGAGTCTAAGTAATCAAACACCACGTCGTTTAATTCCTCAACCTCTGTCATAGAGTTGCTGTTGTCATAAACTTTACGATTTGCCAAATCTACAGCCACAGGAACAGTTTTCGTCTCTCCGTCCACTTGCATAGTGAGTCTCGCAGCAGTAAGAAACTGCACATTCAACACTTTTATTTCCTCTGCCATTTTAGTCCTCCTGACAGTAAATAGAGTAGCATCATGGGCAAATTCAAGGAATACCTAATAAATGAAGAAGTGGGTCTGGCGGATCTCGGTCCACAGATCGACAAGCTTTTCCAGAGCCATTGGTTTGGAAACCAGTCTGGTGGAGCCATTACGTCCACAGGAGATACTGGATCTATACAATCTCCCCTTGGCGGTGGCGAACGTCCTCTGTCACTACCAACCACGGACATAACCATCCCATCTGTTACACGCACAGGAAGGATCACCACGCTGTTGGTGAACAAAAATCCAATCTATGTGTCTTTATCGGACGGAACCGAAGCACATTTCACTTATGATGAATATAGACGGATTGACGGCGAGCCAAGTGTTGGGAAGGTAATGACAATTACATTCCAACGTCATCGAGAAGATCAAGCTCGCATGTATTCAAGAATCGACAAGGCTATCGTGACTGGCTAAACCCTCTGTCATGCTCCCAATTCTCACTCCACTCCGTCGCTTCTGAGATCTCAGTGATTGGATCGTTTTTCTTCAACTCATAATACGACTTCTGCCTAATCGCTTCTGGCTCTACTATGTCAGGATCAAAACCGGGACCGTATGGAGAAGGCGAGTATTCACTTTCAAGCCTTTCAATCACTTCATCTGCCGTCTTATCAACAACAACTTTCCCTGCTGCAAAGAAAAATATGTTGAACACAAAAAGACCCATACAAAGCCAAAACAGTTTGTTTTTGAACAAGTTATCCATTATCATTCTCCTTTTCGAATTCGGCTAGCCGTTCAATGATCTCTTTGTACTCTCCATCCAATTCGGTAGGAACTTCCAGTTCAACCCGCACTAATTGATCACCGGTCTTATATATGCCACCTCTGTTAGTAAAAACTGGCAAGCCTTGGCCCTCCAGCCGGAACTTATTATGACTAGAAGTTCCAGCAGGCACTTCTACACTAATTTTCCCCTTCAAACCCGGCACCTCTATTGCACCGCCAAACACCAATTGTGTGTACGAAACTGGCACTTTACACAAAATATTCCCGTTTTGGAGTCGCTCAAAGAACTCGTGAGGTTTCACCCTGATCACAACGAACAGATTCCCTGTCTTACCGCCAGCAATCGGCTCCCCATGACCTGTAAATCCAAACCTCATACCAGTCTCTACACCTTGTGGCACCTTGAAGTTTATGCTGCTCTCGCCAGAGGCGTCCACAAAACCACCGGTACATTTTTCACAAACCTCAGTGATTCTCTTGCCTGTTCCCTCGCACATCTGACAAGGAGTCTTCACCGTCATCGCTTGGCCATGAATCACTCTGAAACATGTGCCGTTACACTCGGGACACACATCCCTTTCTCCTCCTAAACCATCACACTCAGAGCACAATTCCCGCTTTCTGTATGTGATTACAACATCGTCTCCGCTTAGCACTTGCTCCAGAGTCACCTCATGCTCCAAAACAATATCCCGTCCCCGAGGTCGAAGTGGGCCTCCTCCACCAAAAGGGTTTTGTCTAAATACTGATCGGAAGAAATCGTCATGCACAGAATGGAACCGTTTACCACCTGTACTTCCAAAGTGATCATACTCAGCACGTTTTCCATCATCACTGAGCACTTCATGCGCCGCAGCCACTTCCTTGAATTTACTCTCCGATTCCTTATCGCCAGGATTGCGATCAGGATGATACTTGAGAGCCAACTGTCGATACGCCTTAGCGATCTCTTCCTTGCTAGCTCCCTTCTCTAATCCTAAGACTGAATACAGTTCACTCAAAACTCAACTCCTCCTAGTTCTCGACACATCTGGTCATAAGCCCACAATGAAGCCGGTGCCACATTTTTGTGCCAAAGTAATTGATAGTCATGCGTCCCTTTGAATTGACCAGCAAACCCCGTTGGATAACACTTTCCACACTTGGCGTACAGATTCTCAAAGAACCCTCTGTCAGTATCTTTGGCCCAAGGTTTTCCATCCACAGCTTTCGTGTTATCTTGAAACCATGCACCATGCTCTTTACAACAAGCAAGCCTCCACGCTACCTGAGATGCATCCACTCTATTCACAGGATTGATTGGCTCATCCCACTTATTGAACTTGCCTATAAAATTCCTCTTCACAGTGGAGCTTTTCTGTAATAGAGGATTGTAAACAAAGATCTTTGAGTAACAGTACAGAACATTCTGGCGATTATTAAAGTACCGTGCCAAATTTTTCAAGTATCTGGGCACCAATTCATCATCATCGCAAAGGATAAATGCGATATCCGCATCCGAATTCCTCATAGCCTCATTTGCCATCCTGCCTAAAACCAAACCCTGCTTGATCTTGTCCTCAAACCTCATCTGACTATGTATAAAAGTCACTTGATCCAAGTGATCTGCCAATATCTCCACAACAATAGGTTTTCCAGGTATATCACTGCCATCATCGCCAAATGCCAACTCCCAATTCTGATAATGCTCATTTGCTGCGAGAATGC
>Ga0114923_10003752_pt1 | contig 10206 bp, 15 predicted proteins | sample SumtaG_FD_89578 | JGI IMG/M metagenome (GOLD analysis project Ga0114923, IMG submission 89578) | Deep subsurface microbial communities from Indian Ocean to uncover new lineages of life (NeLLi) - Sumatra_00157 metaG | ecosystem: Environmental > Aquatic > Marine > Oceanic > Sediment | place: near...
CTAGGTGGATTTTGGTGTACATTAGAAGATGGTATAACTAGACAATTACAACACACACCAATATCAACTATTATAGATTCAGTTAATAATTGTGAAGTTTCTATTAATAAGTTTGTATGTGGTGGTTGTTGGTGTGTTAGACGAAACGTAATTGAAATACTAGGGATACCACCAACTAATATAGACTATGATGGTGAAAGTCCTGGTTGGGATACATATTATCATAATCTAATGTTAGATAAAACAGACTATCAATTATGTTGTACTAGAACGGATATGTCTAAACATGTTGGTCAAGAGTTTATGATTGGTAATTTAAAACATAAATATACTGACCCTAATTATAGAGCAGGAAAGAGACTTTACTAATGATACATATGGACTTTGTAAGCTCATTTGCATTTTTGTGGATTTATCAGATTCCCATTGTTAATTATATGAAATGGAAGAATCCCGATTTAAAAATTCACATGACAGGCCTAATAGGCGAAGATTACTATTACAAAAATGAACACGGTATACCTACTATTGATGCATATACTGACGTAGAACCCAACGCCAGTGTTCGGCGTCCGTGTGCTGAACACATGCCTTTCTTTCGGTCCCAGCCTCGGAAATATTGTAGAACTGGATTATACGCGGAAGATATAGATGAAAATGATGATTTTATTATTTTTTGTTCTCGTTATCATGAATTTCATAAAGATTTAGACCCTAATGGTAATAGACATGCCAATAGTGATACAGATTGTGATTTAGAATATTTAAAACTTTTAGCAAAAGAAGTAAAGGTATATATTACAGGTTTACCAGGTGAATGTAATGAATTTGAAGATATTGATAATGTAGAATCTATAATTCATGTTCCTATGAAAGATAAGCCACGTTTACTATTATCATTAACTAATAAAGCTCGTGCATTAGTTAGTACAGCGGCTTCATCTATAGCCGTATATAGTATGTGTGTTGGTACACCCACTATGTGTTTTAATCTTCACAGGCATCCAGAAAAATATGGCGCACCAGATGGTAGCAATCGTCATGCTTCATTGAATCCATTTGGTACTTATAATCATTGTTATGAATCTATTCAACCAGATGCTAAATATAGATTTGAAGAAACAATGAAATTTTTAGAAGCATCATCAAATACACCAAGGTTTTTACGCGACACATTAATTGAAGAAGATAACCTAGCATGGAGATGGTAAAATGAATACTAACAAAGAAGACACACATATTGGTAAATTTAAAGTAATTTATAGACCAGATGTTCCCGGCGACTATACGGTTATCGAAGAACATTGTAATCATAGTTCCTATTCAAATAAATTAAATCTCAAATCTACAGACAGGTGGTTAGATTTAGGTTCTCATATTGGTTGTTTTGCTTTAGATATTGCTAGAGTAGTAGATTATGTACATTGTATAGAAGCAGAATATAGTAATGTTAAATTATCTTTAAGAAATATATCACTTAATCCATATGCCAATGTAGTAATCGAACATGCCGCCGTAGTATCAGAAGACTATAAGGATGATACTGTTACATTATATCTAACTAAAAAGTCTCATAGTAATTCTCTTCATCCTGAGATGTATAATGTAGTTCATGGTTTCATAGATACAATACAAGTTCCTGTTGTTCATGTAAATAAACTTATTAAAGAACATAATTTAAATAAGATTAAATTAGATATTGAAGGCGCTGAACATAATATTGTTCCGTTAATTGATTGGTCAAATATTGATGAATTTATTATGGAAGTACATACTCAAATTATAGATATAGATATAGATAAACTGTTTAATTTTTTGACCACTCAAGGTTTTTTGGTAACAAATACCACCAATGATGTTCCAGCACCTAATTTATTATTTTATGGAATACGACGATAATTAAATTATAGAGAAAGATAAAATGACATTTATTAAATATAATTTCTCAACAAAAAAATATCACAATAGAGATATAATAGTTATTGGACCATTTTCTGGCGGATATGGTCACGCATTCTGTCAATACATTATAGCATTAGCGGGATTACGAGAAAAGAATCCAAATGCATTTATAATTTGTTCTATGCCACATGTATTTCATCACTATGCATCTAGATTTGCAGACAGAATGTATGGATTTAAACATAATTGGACACATATAGCACCTGCGGGCAATTGAGCAGAAACAAAGAAAGTTGCTGGCGAAGATTTTACACGAGAAGGATTTCTAAATATGGTCCGTCGAGATTTATTAGATGATAGTAAATTTAAATATTTAGATACATTCGTTTCTCCAGACCAAATGCATAACTTGTTTATATCTTTATTTGGTGATAAAATGTCTATGTTGCGCGACAAGCCATATAATCTTAATTCTAACCTTATTGTCATATGGGGTAGGATGAAAAAAGGAGCAGATTGGCGTAATGGAAATGCTCAACAGTGGCGTGAAACTATTAAGCATTTACAATGTCGTGGATTTGATATTGCAGTCGCGGGCTCTCGTGGCTCTTCAATGTTTTTTGAAAATATAGATAATATTAAAGATTTAACTGACTATGATGATGTAGAACGTGGTGCTGTTATTAATTCAGCATTACAAGAAGCTCGTTGTGCTTTAGTTGATATGAGCGGTACTATGTGCGAATGTTATTTGGTAGGATGTCCACTATTAACCTACAACGCTGACCCTAGGCATATTATAGGTATTCCAGAACGTAATATTTTTGGTGTCCGTGAAGATTTTATGGTTCCCAAACCATGGTCACACTGGTTGAAAAATCCAATGATTGATGGTGATTTATCATTTATGCCAAAGTGGCTAGAAGCCGTTGATAAATTTATAGATGATTGTTCAAATAAAGACCCATATAAAAAAATAGAAGCAAGTGGTAAAGGAGTATTTAATTCAATATGAGTCTAGATAAAGAAATACATATCATTGGTGCAGGATTAGCCGGCGTATGTTTGGCGCGTGTAGCTGCCGAAACAGGCTATAAGGTTGTACTATATGAAGCATCTCGTTATGTTGGCGGTATTTGTCGTGAAAAAGAAAAGGGCGGCATTAGATATCATCCACTTGGCCCACATGTATTTCATAGTCATCTAAAAGAACGTACAGATTTCTTTTTACGCTTTACTGATTCTGTAAAATATATACAACGTACTAAAACACTTGTAGATGTAAATGGTAAAACAGGTTATGTACCGTGGCCACCTACTCAAGAGTCTATTGAAAAATTAGAAGAATTAAGTCCTGGTATCAAGAGTAGAATCCTACAAGAGATGAAAGATAGACCTGACGAATTGGATATGACTAATTTTGAGACCTGCGTCCGAACTTTAGTAGGGGATACTCTTTATAGATTATTTATTAAAAATTATACAGAGAAGTTTTGGAAAGTACCTGCCTCAACATTATCTAGTGAGTGGGCACCTAAGCGTATGGATGTGCGGCCCAATTATGACGATAGAGTCTTTAAAGACCAGATTCAATTCATGCCAAACTATAATAAGTTCTTTGAGAATGTAATTGACCATCCGAATATTAGGGTTATATACAAAACGAAAGTTAAGAAAGCAGAAGCCTATAACTTACAAGCTTTGGGTCATATTGTTATATGGACTGGCAATTTAGACCAATTACGCAACACTGATAAATTGAAATATACTGGACCAACTATTCATGCTGAATTATATGAAGTAGAAGAATTTCAAGATTTTCCAGTTATTAATTATCCTAATATCACACATAAATATCATCGTATTACTGAGTATAAAAAGATGACAGGTCAAAAGCATCCTTATACAGTTATTACAAAAGAATATCCTGGGAAGTCTCATATGTATCCAATTAATACTAAAGAGACAGCAATAGAGAGAGAGCGTATAGTAATGGAATTAGCACGAGAAAACAAAGTGATTCCATATGGACGCCTCGGTCTTTATAGATATCTTGATATGCATATTGTAGTAGGTATGGGTTTGTATTTTGGAAAGATTGTAGGTAAGTGGTCAAAAATGACACAAGAAGAAAGATTGAAAGTAATTAACACACTCTTGGAAATGGAATAAAATGCATAATATATTTTTATATGATAATAAATTAGATTTAGGCATAGGCCAATTTGCATCAGTAGGTGGTTTCAAATTAGTTTCTGCCGGCTTTGGTGAATGTCCAGAAGCAATTCCAGATAAAGATAATAGAATTTATGGATATATTTATGAGATTGATAATGATATACTTGAGATGCTTGATATGTATTATGGTTTAGGTATTAATTTACATAAACGTATTATGATTAAAGCAATACTCGAAGGTGGTATAATTATAGATGTTCAGATGTATGAATATAATATGGAGTTAGTGTAATGGAATGGAGACAAATGAGTATGGGCGAAGTTATAGATAAACTCATGATTTTAAAAGTTAAATGTGAGAAATTATCAGGGGAGAATCGTAAAATGGCACAATCTCAATATGATTTTATTTTTGCGGGTTTGAAAAAATATAATGATGAATATGTTATGAGTAATCAAGATAAACTTAAGTTATCTACAATTATGTTTGAATTACATGAAAACCATCGTGTTCAATGGGATGCAGAAGATGACGTACTCAGTGCAACAAATGAAGTTGATGGCATACGAGCAGCCAAATTATCACGTAAATATAATATGCATCGAGCAACAATGAAAAAACAGATTGATATAATTTATGGTGAAACATTTTTTGAAGTTAAAGATTATGCTTTTGCAAAAGAATTAAAATAATGTTACAAGTTATATTTGAAAAATTAGATTCTAGTGCTGTTATACCTACAAAAGGTTCTACACACGCGGCTTGTTGGGATGTATATAGTCCTATTAATTATTGTGTGTCAAATCACGAAGTAACAGTAATATCTACTCGACTAAAGGTAAAAATTCCTATAGGCTATATGCTCCATGTCGTACCACGCAGCGGGTTAGCAATAAAGAATGGTATTATTACAATGGCAGGTATTATTGATTCAGACTATCGTGGAGAACTAAGTATTGCACTTTACAAAGTAACACCTAAACGACATAAAATTAAATCAGGAGACCGGATTGCGCAGCTTCAATTACACCTTGTTCCTGAATGGGAATGTATTGCAGGACAAATAGATGATATTACAGAACGTGGAAGTGCAGGATTTGGTTCTACGGGGAGATAATAATGGCTCGTAAAGACGATTTCTATGAGAATTATTTTGAATATGGTATCGACCCGCGTAGGCGTCGCTTATTCTTATATGAAGATATAGATGAAGTTAGCATAGGACGATTTGTTCAAGGTTTAATTGTTTTAGCTGATGAAAATAGTGATAGGTCTATTGAAGTTATTATGTCATCTTGTGGTGGTGATGAATATGAAATGATGGCTGCATATGATATGATGCGTAGTTTATCACACGTACATATTGTTGTAAAGGCTATAGGTAAAATTATGAGTGCTACCCCGTTGATTCTTGCCGCCGGTGATGAACGCTGGGCTTATCCAAGTACTCAATTTATGGTGCATGAGAGTTGGTATAATTTAGAAGAACGACATAATAATGCAAAAGTTACCGTCGCACATATGGAAGATATGACCAAACTTTGGGCAGAAAAGATGGCAGAACGAACCAACCTATCTGCAAAACAATGGTTAAACTTGACCGAAAAAACAGGTCGAGATAAATATTTTGGTGCAGAACAAGCACTTAAGTATGGTCTAATAGATAAGATTGTTGAGTTAGATTAATGGTAATATATCAATTTAAATGTCACGAGTGTGAGATTTTTGTAGAAGAACAACATAGAATGAAAAATGCCCCATCAGAAACGACTTGTCCCAAATGTCAACAAATTATTAAAAGACATTATGGTTCTATGAATTTCATCTTGAAAGGTGAAGGGTGGCCCAGTAAGAATATTAGGCAAGGAAAATCACCAACAGAGACTAAAAAAGATAAAGGACTTGCCGCAGCCCGAAAACTTGAAGATGTACAGAACGCCAGAAAAAAAGCAGGTATGAGCCCTGAAGGTAAAAATAAAGATATTAGTGAGAAAGAAGTTAAAAGACGTAAAGAAAATATTCATCGCTGGATTGATGAAGGTAAAAAGTAATGGAATATTTTAAATTATCAAAAGTATTTTTAGATAACTATATAGATAAAAATCCCACATGGGGATATGGAGCCTTATCTTACTTTACATTCAAACGTACATATGCTCGTAATATTAAAGATGAAAATAGAACAGAAGAGTTTTGGGAGACATTAAGAAGAGTAGTCGAAGGCGTCTTCACTATTCAAAAGATGCATTGCAACCACCATAAACTTATTTGGGATAATCGTCGGGCGCAACGTTCAGCACAGGCTATGTTTAGTAAGATGTGGGAATTTAAATTCTTACCACCGGGCCGCGGTTTATGGGCCATGGGTACTTCTATGATTTTTGATAGAGGTTCTGCTGCTCTTAATAATTGTGGTTTCGTATCTACTAAGCATATTTCAAAAGGTCTTGCATCTCCGTTCTGTTGGTCAATGGATATGCTTATGCTAGGTGTTGGTATTGGATTTGATACTAAAGGTATAGGTTGTGTAATTAAAGAACCCAAATATACAGAAACAATTCATGTTATTCCAGATACTCGTGAAGGTTGGATTGAATCTGTTGAAGTAATATTTGCAGCATTTGAAGGCAGACACCTACCTAAGTTTGACTATTCACCTATTCGTAAAGCTGGTGAACCTATTAAAGGTTTTGGCGGAGTATCATCAGGACCCGAACCACTTAAAAAATTGCACGAAGCTATTATCGAACTCCTTACATCTCGCATTGATGAAGAACTGGGGTCTGTAGATATTACAGATTTATTTAATTTTATTGGTCGTTGTGTTGTTGCCGGCAACGTTCGTCGTTCTGCTGAAATTGGTATTGGTGATATTAATGACGTAGAGTTTATTAATTGTAAGAATCCAGAATTATTTTCCAAAGAACTACTGAGTCATAGGTGGGCATCTAATAACTCTGTTTTTGTTCACGCGGAAGATGATTTAACTACCATTGCAGAATTAACTGCACGGAACGGAGAACCTGGATGTATCTTTCACGATAATATCGTAAAGTTTGGTCGTATGTGTGATGAACCCGACTATGTAGATGCGGACTATGCTGGAATGAATCCATGTGTTGAACAAGTTTTGGAATCATATGAATTATGTAATGTAGTTGAGACATTCCCTGCTAACCATGAAAGTGCAGAAGAATTCTGGGATACACTTAAATATGCATATATGTATGCAAAGACAGTAGCATTAATCCCCACACACGATACGCGAACTAATGCGGTAATGCTTAGAAATAGACGCATTGGATTAAGCCATTCTGGTATCGAACAAGCCAAACAGAAATTTGGCACTAGTATTTATTATCGTAAATTTTGCGATGAAGGATATCAAATAGTTAAAAGTTGGGACCGTATATATTCTCGTTGGTTATGTATTTCACATTCAAAACGTTATACATCTGTGAAACCCAGCGGCACCGTCTCATTATTAGCAGGTGCTTTTCCGGGTGTTCATTATCCTCACGCATTATATTATCTACGTTCAATTCGCGTAGCATCTAATTCACCATTAATAAGACCTTTAAAAAAGGCTGGATATCGAATGGAACCGGCTTTGACTGACCCTGATGGTACTATGGTTATATATTTTCCAATTAAAGAGAACCATTATAAAAAGAGTAAGTATGATGTTACTATCTGGGAACAGTTAAATAATGCCGCCATGATGCAACGTTATTGGGCCGATAATTCAGTTAGTGTTACTATTAGTTTTAAACCAGAAGAAAAAGATGATATATATGAAGCATTAGAAGTATATCGAGATAAATTAAAAGCAGTATCATTTTTACCACTATTAGACCATGGCTACGAGCAGGCTCCTTACGGCAAAATTACTGAAGAAGAGTATCTAACGTATAGTAAAAAATTGAAGTCTCTGGAGTTCACACAGGCGCTCAGTGACGCTGATAGGGCTGCTGATAAATTCTGTACTGGCGAAGTATGTGAAATGGATATTGTAGATAAATTAAAGAAATAAATGTAGAGATACTTGGTTTTTTCGATACTATAAAGGTATGAAAGATACACATATTTTTTTAGATAAAGATTTCTGCGAAAATTCAATATATCGTTCGTGGAGAGCAGAAGAAAAACTTGCTGATTGGTCTGCGTGGGCAGAAGCGAATTTGCCCAAAGAAGACTTAAGAGAAATCGAAAGAGCAATTTGGAATATATAATTATATGGAAGAAATAACTATTCCTGTACTTGACAAAGGTTTTGTAACTCTGGTTAACTATTTAGGGAATGACTTAACTGTAGTTAATACAGCCCGCGTTTCCTTTGGTAAAAAAAGATATGAAATAGATGATAATGACATAAAACTTATATATTATCTTGCTAAACATAAACATATGAGTCCTTTTCGTCATGTTCAATTACAGTTTCGCTGGAAAGCGCCTGAATTTGTAATGCGTCAAGCCTATAAACATAATGTTGGTATAGGTTGGACAGATATGCGTATTCCAGATTTACCTTGGAATGAAATTAGTGGTCGCTATACTCAATATAAATCTGAATTTTATATTCCAAAAGAATTTAGAAAACAAAGTAAAGATAATAAACAAGCATCTACTAATGAAATTTTTAAAAATATCGAACATCATAAGTGTATGAATATTTATAATGATAGTTTATGTTATATTTATAAAGCATATCAGAAATTATTAGATATAGGAGTAGCAAAAGAACAGGCTCGTGTTATTCTTCCTTTATCAATTTATACAGAAGTTATAATGACTACTTCTTTAGAAGGTATATGTAACTTTATTCGTTTACGAAATCATCCTGGTGCTCAATTTGAGATTACTGAATATGCTAAAGTATTTTCAGAATTAATCAAATTAGTTGCTCCTATTTCTATGAAAGCATTAGATGTTTAAAAATTTTACAACCAAAGAAGAATGTTATTGGCTTGGATTTCTTTATGCCGATGGAATGATTAGAAATGATAAAAGTAGAAATTGTTTTATAACAAGGATACATCTTTCTAGTGTGGATGAAGTCCATGCACAAAAATTCAATGATTTTATTGATGGTAAATTTTATAAATATAGTAATAAAGTAATTGTACAAAGATATGATAAGTATTTATATGATTTATTAGTTAAGTATGGTTTAAAACCTAATAAATCTTTACTGGATTTACATATACCAAATATTCCGACTCCACTCATTCCTAACTTTATATTAGGTTATTTTGATGGAGACGGATGTATTACTAATAGTGATGGACAATCTAAATTTGTTTTATGTAATGGTAATCCACAATTATTACATGATATAAGTATTATTTTAAAAGATATTATTGGTACACAACAGAATATATACAAATGTGCCAAAAATACATATCAATATCAAGTAAGAGGTAATAGAAAAACCAATAAGTTATATAAATATCTATATAATGATTCTTGCTTATATTTAAATAGAAAAAAAGAATTATGGGATGAATTTAGGAGTTAATTATGATTAAAGCAATACTAGCAACAGTAGCCGCTATAGGTATATTTGGCATTATGGCATTTGCTCCACGTGCAGACGCAGGAGATGTTAAAATTGTGAGGCGTTCAGTCGCAGCAAAAGAACTTGTAACTTTTCTACAAGAACGAACTGATAAAGACAATGGTCACCTTATAGGCCCATTTGATATTATAGTTGAAAATACAGATAAAGGAGCAAATGCATTTAAGTATTCTAATGTACCTTTTGTTTTCTTAATTACTGATAATATAATCGCATTTCCTAATGGTGATTTAGGAAAGAAGAATAAACCTATTTTTATCTTTACAAGCAACTTTACTATTAGAAGTAAGTAATGAAAATTGCGCTGATAACTGGTGCAAGTGGACAAGATGCATATTATCTATCTTTACTTTTATTGGATAAAGGATATAAGGTAATAGCCACAGAACGACGTTCTGCACGCGCGCGACCATCAACTGTAATAGAACTTTTAAATCATCCAAATTATTCTACTTTACAATCAGATATAACTGATATTAGTTCTATTATGAGAGTAATTAAAGAATGTCAACCAGATGAATTTTATCATTTAGCCGCACAATCAGAA
>Ga0114923_10003753_pt1 | contig 10205 bp, 7 predicted proteins | sample SumtaG_FD_89578 | JGI IMG/M metagenome (GOLD analysis project Ga0114923, IMG submission 89578) | Deep subsurface microbial communities from Indian Ocean to uncover new lineages of life (NeLLi) - Sumatra_00157 metaG | ecosystem: Environmental > Aquatic > Marine > Oceanic > Sediment | place: near...
ACTGTTAATTTTGACGGGCTTTAGACCAACTTCTAACGCCTTGTAAATACCCTCTGTTACTTTCGACAACAAATCAAAGCCGGTAATTTCTTTATAGCTTTTGCGATCAGTAGAATCCACACTGATATTAATGCGTTGTAATCCTGCATCTTTCAATTCTTGGGCTAATGAAGCAAGAAGCACACCATTAGTTGTAAGCGACAGTTCCTCAATTCCCTTAATACCGGATAATTGTTTAATGAGATATACAATATTTCTTCTTATTAGAGGTTCTCCACCAGTAAGTCGAACCTTTCGAATGCCACAATAGGAAAAGAGTTCGACAATACGACGTATTTCTTCAAGTCTAAGTATTTCTTTGCGATCAATAAGTTCACATCCACCCAGTGGGTGACAGTAAACACACTGCAAATTGCACCTGTCAGTAACCGATACTCTCAAATAATCTGTTTTCATATTAAATCAGCCTAACTGCTACAGATGTTCCCTTTTTAACTTCAGCCACGCCAACATCCATACTGACTAAACCATTCGCACCGCACAGCGAATTGATATGCGCAGACCCATGATATTCAACCGGCTTGATCGTACCTTTATCTGTTATTGCCACAGGGAGCCATCTTTGTCTTTTTGCTTTTTTGTTTATTAGAGGTTCCTCCAGAGGCATCTGGATATTAAGAGGTTCATAATCGTGACCCATTAATTTATATAAAAAAGGTTTAACCAGAAGCTCAAACAGAACAAATGTTGAAACTGGATTGCCCGGCAGACCAAAACAATACTTTTTCCCAGATGTACCGAAAACTGTGGGTTTACCTGGCTTAATAGCAATCTTTTCAAACAACATGTTTATATTGTTTTGCTTAAATATACCAGGCACAAAATCGTAATCACCAACCGAGACACCTCCGGAGACCAGGATGACATCGTTTTCTTCAAGAGCTTTCTTGAACACGGTATCAATTTGTTCGGCTGTATCTCCGGCAATGCCATAATTCATTGCAACCGCTCCCATACTTTCAATCTGCACAGCCAGTTGGAAGCTGTTACTGTTGCGTATTTGTGACAGGGACGGTTTGGACTTTGGATCAACCAGCTCACTGCCGGTTGCTATGACCGCAACATCGGGCCTCTTTGCTACCAAAGGCCGTGTATTGCCTATTGAGGCAAGAACCGCAATATGCTGCGGCTCTATAATAACACCCTTACTCAGGACAATATCACCTGTTTTGATATCTTCAGCTTTGCGGCAAATATTATCCGCTGTTTTTTCTCCAATAAACCGAATTGTATTATCGACCGCTTCTTCAACATATTCTTTCATGATCACGCAGTCCGCACCTTCGGGGACCATTGCACCTGTCATGATTTTAGAACACTGATTTAACTCTATAATTTTTTGAGGAACAGCCCCAGCAGGAATAGTTTCAATAACTGTAAGTTTACTGTCCAAGTCAGCCCTCCGACAGGCATAACCATCCATCGCTGATTTATTAAAAGGTGGGATATTCATATCTGACCTGACATTCTCAGCAAATACCCGGTTCAATGCACACGCGAATTCAATACGCTCCGTATCAAGCTGGTGGGCTGAAGTGAGAACTATTTCAAGTGCTTTTTCAAATGGCAACACCGCTTTTCTCCTTAACAAACTGCAGATAGTCATTCATAGTATTAAGATTCTTAATCTGCTCAGCTCGAGGCAATTTAACGTAGTTGACTTTACATTTTTTTAGAGGATCTAATATTTTATAGTTTCCTGAAATTATTGATTCATCAATTGCAGCAAGCGTACTTTTTTTATATACAGCGAACAAAGGCTCATACTGGGACGGTCCGGTTTGTGGCATTACCGCATCAAAATTTCTGCTTTTCTTGACAAGTTGCCGAACAAGGCCAATGTCAACTTCAGGAATATCGCATGCTATTACAAAGTTTGTATCATTTCGTGAGATCCTTAATGCCGATGCGATTCCTACGAGAGGACCTTTATTGGCGACTTCGTCCGGAACAACTTCTACTCCAAGAAAACTATATTTTGCCATATTGCTTGAACTGACAAGAATTTGATCGAAATGTAATCGTAGCTGGTCGAAAACATATTTAATTACAGGAGTTCCGTTTATTTCAAGAATAGTTTTGTCCTGTCCCATACGCCTGCTTCGACCGCCAGCCATTATTATTGCAGTTGCATCCATCTTGAGCGCCCATCTATTATCAACTAATTCTATATCTTTCAAATCAATATCAAATCTCTCACAGTCAGACAATACCGTTCGGTCTACGTATTCAGCAACTTCTTTAGCTGATGCCTTACAAATCTTCGCTTGATGGCTTTGAACCATAATAAACAATCCTGGTTCTACAACCCCTCGAAGACTGTTCGACTCACATACCGAAATTGTATCATCATCAATAAGATCCTGCAATGCAGTTATCCCCTCATTAAGATGTGTCTTTAAGGCTCTGAGCCAAAAAACTCTAGCAGCACCAGATGACAGCATTTTGCATGTATCTTTGTCAGATTGGCTGTCAGTTTCTTCAGTAAGACCTACTGTTCGTGCTACGGTTGATGACTATAAGTTTGGAAGCCGGTTCTCGACAAAAGCTCACGGTGATGGGAAATTATGGAAATTATCGTAACCTGCAGAATTTTATCTGATTAGAGCCATATCTCATAGGTCAGTCTTAATCACATAATGGTGCTAACAAATAAAATATTGACGGAAACATAATTTAATGCTTTAATTCTTTCACATTGCGATATGTCGAATTATGCATAACCATAAAAACTTTGGGAGTTTAAGCCAGTGAGAAAATTCGCTAAGGAAGCTACTCAGATCTGGCAAACTTGCAATAGTAAAGATATAAGGATTTTTTAATGGCAGCTTGGCTGATTTAAGTACAGGCAGAGGGAGAAATGATGAAAAAATTGAGAACAAGGTTCAAACTTTGGCTGAATACTAAAGAAGCTGAGGGTGTTTTCGGCGATGGCAAATGGCAGCTTCTCAGAGCAATTGAGTCTGAACGGTCGTTGAGAGCAGCTAGCCAAAAGCTGAGCATAAGCTATCGAAAGGCATGGGGCGATTTGAAAAAAGCTGAACATGGTTTAAAGATGACTTTGGTTAAGAAACAGCGGGGAGGCCGGCTTGGTGGAAGAACTTGTCTAACCGAAAATGGCAAGAAATGGGTTAAAGCCTACTCGAAATTTCACAGGGAAATTAAAAAGGCTGCAGAAAAAGCCTATGAAAAACATATTAGGAAACTCGTATAGTGAAAAGGATTGTAGGGACTATCTCGGTTTTTTTAGTTCTGGGTCTTTTAGGACTAGTGGTTATAACCGATGAAAATACTTCTGAAGTCTCCAGGAAGTTAATCATCTTTCATGCGGGCAGTCTTGCGGTACCTTTCAAACAAATATGCGAAAAATTCAAAAGACATTACCCTAAGGTAACAATTGTTCGCGAAGTCGCCGGCAGTCGAGAATGTGCCCGCAAAATTGCAGATTTACACAAGCCGTGCGACTTAATAGCCTCTGCGGACTACACAGTTATAGATATGTTGCTTATTCCTGAGTATGCTGACTGGAACATTAAGTTCACCGGTAACGAAATGGTCATTGCCTTTGGCCCCGATTCGTACAGGGCTGGTGAAATCAATGTGGATAATTGGCACAGTATTCTACTGGAAGACGCTGTGGCTTTTGGCAGGTCTGACCCAAATTTGGATCCCTGTGGGTACCGGTCTGTGTTTACAATAAAGCTTGCTGAAAAATTTTATAACAGGCCCGGTCTTGCCACCAAAATGTTGGCAAAAGACAGAAAATACATCCGCCCTAAAGAGGTTGATTTCCTGGCGTTGTTAGAAGTGGGTGAGATTGATTTCATGTTTACGTACCGCAGCGTTGCCGAGCAGCACAAGCTTAAATATATCACGCTGCCCGACGAGATAAACCTGAAAAAAACCGAGTTTGCCGATTTTTACAAAAACGCTACGGTTCGTTTGGCCGGCAAAAGACCTGATACCTTTGTCACCATAACTGCAGCGCCGATAGTATACGGTATTTCCATACCGAAGAACGCGCCAAATCGTAAACTCGCTTTATCCTTTTTAACTTTTTTGTTAGAGGCAAATGAAGGCGGTACAATTCTAAAAAAGAACGGCCAAACTTTGATAGTTCCTTCGCCAACGGATACTTTTGATAAGCTCCCGGAAAGTTTAAAAATTTTTGCGATTCCAGCCCAGCAGGAGGATAGCTATGACCTCGCCAAAGAATAGAACTGAATTACTTTTGCTGGTGTTTGCAGCGCTAGGCGGAGTCGTGTTGTTGTTCATTATTGCCCCGTTGGCAAGTATGTTCTTGAACTGCTCGCTGTCAGAACTTGCCGATACGGCAAAAGATGCACAAGTTAAAAGCAGCATCTTGCTCACATTGTGGACTTCAATGGCGGCCACGGCAATTTTCGCTATTGCAGCTATCCCTTTTGCGTATCTTTTGGCACGCAAGGATTTTCTATTGAAAGGTCTGGTTACGGCCATAATTGACCTTCCGATTGTCATACCACACTCGGCGGCGGGAATAGCATTGCTGGGCGTCCTCTCTCAAAGCACTGTCTTGGGAAAAGTTGCAGGCAAAATTGGATTCAGTTTCATTGGCAGCAGCGCTGGCATAATGGCAGCAATGGCTTTTGTTAGTATTCCATATCTTTTAAATTCTGCCCGGGATGGTTTTCTCGCTGTCCCGCAGCGCCTTGAAAAAACGGCGTTAAGTCTTGGGGCAAGTCCGTGGAGGGTGTTTTTGACCGTCTCGGTTCCTTTGGCGGCCAAGCCGATTGCCTCAGGTTTGATTTTAATGTGGGCACGCGGAATGAGCGAGTTTGGTGCGGTGCTAATTATTGCATATCATCCAATGATTGCACCTGTATTGATTTATGAGCGTTTCAGCGCTTTTGGTCTGAAATATGCCCGGCCGGTGGCGGTGCTTTTCATAGCGGTGTGTCTGGTATTTTTCATTATATTGAGGCTTTTGGCCATGGGAAAGGTGTTCCCAAACGCTAAAAGTCGCATTGGGAGTTCTAAAGAACATGCTCATCGTTAGGCGCATTTCCAAGTCTTTGGGCACTTTGGCCATAAAGGACGCATCTTTCGAAGTGCAGCAAGGCCAATATTTTGTTCTGCTTGGTCCCTCAGGAGCAGGCAAAAGTGTATTGCTCGAGACCATCGTCGGTCTTATTCGCCCAGATGCCGGGAAGGTTTTGCTCAATGGAAAAGATATTACCTACAAAAAAATTCAGAAGCGAAAAATCGGCATGGTCTTTCAGAACAGCACGCTTTTCCCGCATATGACCATTTACGATAATATTGCATATCCGCTCCGATGCAAAAAGCTCAGTCAGTTTCAAATCCGTGAGCGAGTGGCTGAACTTGCCAAAGATTTCGCAATTACCAACCTTCTTGATCATAGACCACAAACACTGTCCGGTGGAGAATCTCAGCGAGCTTCTCTGGCGCGGGCAGTGGCGAGTGAGCCTCGATGCCTGCTCCTAGATGAGCCTATATCGTCACTAGATGTAAAGTCAAGACCTCAGATACGCTCGCTCTTGCGCAAGATTAACGCCCGGGGCCAGACAATAGTACATGTTACGCATGATTACACAGAAGCGGTTTCACTGGGTACACATATAGCAGTTATGGAAAACGGGAGAATCGCACAGACTGGGACTGCCAAACAGATTTTTTGTCATCCGAAATCCGAATTCATCGCTAGATTTATTGGTATTAGAAATTTCTTCAAAGGCTGGTTGAAAGAAACTGAAGGCAAACAAGAGTACGAGAGACGTTTCACAAACGGTTCGATGGCCTTTTCAGTTCTTACCGACAGACCAGCGGGCCCAGGGTACATTATGGTCAGAAGTGAGGATGTCATAATCGGCAACACAGCCAGCCGAACGAGCGCCCGCAACAATTTCGAAGGGACGATTGTGGATATTACTTCCGCCGGAGTCGGGATTGAAGTGGTGGTTGACATCGGCACTAAGGTCGCCGCACTGATAACCAATGAATCTGTAAAAAAACTAGGCCTGCGTTGTGGTAAGAAAGTATGGGTAAGTTTCAAAGCCTCAGCTATAAAATATGTTGAACAATAAAAAAATGATCACGCTCAACAAAATGTTGATGATTTGTTTTGGTAGAAAAAGCGCCGATAAAGCGAACTGATGAGGGCTGAAGGTCTAAAAAAGACCTGTGCCTACCAAAAAACACATCCGCATATATAAGAGGAAAAAATTGCATTGCTTTCCGGCAATTTCATGAAGCTTGCAGGATAAGATTGGCAGATAATGTTATCTGGTCTGATGACCTGAGACCAGAAAACAAAGGGTTTATCATTGTGTGGATAGGCCAAAACCGCATCCTTTAGTTTTGTGAGCAATTCTTAAGCAATATCCTTTGGCGTAAATTTGGTGTAACTCTTCAGTGTGTTGCCAGTGTGTTCTGAGTGTGTAGCCAGTGTGTTGTGAGTGTGTAATCTGTTTTATCGCAAAAAAACGTGTATAAGCATAGAAATGGTAAGAGCTTATAAGTGGAGGTCCTTTTTTGGGAGCAGGAGGCCGTAGGTTCAAATCCTATCACCCCGATTTACTTAAACCTTTGTAATTAAAAGGTTTATGAAAAAAACCACTCCTGCGACATTTTTGCTGATGTAAAGTAAATTTTATTGACTAAAGGCATGAAATCTTGTACAATGTACTAACTTAGGAGGAGTGGATGAGCCACGTTCAGGATCCACTCGATGTTAAGACAAGGAATAAGTCTTTAGACATAGCGTGTCGGATTGTATCGGCATTTTAAAGATGCGCGGAAGATTTCACCCGAGTAAGTCCACGAGCAGACTTTAGCGGCTGTTTTTCTGAACTCTTGGCCTTCAAACCGCGGGCGGGGAGTAAAGGTGGATTGTAGAAAATTTCTCCGCTTATTTACTTGCGAGGAGATGCGGGATGAAATCGTACATTTGAATACGACAGGAGGAGATTGCCTTTGCATCTTGCAGAGCACAAGTGGGTGAGAGTGAACAAGAACCTTATCAACGTCAGGACAGCACTGAGCCTGACAGTGCTGGTTTTCTGTCCGATTGCCCATGCAACTGTCTTTATCAACGAGGTATTTATCAATCCGCCCGGCTCGATGGATGCCGGGTGCGAGTTCATTGAGCTGCTCGGCACGCCCGGGAAGAAATTAGACGGCTACGCTATCGCGGTTTTGAATGGGACCGACGAGAAGTTGTATCCGTTGAACAGTATTGCATCGGTTCCAAATCCATCTCCGGAGATTGACGAGTTTTTCAGTCTGGATGGCCTAACACTTGGTAATAACGGAGTATTGGTGCTCGGAATCGGGGATCCAACTGGGGGCTTCTATTACCCGGAGCTGCTGTCGGACTCCAACTTTGCCCGATGGACGACTCTTTGGAATGGTGGTCGGGATGTGCCGGGTCAACTCGGCAACAACGGCTCGGTTACCATTCTGTTGGTTCGCAACCGGCCGGGACAAACCGAGGCTGACCCATGCAATCCGGCTGGCCTACTCTGGGCAAAGGAGACAAATCATGACGCCCAGCTAATAACTCCGGTCTGGGATGATGGGTTCTGGTATGACCAGTGGGGAGAAGGAAATCTCGACAGGGGTGATGCCAATGGTTTGGGTGGCAATACGCTCGATGTGGTAGGACTAAGCAATGGCGACGCAGCAGACGACCTTGAGGTTGTTGACGAGGTCAGTTTTGAAGATTTGCATGGCTGGGAGTACGACACGGACGGCCGGCACGTCGACGAAGCCGGTTCGCTGTCAGCCTTGCCACACCGCCATGTTCATGCGCTGGATGACCCGGCAAATTTCAACCCCGATAGCTTGTCGCGAGTCGATTATCGAACCAAAGGTCAGGGGTGGCTGCCTTCTGGTGGTGGTATAGGTGAAATGGCCAATGGCAATAACTGGCCCGACACTGCCACCGAGCAGTGGATACGCGGGGAAAGCATAGCCGGCTACCTTCCCGAGTTTGGAGCCAATCCGGTTTACTTTTATGAAAACACTACCAATCTGGAACCGAACACAGTCCAGCCTTATGAAACCCATGTGCCGCTTTGGCTCGATGACGGAAACACTCCGGATTATGACTTCTCAATAGCAAAAACGTATCAAATCGCGGCAGGTCGAATCAATCAGCTTGCCGTGACTTTCATTCCCGGAGATTGCGACCGCGATGGATACTGTGACGGAAATGACATATCGAAAATAGCCGCTGTTTTCGGAGAAGATGACTGGATTTTCAGCAACAGTTTCTTCGATGCGCCCGAAGGCGATTCCGGCGACCCTGCCACTCAGACCAGGCCATGGGACGTCGATGCCACCGGAGATAACGGCATTGAAGCAAGTGACCTGCAGTGGGCACTTAATTTCCAGGCCGATGCCACAGGACAGATTGTCGGCCTTAGATACGATACTAATACGCCTGCTGCCGTCGGTGTTTTTCTAAACCCCAACACCGGCATCGAATGTACGGTAACGGTCGATACCAATATCCCTGCCGGACGAACTCTTCAGACACTTTGGGTTGGTGACATCCTCGAAGTAACGGCAAGTGCTCAGGTCACTGCCGGCGCAAACACAACCAGCCAACAGGAAAACGGAATCTCTCAATTCGTCCACGATTTCATTATTAGCTCATCAGGCATCGTCAAAGTTGTTTCAATTGAACCACTTGGTACGTTTAATACAACCCGGGTATCTTTACAGTCGTTGCAGGGTGCCGATGGGGACCTGGGTGTTGAGCTGATTAACGGATATACCACCGGCTTCACAGAAGGTCTTGGAGGCCCGGTTTCAATTTACCGCCTCTCTCTCCAGGCCGTCGGCCAGGGTAGTGCCGAACTCGCTATCTCACCCGCCGCCGATGACAAGTTTGCCTCCAGTACGCCACATGGCCTGAAAGTCGCCCACACCGATTCTGACGGCGACCCGGATTCTTCTTTATATCCGGCCTCGTTGTCCATAACTGTTCTGCCGGCAGGTGACCTCAACGGCGATGGCTTTGTTGACTGGCTCGATATGAAGATAATATCTGAAAGCTGGCTCGATGGCCAGATAGCTGTGCAGAGTGATTTGGACGGCGATGCCAATGTAAACTTCCTGGATTTTGCACAGTTTGCCGAGTATTGGCAAAATCCAATAACTGTTCTGCCGACAGGGGATATCAACGGCGACGGCTTCGTTAACTGGCTCGATATGAAGGTAATATGTCAAAACTGGCTCGATGGCGAAACTGCTGCGCAGGGTGATTTGGATGGCGATGCAAATGTAAACTTCCTGGATTTTGCACAGTTTGCCGAGTATTGGCAAAATCCTTAAAAAAAGGAGCTTTGAAACTTCAATGCAATCATAAAATTGGGTTTATGAATTAAAAAAAAATATTTATCTAAAAGTTGAGGAGGTAAAAATGAAGTCTGTATTAACAAAAGCCCAAAAAATCGTGCTGACCGCTGTTGCAGTCTGTGGTATGTTTTGCGCCGGTTTAGCGCAGGCACAGGATGCCAACGACCCCAACAATGACAGCTTGTTCGACCACAATCGCGTCTTCGACGTCAATATTACGATGGACTCAGGCGACTGGAGGGCGCTGCTGCGCTCCTGCAATAACGGGCTATGTGGTCTGCCCCCGCACTCGTATTGGCCGGCTACACTTCAGTGCGGCGATTTAGGGCCGATGCTCGTCGGCATCCGCCGCAAGAGCGACCTGGGCGAGCCCACCGAAACCAAGCCGGATAAGGTCTCGCTGAAAATCGACATCAATCTATATGTCCCCGGACAGTTATTTGCTGGCAAGAAAAAACTCGACTTGGAATGCGGCAGCGAAGGTGCCACGGTAGCTGAAGGGATGGGTTGGAACATCTATCGCGCTGCCGGCCTCATCTCCAGCCGCTGCGCCTGGGTCAACATCTACGTCAACGGCGACTACAAGGGTATCTATGCCAATGTCGAGCAGGTTGACAAGCGGTTCCTGGCAGACCACGGCGTCGACAATGACGGGTTCCTCTTCAAGAGACTCGAGAGCGGTGAGACCCAGCGCACGCGCGAACTTGAAACCAGCCCGTTTAACTTCAACTGGTATCCCTTTGACCATCCGGATGACCCCTGTAATAAGGAAGTCAACG
>Ga0114923_10003754_pt1 | contig 10201 bp, 10 predicted proteins | sample SumtaG_FD_89578 | JGI IMG/M metagenome (GOLD analysis project Ga0114923, IMG submission 89578) | Deep subsurface microbial communities from Indian Ocean to uncover new lineages of life (NeLLi) - Sumatra_00157 metaG | ecosystem: Environmental > Aquatic > Marine > Oceanic > Sediment | place: near...
AAACTGACTGAAGGTATCGCTATGCTGGGCGCGGCGTTTTTTCCCAAGCCAGTGATCGTACGCATGTCGGATTTTAAGTCCAACGAGTATTCTCGCCTTATTGGCGGAAAAAGATACGAACCCAAAGAAGAAAACCCGATGTTGGGTTTTCGTGGAGCCTCACGCTATGTATCCGAATCGTTCCGAGATTGTTTCGAGCTTGAATGTCGAGCATTAAAAAAAGTGCGCGATGAAATGGGACTTACCAATGTGGAAATCATGATTCCATTTGTGCGAACCCAAACCGAGGCTAAACGGGTAGTAGAACTTCTGGCTGAGAACAGTTTGAAACGTGGTGAGAATGGGTTGAGGCTGATTATGATGTGTGAAATCCCGTCCAATGCACTGCTGGCGAACCAATTTTTGGAATACTTTGATGGTTTTTCAATCGGATCAAACGATCTCACCCAACTTACTCTTGGGCTGGACCGTGATTCTAGTCTCATTGCTAAATCATTCGATGAGCGTGATCCTGCAGTAAAAGCCTTACTACATCTTGCAATTCAGGCGTGTCTTAGAAATGGTAAATATATCGGGATTTGTGGTCAAGGGCCATCAGATTACCCCGATCTGGCGAAATGGCTGATGGAAGAAGGAATCGAGAGCCTTTCGCTTAATCCTGATACGGTGGTGGAGACTTGGTTGTATTTGGCTAAAGGATCTTGAAAACCTAATGCATCTGACCTTGGAGCCCATTCTGATCGTAATGGTTGAACCTTGATCTTTTTAAAATTGGGTCCGCTCCATTGTCCACTCGTATTTGTAGTTGGTTAAAACATTTACGCTTTTTTAACTTTAAGTCGGCAGAATCAAAAAACCTGCTATGCGTTATACTCTGAAACAACCGTAAGACGAATGGACTCTAACGAGCCAATCCTTCAGGCCATCATCAATAGCAACCTGCTATATAGAGAGAAGTCCCTAGACAGAGCAAATCTATGCAATTCAAAGACTATTATCAGATCATGGGGGTCGCACGTGACGCAACCCAAGATGAGATTAAACGTTCATACCGCAAGCTTGCTCGCAAATATCATCCGGATGTCAGCAAAGAGACTAATGCAGAGGCACGTTTCAAGGAGTTAGGAGAGGCCTATGAGGTGCTGAAGGATGCAGAGAAACGAACAGCTTACGATCAGCTAGGAGCCAACTGGAAGGGAGGGCAGGAGTTTCGTCCACCGCCTGACTGGAACACTGGCTTCGAATTCAAAGGCGCTGGTTCCATGGGTAGCAATACGGCGGATTACAGCGATTTCTTCGAATCCCTGTTTGGGCGGGGTTTTCGAACAAGCGGAGTTAGACACACGGCCTTCAATGCCAAAGGTGAGGACCATCACGCCAAGGTGCTCATTACCCTAGAGGATACTTATCGGGGCACAACTCGGACGATCACCCTTCAGGTTCCTATGGTGAACGCGCAAGGTCATGTTACCACTAGGGAACGAGTTCTTAACGTAAGCATCCCGAAAGGTATTCGTGAAGGCCAACACATTCGCCTTAGCGGACAGGGCAGCGCCGGTGTCGGAAAAAACAAAGCGGGAGATCTGTATCTCCAGATCGAATTTCAGGCACATCCACTTTACAAAGTTGATGGTAAGGACCTCTATCTTAACTTGCCGGTAACGCCTTGGGAGGCGGCATTAGGCGCAACAGTGAAAGTACCAACGCTCGGTGGAATTGTAGAACTCAAAATACCAGGGGGCTCATTGTCAGGGAGCAAGCTAAGACTGAAGAGGCGAGGCCTGCCAGGCAATCCGCCCGGAGATTGCTATGTGATAGTAACAATATCTTTGCCGCCAGCCGATACTGAAACTGCCAAGGGCTTCTACCGAAAAATGCAGCAGGAATTATATTTTAATCCACGCACCAAACTGGGAGTGTAGGAATGAAAACTGGAAATATTTTGCCACAACTTGATATATGCATACTAGAAGAGCAAACCCAACTAACACTGGACGATCTGTGCCGTGCCTGTACCGTCCCTGCTGAGCAGATTATCGAGTTGGTAGATGTGGGCGTGATAGAGCCTATAGGCGGCGAACCGGCGCGCTGGAGCTTCGATGGTATCAGTCTGAACCGTGCCCGCGTGGCTTTACGTCTTCAACGGGATATTGGCATTGACCTTGTCGGGGCAGCGCTTGCGTTAGAATTACTGGATGAGATCAAGTTACTGCGAGCGCACTTGCGTGCAGTGGATGTTGAATGTCCTGGTGACGATTATGCTGACAAACAAAATTGACCAGTATCAGTGGTTGCCTTGTCGAATATTTGTCGTAAGGACATACACCTAAAATGAACGGTATTCATGGAAAACTTTGATGATCTTTCGCCAACTGTTCGAACCTTTGTCAAGTACTATACCTACCTATTAGGAGACGTTGACGAACTCGAAAACATATTGATTGTCTAAATAGATCGCTCATATTCTCAACTATGGGCAAAAGCGGTGTTTTTACCTAGATGAAGCTCAACTAACTATATTAGGGGGTTATGATGCGACGAATCTACTTTCTTGTTCCCGACGTTACTACCACCAAACGTATTGTTGACGAACTACTACTGGCGCGGATAGAAGAGAGGCACATTCATGTAATTGCTAAGAGTGGCACACCAATGGAAGATTTGCCCGAGGCTAATCTCTTTCAAAAGAGTGATTTTATTCCTGCAGTGGAACGCGGGCTTGCGCTTGGCGGATCGGCTGGCATTCTGGCCGGGCTGGTCGCAATTACCCTCCCAGCCACTGCACCGATACTTGCAGGTGGAATCGTGCTGATGGCTACTCTTTCAGGCGCAGGCATTGGTGCGTGGGCGGGCGGTATGATAGGCGTGAGTGTTGGCAATACCAAGGTTAAGCAATTTGAAGATGCGATTGAGGCAGGGCAACTCCTTCTGCTAGCTGATGTACCAAAGAGCCGAGTCGATGAGATTGAAGCAGGCATAAAGCAACATTTGCCGCAGGTAAAAATCGAAGGGACGGAGCCGACCATTCCAGCGTTTCCCTAATTTAGCATTTTTATATTGAAATTGAAGAAGATATACAGGACTTCGGGTCGGTTCCCTTACAATGGAACAACACGCTGCTTAATACCTCCCCCGACCTGAAACCTTTTATACTCCAATCGCGAGGAGATAATTACCCTAATGCGCGATTAACATCTTTTCAATTTCTGCAAAATTAGCGGCAACTTTTGTTGAAGAAATTGCAACGCCGAGTTGTCTTTCGATTTGCGTCAACGAAAAAATACCGCACACGGAGGGCTTTTTATCAGTATTGTTTTCCAACACCAAGATATGCTGTCGTCCAGTATCACGCAAACTGGCAACAACGTGTCCGACCTTGGCATTCTGTACCTCTTCGATGGGAAAAACTTCCAAATGATCGAGTGAGGTCATGATGTCTGAAACTAGAATCTCATCATGTTTCACACGACGATCCTGAATAAAGCGAAGCGGTTTTTCACCTAGAATGTCAGTTGCAGTAATGATACCTCTAAGAGAATGATCTTGATTCAATACGAGCAATGAGCGCACACCACGCTGTATCATGTATGAGTTAGCAAATTCCATGGAAACATGTGGCTCGATTACAGCGGCATCACTATGTCGCAGATCGGTCATCACATCGAGAGCTGATGATTCGAGCGTTACAGACTTGAATTGAGGAGGGCGAGAAACCAAAACAGTACCTGTCAGGTGGCACGCAGAAAGAGGGTGGTAATCAAACATGGCGAAATCCTCCATTGTTAGTGGACGGGATACATTTAATTTTAAATTTACTCCCAACAGAATGATGGGTCAATATAATTATTGTGGGCAAGAGTGATAAGCATATTCAACGAGTCCAGGCTGACTCATTTTTCTCTGCACTAAGTCTGGTATAAGTTTATAGGAAGAAGATGATAGTCAACCAAGAACGATTCAATCGTGCAATTGCGCTATTTGATGAGCTAAATAGTAAAGACCCTAATCGCGAAATTTTAGGCCGGAAAGAACGCCCAAAAGAATTGCTTTATGCCGAACGAATAAGCACAATGCTTAAGAACTATGTGCTAAATCCATCGGAGACCTTGCAGCTAGCTGCTAGATGCCAACATATCCAGCGGTGGAAAATTGAGCGTGGAAGTTATCCTATGACGAAGCCAGGATATTATCGGTGGCGCAAAAATCTTAGGGACTTTCATGCTAAAACTGCTAAAACCATTCTTCACGAAGTAGGGTATGAAAAAAGTGTAATAGATCGAGTTTCCTCATTGGTTAAGAAGGAAGGGTTACAATATGACAGCGAAGTACAGACTTTGGAAGACGTAGTTGTACTGGTATTTCTAGAAGATTATCTAGAAGAATTTATCCATAGTCATAGTAATTTTGATGAATCAAAGCTCATGAATATAGTAAGTAAATCTCTGCGAAAGATGACGATGAAGGGCCGTCGGGCAGTATTAACCATGATCACAATACCCCCTTCATTTTTGCCAGCCATTAAAAAGACATTGGATTAAATTCCTAACCTTATATTCGACCTGGACTTATTTGATAAAGCTACACCATAGCTAAGTACAAGCGTTGAATCTCTGAATGTCCGTATCCTGAACGTCTGCTTTCAACCCATATAGATTTAGACCATTCTTGACCCTAGCGTCTAGGATTTGAGTCATTATTATAAGATATTTCGCCCATTTTAAAGTTTCAATCGTTTTTCCATTTTAGGTCAATAGCAGTCATTCATATATATACAAAAAACCCGACACTAGGTCGGGTTAAATTTTACTGTAGTTAAAAAATATTTCATGTTCTAATTCAGGAACTGGTGACATAATCAATCCTCCAGTTACTGGCCATTACTCCTTACTTAACATTTCGCTTCAGAAACTTGCGGATCTTCTGTGCAATGTCAGCACCATCCTCTTCTAACGCAAAGTGCCCGGTGTCATACAAGTGCATCTCTACATTGTTAAGGTCACGCTTGTAGGGGTGGGCACCTTTCGCTGGAAAGATTTCATCTTTGTCTCCCCATACAATCAGTGTTGCTGGCTGATGTTTACGGAAGTAGGCTTGCCACTCTGGGTAGAGTGGTGGGTTGCTACCGTAGTCATAAAACATCTGCAACTGAATGTCCTGATTACCGGGGCGGTCGAGTAACAGTTGATCCATGTTGATGGCGTCATGGCCAATGCGAGCTGGGTCACGAACACCATTGGTGTACTGCCATGTGGTGGCACCTTTGGTGAGCAGGAAACGTAGCGCATCTTCGTTGGCCATATTAGGCTGTTTGTAGGCGTTTTTCACGTTGATCCACCATGGATTATCTAGCCCGACGTTAACCGCCCGGCGATTTTGCCAATAAGCCTTTATTGGCTCCCAGAAATTGTTGTCGATCCCTTCATCATAAGCGTTACCGTTCTGGATAATCAGAGACTGAACCCGCATTGGGTGGTTGGCCGCGATCCTGAAACCGATCGGAGCACCATAATCCATCACGTATAGCGAATATTTTTTAAGTTCAAGTTTAGATATTAGCTGCTCAACAATTGCCGCCATGTGATCAAAGGTATATTCGAACTCACTCACCAGTGGCATTGGGCTATTACCATAACCTGGGTAGTCCGGTGCAATCACATGATAGTCATCGGACAACTTAGGGATGAGTGTTCGAAACATATGTGATGAAGTCGGGAAGCCGTGCAGCAAAATCACGGTAGGGTTATCTCTGCTACCCGCCTCACGGTAGTAGATGTCTAGACCTTCGATGTTTGCAGTGCGATAGAAAGTGGCATCATCACGCTTGTTTTCGGCAAACACACTGCCGGTGACGATGGACATTGCGAGAAATAACAAACAACTAATAAAACTGAGGCCTATTTTTTGAGCTTGGTGGTATGTTTTCATGATCTAAAACTCCTAATATAGTTGAAATTGTGGTTGAAAATTGGTTACCATTAAAATAACCGTCATAAATGACTAGTACAGGTTACCTCTATTCTAGTAACCTGTCAAGTGCTATAATAATGGTTATTGCTTATTTATTAGTTTTCTAGATACCGACAGACCATATGGAGTTTACCGATCATGACTGAAACTATACGTCCAGCACCGTTCTTCCTCGCAGATGATCGCGCGTTAGATTTCTTAAATAGCTTGGCTACACCATGGGGAAACGAAATTGAGTGGCTCAGCTGTGGTAGTGACTTGCTTGACTGGTTCGAACAAGCTGGCATGGTGCCTACATCGGTGTTGACACGATTCCGAGAAAAAGAGGTTTTAGTGGAGTGTGACGCAGTAGCAGTTCAGGCGCGGAACCTACGCGAATGGTTTCGTGACTTTGTCAGTGTTCATGCAGGTCAGCCACTTAATTCATTGGCACTTGCTGAATTGGATGGCCTCAACCATCTTTTAGCACAAGACAATAACCACTGTCAGATAGAAGCTGGAAGTTTGCACAATGAGGAGGTTGATAACAAGGGAATGCCACTAAGTTGGAGGCAACAACGTCGTTGGAACACTCCTAACACGCTGCTGTTACCTCTTGCACAAGCCATAGGTAAGTTTATCTGCCGGAATGACTTTGAGAATGTCAAACGTTGTAAAGGCCCGAAATGTTTACTGTGGTTCCTCGATATTAGTCAAAACCACACACGCCACTGGTGCAGTATGGCCGTTTGCGGCAATCGTGCGAAAGCAGCCGCACACAGAGAAAGAAAAAAGCATAAGGTGACATAGCAATTAGAGGGCCTCGACTAGATCAGGTCTTTTTGTGTCTGAGAAAGTGTATACATCGACAGAAATGAATGTCCGCTTTGAATCGAAAACTGTCCCAGCGGCATTAGTAGTTAAACGGTCTAAAGATAAATATTTACGAGGGAAATTTAATTCCATTTACTGATAGCTAAATATTTATAATAGCAGGTCTGAGGATCTATTAGGTTGCAAGGCGTATTGATAATTAAGCCGTTGCAAATGTAACTTTCTTTTGGATATTTTAATTTCCTAATATTTCCCTATATAAGTTATTACCTAATATATCGCATAAAATATGGGTCAAGAAATTACAAATACTTCTTTTTCTAAAAAAGATTTCAGAATATTTCGCTCTTATCTCAAACAAGAAACCAAAATATTAAATGAATGGTTTGAACAAGGTGCCTTATCTAATGATGGGCTTGTTGGTGGATTCGAAATCGAAAGTTGGATATTGGATCAAGCACTTAGTCCTGCACCAGTTAATAAAGAGTTTCTAGAACATTTTAATAATCCACTAGCCACGCTGGAGCTAGCGACTTTTAATCTCGAATTTAATAATTTACCTCGGGATTTAAAGAATGCTGTCTTTTCAGACTTCCATTCAGAATTAGAGAACACATGGAGACAAGCTCAAGATGTCGCTAAAAATCTTAGCATACCATCAACATTATTGTTAATTGGCACGCTTCCAACACTTCGACTTTCAGCTCTAAACACAGATACTATGTCAGACATGAATCGGTATCGTGCGCTGAATGAACAAATTATGGCAAGGTGCAAAGAGAAGTTTTTGCATTTATATATTCAAGGAAATGAACTTCTAGAGCTTGATAGTGGCAATGTAATGCTGGAAGCAACTACAACATCGTTCCAGATTCACACTCAAGTTCCCGCACAAGAGGCACACCACTATTATAATGCTGCATTAATGATATCAGCACCTTTAGTGGTTGTAGCGGCAAATTCACCATATATTTTTGGGAAAAATATATGGAGTGAAACAAGAATTCCATTATTTGAACAATCTATAGATACAGTTAATCCCGTTGCGCCTATAAAACGAGTAAGTTTTGGTAGTGGTTATATTAAAAATTCAATTTTAGAATGTTTTGAAGAAAACCTTAATGATTTTTGTATTTTGCTACCCATAATCGATAAGGATGATGACACACTTTCACATTTACGTTTACACAATGGCACGATTTGGCGTTGGAATCGTCCCTTGCTAGGTTTTAATGAACAGGGCCAACCTCACATAAGAATTGAACATCGAGCAATTCCAGCCGGACCCACTTTTATCGACATGATTGCGAATGCAGCGTTTTTCTATGGTTTGCAACATTATTGGGCGCAAATGCTAAAAAATGGTCATTTATTGCCTGAATATAATGAGATAAAATCAAATTTTTACACAGCCGCTATACACAGCTTCGATCATTCAATCATTTGGTTTGGGAAGCATATAGAACCTGCTGAGTTACTCCATAATATCTTGCTTCCGCAAGCTGAAAAAGGTTTGAGTATGATGAATATTTCTTTGCCAGATATCAAAAAGTACTTGTCTGTTATTGCTGCGCGTACTGATAACCAACAAACTGGCGCAAGCTGGCAACGGAAATATGTCGCACTACATAAATGTGATATGACTGAATTAACCCGCATTTACCAGCGCTTCCAAGAATCAGGTGCGCCTGTTCATACTTGGGGTTATTAACTTTATTACTTGCTTAACGAGAATAATAATGAGCAACTTAGAGCTACATCAAATAGATAATTTCCCACAAGAGCTATTAGAGATAAGTATTGAAAAACTCTATACATTATTTCCAGGACCTACTCTCTTACATTTACAAGGCAAAAGGGCAGAGCCTGTATTCGTAAGTGTTTTACTACATGGCAACGAAGGCACTGGATTGCATGTAATCCAAAGACTGTTAAAGAAATATCAACATTCGGTTCTACCACGCTCTGTATCCATTTTTTTTGGCAATACACAAGCGGCACGTTATGGAAAGCGTGTCCTCGGTAATCAGTTTGACTACAACCGGGTCTGGCCGGGTACAGTTGAGCCCAATGTGCAAGAAACTATAGTAATGCAAAAAATTGTGAATGAAATGGAACGTAGAAATGTATTTGCTAGTATAGATATTCATAACAATACAGGCTTGAATCCACATTTTGCCTGCATCAATAAGCTTGAAAATTGTTTTTTACATCTTGCCGCTCTATTTGGACATACTGTAGTGTATTTTTTAACGCCAAAAGGTGTGCAATCGATGGCATTTAGTAAGCTTTGCCCCGCCGTGACGTTGGAATGCGGTAAATCTGATTCTCCTAGTGGTACAGTCCATGCTTTAGACTACGTTGATGCAGTATTACATATGCAATATATTTCAAAGGATCCTATATCGCCACAAGACATAAAATTATTTCATACAGTTGCAAGAGTACATGTTCCGGCAGATGTAACGTTTAGCTTTACCGATCAGAATGCAAATATTTTATTTAAAAGAGAATTATATAAAATGAATTTTTCTGAAATTCCTGCGGATACTTGTTTTGGGATAGTTCATTCCAACAACAATGCACGTTTATTCGCCTTCAATGATAATGATGAAGAATTAGGCGAAAAGTTATTTTATATAAATAATCAACAGATTAAACTCACGAAGCCGATGATGCCCGCAATGTTAACTTTAGATGAAGCTATCATACGACAGGATTGTTTTTGCTATCTAATGGAACGACTGCCTCATCCAGAAATACCTTATGCAAATTGAGCCTTATATTTTAGTCAACTCTTGCTGTGATTCACATAGAAGATAATGAGCAGCTAAGCTTTTTATAGAATCAACACACAAATTGGTTTATATGGTGCCGACAATATGAGTCAAACTCGGGACTCTCTGATTACAAATCATTTATATTCAACAGACTACAACACGTAGCAACAAACTAAAACAATTGAATCAAAGAACTAATCTGCTCTGTTTATTGTGGTGTATTGCCCTTTTTTCTAGTTATTTATCTCTAAGTGTCCCACCAGTGTCCTATGACTTCATCATATTAGGGGTAGTAGTGGGCACCCCTAGTCTTGGATTAAGCTATTCCCCTAATATACTTCTCTTCTTCAAATAGAGTAGCATCGTATAAGCTCCAATTGAAGCAGCAATATGCTTCAGCGTATGTCCGCTAACCATATTCCACAGCAAATCAAATATAGCCTTATCGAAATGTTCGAATAACTTGGCAAGCACGTACCAGCCAAGTGCAAATCCAAGATATTTCATTCCTGTATACTTAGCGGGAAACAGCCAGAATATGATGGCGATTAATAACAATGATAAAAATTGTACCAATGCGTATAAGCGTAAATCACCTTCGCCTAATGACTCGGTATAATCCCAGTAAAATACGCTGCTGA
>Ga0114923_10003755_pt1 | contig 10201 bp, 9 predicted proteins | sample SumtaG_FD_89578 | JGI IMG/M metagenome (GOLD analysis project Ga0114923, IMG submission 89578) | Deep subsurface microbial communities from Indian Ocean to uncover new lineages of life (NeLLi) - Sumatra_00157 metaG | ecosystem: Environmental > Aquatic > Marine > Oceanic > Sediment | place: near...
CATGCCCATGATATTCCATCGCCTGCTGCTTTGTCTATAATCCAACTTACATAGATGCCTGAAGCAGAAGTTATTCTATTTGCAATAAATCCCGGTGATTCCTTATCGAGTTTGATAATGACTCTTTTTCCGGTTAAACACGGGAGTTTTTGACCAATGAGTGCTCCAATCTCTATACTTTCATTAGAAGATTTTTCTCCTCTAGTTATTTCTATTAAACTTCTTGTGTGAGGGGAAAAAAAATGCATGCCAATTATTCTTTCTGGACTCCCGGAATTCTCGGCAATCTTTGTGATACTCAGTGATGAGGAATTAGTCGCTAATACAACATTTGCTGGAGCAAACTCTACTAACTTTTTAAAAATCTCCTGCTTAACTTTCATATCTTCTGAAGCAGCTTCAATGATAAAATCTGCGTTAGCTACAGCAGTCGCTAAATCTATTTCCTTAACTAATCGACTCATAAGTTCTTCCACAGAAACCCCTTCGGCTAATACTCCTGTGTGAATGGGATTCTTTAAGGTTTTAGATATATTACGATTACTAAATTCATTTTTTAGTATTTCAAAATCTTCTAATATTAGTTTAAAGTTTTCTTCAGAACTCATTACAGTTAGATAATCTTTAATCTGTTCAGCAGCGTCATTAAGGATTTCCATATTAATATCATTTAGGATTACTTTTTCAAATCCTGCCATCAATGCACACATGGCAATTCCATGCCCCAATAATCCAGCCCCTACTATTGAAATAGTTTTGATATTACTTATATCACTCATCTTATCATTCATAATTCTCTAATTTTAATAATATCACTGTGAGTTTGGAAAGGTTTAAATAATTAAAAAGTTAAAGTTTTAATACATTTAATAAGGTGAAAAAAAAAATGGTGTTTAATCCTTTAGGTGAAAATTTAGCGTTATTATGGGATATCATTGCTGCGGTTATCTCTATCATTTGTGTCTTTATGGTAGTGCAAATTAACGGGGCTATTCAAAAATCTGGGAAGTTATCCACTACAGTTACTAGAAAATTGGTCCACATATTCGCAGGACCTGTATTTGTTGTAACATGGATTCTATTTTCTGCGGGTTTTTTCTCACGGTTTATTGCAATGTTTATTCCGCTATTGTTTGTATTACAATTTATTGGGGTTGGTACAGGCAAAATAAAAGATGAAAATTTTGTTAATTCAATGTCCCGAAGTGGAGAACCATCTGAATTATTACAAGGTCCATTATTTTATGCAATCATAATGGTAATAATGACAGTATTGTGGTTTTATGTTCCCTCAACGGGAGTTAATTTTGCCAGTCCTACTGCTTTTGTAATAATCGGATGTCTTTCTGGAGGAGATGGTATAGCAGATATAATCGGACGAAAATATGGTGGTGAGAAGAAATTTGGTATAGGGGGAAGTGAAAAAACAATAATTGGTTCTCTTGCAATGTTTATAGGATCATTTATTGTTAGTTTCATATTAATTTTGATTTTTTCTATAGAAATTGCCATAATTAATCCACTCTCTCTTATTATCCCAGTAATTATCATTAGTCTTGTTGCAACTATAGTAGAAGCCTTATCTCCAAAAAGTACAGATAATTGGACAATATTCTTTAGTGTAGTTATTACTGTTTTAGTTCTTTCATTGTTAGCACCGACGTTATGGCCTTACAGTTTTTTAAATTTTTAATAAATTAAAAATTGAAAATAACATGGAAAAAAAGATTACAGTAATTAAACTTGGTGGAGCATTGATTACAGATAAGTCCACTCCATATACGATGCGAGAAGATATTATAGAAAACGTTGCAAGTGAAATTAAGGAGTGCATCGATTCGGGTTTGATTGAAGGATTGGTATTAATTCATGGTGTTGGCTCTTTTGGGCATCCACCAGTTCTCAAATATGAACTCTATAAGGGATTTAAAGAGCCAGGACAATTAATGCATCTTTCTTCTACTCAACAAATTGTTAATCAATTAAGAACTAAAATCGCTGAAATTTTTCAAAAGGCGGATATTCCTATAAATCTTATGCATACTTCCTCACTGCTAATCGGAAATAAAATGAAAATAACTGAATCCATGTTTGAAGCTTTAAAAGGTTATCTATCTCTAGGGATGGTACCACTCATTGGAGGAGATATGATGTACGATAATGGTATGGGCTTTAGTGTCTGCAGTGGGGACCAATTATCGGTTGTAATATCCCGTGAAGTTAAAGCAAGTTGTCTAATATTCGCAACTGATGTTGAAGGCATATATGACAGTGATCCAAAAATCAATAAAGAGGCTTCATTAATAAGAGAAATAAACATGGATGGCATTGAAAATATAATTAAGCAACTCGACGAATCAAAAGCAGCTGATGCCAGTGGAAGGATGAAAGGAAAACTAATGACTTTAACATCAATTAAAGATTTAATCAAAAGTGGCCTTGATACGACAATACTCTCTATGATGCAACCTAATATTCTTAAAAACTTTTTAGAAGGTAATGATGTACCTGCTACAAGAATATATAATAAAAACTAAAGTTGTATTCAAAAACAAAAAAATCTAAATAATAAAACATTCGGTTATTATATTTAACCTTTTTTTTATTTTCTTACCTATTTTTCATTTAATGCTGATTATAAGCACATAATTTTAAAGAAATTCTTCATAGGGAGATATAGCATATATTTTAGTTTTCTCCATTCCCGCCTCTCGATGAATTTGGACATCTTGAAAAACCTTTGATGAAGAGTATTTTACTAAACTATTCATTGAACGATAATGTACAAATCCAATAAAATCCCAATCTGAGTCTTCATTCCCAACAACTATAGAATCAATAGAGCCCGCTAATTCCAAGAAGCATCGCAGTTTCTTGAGGCATCTGTTAGCGATTCTCCCATATATGGAATATGCTCTATCACCAGTTAATTGTTTTCCTTTATAACCTTTCGGATATAAAGCAATATCGCGAAATTTTAAAAGATTTAACATCTGAATGCGCTTACTTCTATCTCTTTTTAAAAACTCTGATAATTGATCATAATTTGGGGTTGATCCCGCTGAGACCGTTTTTTTCCATTTTTTCATGTCCTTTTTATCTATATCTTCTTCATCTTCTTTTGAAGGAGTATAGATTAAATTATTAAGCTTCATTCTCATCCTCGACTTAAACATATGAAATCGTGAAGATGGAGTTGTAAGTAATATTTTATAGGTTTTAATCTTGTTCTCTTTTGCCAAACGCTCAATAGCATCATCGTACTTTTCTACATCAAAATATCTGATGTACAATATTTCATCCCATTTAGTGTGGTCGTCTCCACCTAATTGCTGAATACCGTAGCCAGCAAATAATATGTCCCCGTCACTAAAAATATCTCTACCGTAAAAATCTTTTATGGTTTCATCATATTTTAAAAAAGCTACAAGATTTCGATTCATCTTATTCACTTGTTTAACAATTTAGTCATTAATACTAGGTAAAACAATATAAATATGAAAAAAGTATATCACATTTAAATATCTGCTAAAAGATTTAATTTCAATTTATTCCTTAAAAGGTAAACTAATATAAACGACAGGATCCTCCAGTGCTGCTTCACGGTGTATTAGTACTTCTCGGTAAATCTTTGTAGAAGTCATCATTTGTAATACTTCAAGAGAAGGATATCTAACAAAAGCATAAGAATCCCATTTTGATTCAGTTTTACCTACAATCGAGGATATAAAATTACCTCCCACCATGATTTCCATACCATATATACTAAAAAATTTCAAAGGTATTTTTGTGTATTTACTATAAGCCATTTGCCCACTAATTTTTCTCTTACCATAATTATCAGGATACAGAGCAATATCACGAAATTTATAGAAGTTTAAAACTACAATAGGTTTAGTTTTGTCTCGAGCTTGTAATCTTTCTCTTGAATCTGGATTAACCCCCATTGAGGTTAGATCTTCAAAATTTGTGCTAGGGGTGGTATCTATGGAGGATTTTAATGGTGTCTTAAATGAAGTATTCATCATATCTATCATATTTTGAGGATAGTGGTCTACTAATAGAAGTTTATAATTTTCTATTGTACTGCCTTGGATTTTTAGTTTGTTAAGGCATTTTTCATATTCATTTTCATTTGAAAACTCGATAACCTTTACCTCATCCCAAATAGGTTCAACATTTCCTGAAATTTTGATGGCCTCATAGCCAGTCCATATTGTTTTTCCTCCGAGAAGAAGAGGTTCCTTTTCAGATAATTCATTTTCACTATATTTTAAAAATAAAATAATTGTTTTACTCATAATTTTAATTCCGTATTTGATTTTTCATTAAAAAAAGAAGCTTATAAAAGGTTTAAATATCTACGCAATTGATTCTGTATGATAAATAATTGAATATTTCTTGCGCCTCCAATGACTTCTTCAATCTTACTAGTGTCCATGAATTCATCGATTGGAGTGTTATCAGTTACAGTAATACCACCACAAGCTTGCTGTACTTCATAACACACTGTATGGGTTAGCTTAGCTAAGATGTATTTTCCTTGGGAGGATACTCCAGCGCACCATTTTTCTGCCCCTGCCGATTTCTTCTCCGCGAATAAGATTTTCTCATCGTAAATAGTTGCTGCTTGAAGAGCTAATGCCGTTGCTGCCATAGTTTGAGAGAGTAAGTCAGCTAATGAAAAGCCAGCACCTTGAAATTTTATGATTGGTTGACCAAATTGCCTTCGTAAATTAGCATAAATGATACCGTTTATAAGAGCCCCCCAACAGATACCTGTTCCGCTACCCATTATTCCTAACCTTTCAGGTACCAATCCATCAAAAAGATTTTTATATCCATCTCCATTATCACCCATAATATATTCCATTGGAACTTTTACGTTATTTAAAATAGTATGAGAGATATGAACTCGTGGAACAGAATTTATTTTTAATCTTTTTGTTTCCACCCCCCAATCTCTATCAAGCATACCCTGTACCATTGATTGACGAGGATGCTCTGTATCATAAACACCATAAGTTGCGAAATATTTTGCCTTTGGTCCATTCGTTGTATACACTTTTTCTCCATTAAACACAATTGCGCTCCCATCATCTACTTTCTTACAAGTAGTAGTCATATTGACAGCATCTGAGCCTCTTTCAGGTTCTGTAATACATATACATCCTACTGCCTTTCCAGTCATTAATTCTTCTTGAACTCTTAAAATTTCGTCAGTGTCGCCATGTTGAAAAGTAGGATTACCACAAAGGATACCGCTTGCTAACCTTGCTAACTCTAATTGTGGATCACAGATTGACATGATTGTTCCAAGTAATACTTCCTTCTTCATCCCATAAGGGCGAAAGTCCTTAAATTCATTAATACGCTGGATATATCCCATTTCTCCCAATTCCGGGAAAATTTCGTAAACATCTTTTGACTTATCAATTCGGGGTTGAAGTTCCAGACAAAATTCCTCTAAATCAATACAAAAAGAGATCTCTTCATCGTTAAGCATTGCAAATAAATTTTCATTGAGAATTTTAAAGACATTTTCTAATGTCATTTTCTCTAAAATCTCATCCTTAATTATTTTCTCTTGGAAAGGCATTTGTTATCATTTAGGGATAAATTTAATAGGATTAAAAGTTAAATAATATAATAATTCAATAGTTTTTAAATTATATAATAATTCAATCTCCATTTTAATAATGATAAAATAACAAAATTATTTTAAATTTAAATAGAATTATTAATGTATAGAAACAATGAATATAATTGAAGGAATTATTTGAGTGATCAATTATCAAGTATAAAAAATATCTTAACGGATTTTTATCTAAAATAAGAAAAAAGAAAAAACAAGAAGCTTTAGACTCTCAACTAGACAAGTACATTCCCGAAGAAGACAAAGAAGCCATGAAAGTCAAATTAGAAAAAATCTCAAGAATAATTTCTGATACTGAAGATCATATTGAAAAATCTGTAAAGGAGAAGGTTAAAGTAGCAGCCGATCAGGTTGTTATCAAAGACAAAGATTTGGTGCAAATAAAAAAAGCAGGAATTGATTTTGAAACGTTCTCTTTAGGATTAAAATCAGCTATGCCTTCTACAGAAAAAGAGCGGTTAAAGGATATGGATGAGCTTAAAACGACAATCTCAATTCTTGAATCCTTAGATGCCGATGCTTATGAACCTAAACTTAAAGTAGTTGATGCAGGTCTAGGAATGTTTTATGAAAAAATGTCAAGACGTTTTAAATCAATAATCAGTGATCATAATCTTAGCGACTACAAAATTATTCCAGTACCAAGGATTATGTATCATGCTTTTCTAACAATTAAAAATATCAAAGAAAAAGATATCCTTCCTATATTAAATATTATGAGGGATACGAACCTGTTGTGTGATATTATAGAAATTAATCCTACTTTTCATATCATTGTATTTATCGATGAGAAATTGAAATTATCTTTACAAGATAAAGTTATTATAAGTTTTGTGTATGATAATGAAAATTTAACTATTCAAAAATTAATGAAACTGACTGAATGGAAAAAAGATTATACTAATAATATTATTAAGAAATTAAGTGAAAAAAATATAATAAATTTGACAGATGAGACTATTAGATTAGAAGGCTTTGGCACTTGGGAGGAAAGAAGTAAGTGGAATGAACTTTTTAAAGAAAAAACTCAAACAGAGAAAGAAGAAGAAGATATGAAATTTATGAAGCAATCAGAGCGAAAAAAAGAATTAGAACAAAGACTCGCCCGTATTGAAACTATTGAACTGCCCGAACTTGACGAGATACAACCCGAATCTGAGAGCAAAACATCCAAAATTAAATTCAGAAAAAAGCCTAAAACAAAACCATTACCTAAATCCAAAAAAAAGGGTGATTCTGAAAAAAAGAAGATAATTAAAGAGAAGCAAGATATTAAGGATAAAGACAATTTGATAAGCGCTATGGAAGAACTTGATGAGATCATGCCTACTCAAAACTCACAGTCAGGCATCGAACGTCAACAAGTAAGAGAAGAAGAGGCTGATCTTGAAGATTTGATTCCTGAAAGAATTTTAGCGTATCACGAAAAATATTCAATAGTTAATGGTGGATTTGTTCAATTTGAGAAACTTAAAAGTTTTATTGACCAAGATTTAGAAAGTGCCCCAGATGATCTAATAAGAACCATGCTTGAGCAGCTAAAAGAGCTAAAAATGATTCAAGATTCAATACAAATTGGAAATTCTGATTTTTATCTATTTAATAAAATTTCTCTTAACGAGGAAGGCAAAGCTTTAATAGAATATGCTATAAATAAGAATCCTATGAAAAAGGAAGATTTTAAAACGGGACTGAAATGGAGTGAAGAGGAGATCTTAGCTACTATGAAAGATCTTCAAGAAAAGGGGATTTTAAGAATTGAAAAAGATAAAATCATTATCCCCGGAATAATCCAGATATCCAAAAATAAATCCACTTAAAAGGAAATAGGATAAAGTAAATGTAAGGAGCAAATAACGTAACGCAATTTTCCATAGCAAATAAATAAACAATCAATAAGTTAAAAAAAAAAAAATTATTATTTTTCACTCGTAATTTAATTCATTTAAATATTACTCTTCGGGCATTTTTAGTCCTATCACTGGCATAGCTTCTATTCCTGACATTAAAGTCTCTACTTCATATACAAATCCCTCGATTTCTGCATAAAAAAGCAGAACCTCCATTGTATATGCCATAGCTTCTTTATATTTCCCTTCTTTAACCTCACTAACAACATATGATTTTAGACCCTCTTTAGTCGCTCTTATACCCATTTGCAAAACTGGTTTTTCTAAAGTTCTATTAGGAGGATATTTACTGGCGGCTTCAATTATTTTCTTTCCAATCTCTTTAGCTTTATTTGCTGGAGCCCATGAGGTTATCATAATATATACCATAATTTTCACCTTCTTTTAATTTCTTCTTAATTAAAATTGAATTTTAAAGCAAAGAATAATTTTATTGGATAATATTTAAATCTTTACGTTTCTGTCAAATCTATCCTTTTTTACTCTGGTAAAATAGCTTAAAATTTCATGTGGTAGAGGCAAATAACGTATCACGAAAAAATCCTATGTATCTTTGTAACTATTAAACGAAAGTTCCCCACCCTTTCCAACTCCCCGAACACCTCCCTTACCCTTTAGTAACTTTTCAGAATCATATTCAAAAAGAGAAAATATGCGAATTTTAAGGATTGAAAAAGATAAAATCATTATTCCTGGAATAGTCCAGTAATAATTTTTAAATGTAATTTTCTTTTATATAGGTTTGAACATTTTTTATCTCTTCTAGATGAGATTCACGTTTTCCAAAAATATAAAATCTCATATCAGGCCCAGTTCCTGAAGCTCGAAAATAGAGAGTAGCTTCATCTCGCTTCAATTGGTAAATGTCTATCATATTATTATTATCTGATAAAGAATGAACCATATATTCATACTCCCCTACTACGACCATTTTTTTATCGTTCTTTTCAAAGTTCTTCATGATTTTTATTTTTTGTTGATCTATAGCTGGAATTGTACGATTAATCCCCACAATTGACCAGTCAATTGATTCTGATATTACGTGGCCTCTTGAAATAAGCTCCGTAATTAATACCAAGGCAGGTACAGGATATTTATCAGCAATTACGGGAAATTTTGTTGAAAATCTAAATTGATTGGATTCTTTATCTTTTATTGCAGATATGATTTGTAAAGTATGACCTCCACTTTCTTCCCACATCACTGTAACAAATTTTTCTTTTTCAATGTTTTGGTCATCCAATAATTTATTCATGTGCTCTAAAAGAGGCTTAGAATTATTTATTTTAATTAGCTGCTTGTTTTCATCTTCAAAATACAATATCGCTTTATCTACTTTTGATTTATCTACATCAATCCCTAGCAGGAAGTATAATATGACACCTAAATGTTTATATCCTACACCTGTTAATATATTTATAAAACTGGAACTATCTCCTCTTAAATCACTAGGTATAGTTCTCATGTTAATTATCTTTTTATTATATTCTTTCGCTAGAATATTATGTAAAGCAGAATAGATTTCATTAGGAATATAAGTATAATACTCTCCATTTTGTTTAACATATAACGCAATTCTGTCCCTATCTGCATCAAGAAGAAGTGCAATAGTTGAATTATTTATTCCCATTATTTCTTGAAGCTTTTCTTCATGAATTACTTTAATAGGATTCGGCGGATTTATTTCTTCATCCACTAAAATTACGTTTGCCCCATAATCCTTGAATAAATTTACTATCCCTTGTGCCTTTCCTAAATAGGGCCAAATAACAATATTTTTACCTCTCAAACTTTTAATTTCTAGAACATCAGAAAGAAGATCTTTAACATACTCATTATTCTTCATTATAGGATCTATTAAAATTGGTTCAATATCGGTTTTAAGAAAGATATCATCGAATTCTAATGCCTTTTTAGAAATCTCTTTAAAAATATCCCCAGACATAGGGATTGGATATTCTATATAAAATTTAATACCATTCCACGATAATTCGTTATGACTTGCGGTCAAAACTATTATTAAATCAAGATCATCATAAAGTGCAACTGAAGCAGCTCCGTAAGGAGCAGATACCCTCGATTCTTCTAACTCATCTTCTTGATAGAAAATATCAAACCCATCATAGGCAAAAATCTGTGAACAATAGCTTAGTAATATTTTTCTACTTGGACGATTATCCGTAACTATTAAAATTTTTAAATGTTGATTATTTCTAAGCTCTTTAACTTTTTCACTTATCGCTCTAAATACTCTTAAAAATAGAAAAAGCTTACGTCTTGTAAGAATATAGGAGCTATCTTCTTCAACTACATCATAGATCTTAATTCTTAAGCCAGAAGTAGGCGCAACTATAGGATCGATTATCTCTATCTCTTCCTTTGTTAATTCTGGTAATTTTATAATTTTTGTACCCTCTTTACCATCTATTAAATCAATGCTTTCTGTTTCAAATTTGATCAATTTTCCCACCAATTATATGAAAAGTAGATGGAGAATAAGAATATGTGAGGAATTAAATTTTTTATTATTTTAATGACTTTTTTCAGAATTTGATATGCACAATCTTTAATATTAGTTTTATAAGTAAATTCTAATCTAAAGACCTCCTAAATATGAGATTCATAATTTCCTCAG
>Ga0114923_10003756_pt1 | contig 10200 bp, 9 predicted proteins | sample SumtaG_FD_89578 | JGI IMG/M metagenome (GOLD analysis project Ga0114923, IMG submission 89578) | Deep subsurface microbial communities from Indian Ocean to uncover new lineages of life (NeLLi) - Sumatra_00157 metaG | ecosystem: Environmental > Aquatic > Marine > Oceanic > Sediment | place: near...
CTCCGCAGGTTGAAAAAGAAGGTATTAAGAAAGAATTAGAATCGATAACTTATCCTTCGGGTATTATTTTTAATGAAATATTACCTTCTCCCGAAGGCCCAGACGCAAAAGAAGAATGGATTGTCCCCACAACCGAACCTTTTCTGTGTTCGCAACAGCCCAACTACTCCCAAGGAACGATGTGAGAAGACCAAGTTTAGTTAATAAAGTCTAAATCGGGGAGGGTTCGAGTCCTATCCTCGCATCAACAAGAATACATAAAAAAATGGATCATAAAGATTGGATCAAGACACAATTCGAGAAATATGTAAGAAGGTGCTATAGAGATGTTTTGATTCATACTTCTTTTGTGGAAACTGTTGCAAGAAAAGAGGCAGAAGAAGAAAATTTTTACTGTGCGATTAAAATTCTAAGGGCAAATAATAAATATGACCAAGACAGAATTGATGAAATAGATGAATTAAGGAATAAAAGAAATAAAATCCTTCACGAGCTGCTTAAGGATAAGAAGCTTGATAAAAATCTAATTGACTTGAGGATAAAACAAATGAAAGATCTTTTAAAAGAAATTTATCATAATTCGTCTTTCATTCAGCGTTATTTCAAAAAGGAATACGGAATTGATACAAAAAAATTTAAGTAACAGAACAAGATAAATCTACCAAACAGGTTCTAACATCGTCTAAGACCTTTGGAATTGTGGGTGTAATAATTGGCTATTGGCTAAGATAGGATATTGATTATTAAAATTAATCTGTGCTCAAAGAAAATTAATTCTCAAATAAAACAAAATGCCCGGTAACGGGCTTTTTAAATTAGGGCTGCTCAATATAATCTACTTCTCTAATTCTTTCTTCAAGGATATTATCTTCGGCAGCTGCTTTCGCTTTATTCGCTCTTCAGTTAGATCATTCTCCCAGCATATTATATAATCACACTCTTTTGGATTATGACCATGAACAATAAAATCACTGGCTCTTTGTTCAAATTCAATTCTTTTTATTTCTTTTTTTTCATTTATAGCTTCTGCATCTGGAAATGTGGTTTTAATCCTGTTAATCATAGGAAAACCTAATTCTCTATGAAATTTTGAAAATAAGAAAACGATTTCCTGTTCATTTTGTGGTTCGGCAATCAAACCATAATGAGAAAAAGGGGTCGTTTTAGACTTTGTCTTGGGCTTATTAATCCTCTCTGTTATTCTTGAAGGTGGAAAATAAGCATACAAAAAGCTACCAAATAACGCATTATCCCATTCTTTAAACTCGTCAAATTTATGCTTGAGTTCCAAAACTAAACCATTAAGAAGCTCGAATTTTTGGCCTACGGATAACATTTCATATTCTCGTCCATATCTTTCGTAGGCCCTCTGCCGATATTCTAAATCAAATTCTTCTACAAAATCCTCTAAATCCTCTGTTTTATATGCGGGAATCACTTCTTTTGTGTAATAACAAAATAGAATCTTTTTCGCAATATGTTTATCGCCACCAAAGCCTTTGATATCTTCCCAATGAGCATCTATCTTTTCTGATATAGGTACTGATTCATCTACTAATATTTTTAATAGTTGCTTCAGCTTATCTGTATCTTTTCTAGCATTTTCCCAAACCCGAGCACTTCCGATGAAAAGATGTCCTAAAGATTTTAGTTTGTGTTCAATCCAATCAAAAAAGTACTCTCCTCTACCTGGATTATATAGTTTGTCTGGTGTCAAATTATCTATATATTCAGGATGCTCTTTAAATGGATAAATTTTGATAAAGTCAGAATATCTAAGCCATGCTTTTTCGACACTCTCTCTTACCTTTAAGTTTTTTTTAAATTTATTTATTTTCGTCTTTAGTTCAATATCTTTTTGATTCATATATTTAACTATAACAAAATCTGGTGTAATTTACCAAATTTCTTTTAAAAACAGTCCAGCGATGAGCTTTTTTATTTTCTGACCGAGATTGCTTCTCGGGTTTTGTGGTTTGTTGATACAGTAAGACTGAACCAGATTGGATTATCCCCACAATCGAACCTTTTCTGTATTTGCAAATACTTGTTTAATGACTAAAGATAGAGTGGGGAGAAGGATTTAGTCGAAGCTCGAGCTAGCGAACTACCGTCGGAGTCTAAGAGAGTAAAATGGCAGGCTTATGGAAAAAAGTTTGAACATTACTTTGCCCTCCCTTTTTTTTGCATCACATTAAGCACGGGAAGTGCTCAAAACAAACTTATGATTGATGAAATAGAATTCAAAGAAATATGTTCCGATAAGGGATTCTGGCGACACAACATGAAAAGCTCATTAATCCCTTATCAAAAAGTTAATAAAGAGGAATTGATTGAAAATCTTTTTCGTCGGATTAATACAAGGGAATACTATCCCTCACCGCCAAAAGATTATTTAATTCTTAATAAAGGAAATAATGTTCTTAGGGTAGTTCCAGTGTTCAAGCTGGATGATTTGTGTGCATATTTTTATTACGCAAGAAAGTTAGAAAAGTATATAGCCCACAACAGAGTACCAGGAACATATGGGGGTTGGTCACTTAGCGGAATTACAAGGACTGAGGAAAAAAAAGACTTAGCCGAATACGAAAAAGAAAGTGTTTCTGTTCAAGAACACGATGGAGATCAATTTATATTTCTCGACATGGGAGAATATGGAGAAGAAACTAATTTCAACCCACTTGCGTGGAGAGCAAGCTGGAACGAGTTTACCAGCAAAATCTATAAATCCTCGATAGACTACCAAGGTGATTTTGTTGCAGAGCTGGACATAGCTAATTTTTATGACTCAATTAAGCTGGACCACTTAGAGTACATAATAAGAAGCCGAACTAAGCCGGAAGATAATGCTATTGTTTGCTTACTATTTCATTTTCTCAAGTATTGGAACAGGCATAATAACTTTTACGTAAATCAAAATGCCGGTTTACCTCAGGATCTTTTTGGAGAATGTTCACGAATATTGGCTAACTTCTATCTACAGTCATACGACCATCAAATGTATGAGTTATGTAATGGATTGGGCGGAAAATACTTTCGTTATGCAGATGATCAGATAATTTTTGCGAAGTCTAAAAAAGACATTGGCTTCATAACTGCAAAAGCATCCAGTTTTCTAACAAAGATCGGCTTAAATATTAACCAGAAGAAAGTAAGCATTAAAAAGAAAAGGGAGTTTAACCATTATTTTGCTTTTGATGCTCTTATGGGTTTGGGTGGAAAAGGTGATAAAAAAGTGGCTTGTGAGAATATAGATAATGCAATAGACTTCTATCTTTTACAAAAGAGCACATTAAGAGCGAGGGGTAGAACCCTTATAAGGGCTATACTAAGTTGCCTGAGTAAAACTGATGGCAAGCCTTCTAGAGCAAGCGACCTATTCGCTTTAATGCTAACCGAGGAGTTTTTATCTACACACCCACCGTCGTACGTTGACTACAAAAGGATGTATGCACAAGCCACTTCAGGACAAAAAGAGCAACTCCTCGCATTATTGAACAAAACATCCAAATCCTGTCTGCATACTGCCTTTCTCTTTCACTACAGAAAATTTTTAGCACATCTAAACATAGATTTTAGTCATGTTCAGGAAGAAATAAACAGGGTAAACAGCATGTATGATCTAAAAGGCTTGATGGCCTAAGAACGAAGAATTTAATTGATAGAACTAAATCAAGAATGAACTGTCCCCACAACCGAACCTTTTCTGTATTCGTAAGCACTCACTTAGCTCCTAAAAGCGGAATAAATTTAGTTAAGGTTTAACTTGGAGAAGTTCGAGTCCTACCGGGGAGTTAGTAAAGCCCGAGATTGCTTCTCGGGTTTTGTGGTTTCAGAAATAAAAAAAGCTGAGAAAGGTTCCTATTTATATTATATACAGTTATTCACAGTTATTCACAGTTATTCACATCTCCCAAAGACTTCCTGAATACCTCCCGAAGACCTCCTGAATACCTCCCGAAGACCTCCAAGGTGGGTTTATCTACCCTAAAGAAGCTTTACTTGTTTTTCGCTTTGCTTTTCTTCTTCCCCTATATCTCCTTCTTTCTCTATTTGTTTAAGCATAATATCGAGGTTGAATTCATAATAAGCCTTTGGATCATGAAGATATTTTCTTCTATCGATAAGAAACGGAGGATTGTAATTTTTTAATTTCTTGAGAATGTTCCGAGCCGTATCTTCGCTTTTACCAACAAGCTTTTTGCATTCTCTTGTTGTTATTCTTTTATTTTTCATCACATATAATATTGTACTACGCTCATCTTTTGATAACGAATTGATTTTATTGTGTTTTATTAACTTCAATAAATCCACTTCTTTTCGCAAAAGCCTATCTTTGGCATTATTAAAAAGCGTAACCATAACTCTTCCTTTTCCACTTTCAAAAATGGGCTTTGGCAATCCCTCTTTCTCCATTTCGGTATACATCCGATTAACTCCTTCTCCCAATTCTCTAACATAATCCAGGTCACAAAGAACTCTTGCTATCTTAGGGTTTCTTGAAAAATGTATATCTCTTACATTACTTTCACGAACTATCGAAGGGAAATTACCGGGGCTTATAACTTCTAAATGATCTTCAAACAATTTAACTTGAATATCCGAACCAAACATACTGTATTCTCTGTGCGTTACTGCGTTTATAATTGCTTCTTGCCAGGTAAGGAGAGGATATTCCGACACAGCTATAAATTTTCCGCTATCCTTATTAAGATATGTAAAATCTCTTAACATAGTACTAATAGTCTCTATTGATTTCTTAATCTGGTTAATAATGGATCCTTCAATTTTTTCGTCTTTAGTGATATTTAATTGTTCCCCACTTTTTTCATCAATTCCTTCAAATCTTAAAATGCGAACTCGGGCTAAATCTATCCATTTTTGAGGATTTTTTCCAAATAAAAGAATCCCTGCATAGTTTAATCTAATCTCGCCATTTTTAAGCTCAGCTAAATTTCTTGCCAAAAGTATTCTTTTTGGTCCTTGGATTCCAATAACTTTCCCGTATTCGTTTAATAAATCCAAATCTAAATCTTCTAATCTAATTTTTTCTAATATACCCATTTCAAACCTCTGAAGGCCTTTGTCGTATTGTAATTGCTGACGCTCTTCAAAGTTTAATTTTTTTGTTTCACGCCCACACCTCAAATAGACTTCGTCTTTTCGGTTTTTATGAATGCTATTGCTTTGTTCTATTTCAACAATTAATACATTGTCTTTAAGCCCATCATCTAAGTGAGTAAACTCCAAATCCTTGAAAGTATAATTAAGAGGAGGCAAAATCCATTTTCTGAAAAATTCTTTTATTTCATCTTCTTTATTATGCAAGCCTCTAAAACCAGAAGGGGTCCCGTCATCGTCTAAACCGATCGCTAATATACCACCATCAGCATTCCCAAAACCAATAACATCATTACCTAGATCTTTTACCCCAATTCTGGCATTTTTGCGATCAAATAATTGTCCTTCTTTTATTTGCAATAAATCCTCTAATTTATTTATTTTGTTTATTTTTAATTCTTCTGACATTTTTTCGTTAATAATTTTCTATTGTCTTCAGCTAAGAACACATAAAAATAATCTCTCCCAGCTTCATCTTTTATAATCCTTGCCTTTAATTTACCTTCTCTTATCATCTTTCTTGCGGTTGCATGATGAATCCCAAGCTTACTTTTTAGCTCCCACATTGCATACCAGCTGTCTCTATTCTCACAAATATATTTTGGGATTATTTTCTTATCTATCGCACTTTGACAATTTAAACACTTTGGACCAAGCAAATCCCACCAGCTTTCTTTGCCGGTAACTTGTCTGTGACAAACTAGACAATTATAAACTCCGTCATCTAAATGAAAACCTTTTGGATGTTTTTTTAGTTTTTCTTTCTTTATTTCCTCCTTCACGGCACAATCATAGAGAACTTTGTAGAAGTTAAGGAGATTGCTTGCCGACTTACAGGCTTCTTGATTAGAGAGTTTCTTCCCGTACTTCTTTTCGAAGATTTGTTTGAATTCTTCTACTGCTTTTTTTGATGGTTGCATGATAAGACAACTTAAGTTCGTTGGTTCTCCTTAGAATATGTCCAAAGAGCTTTATCAATTGTTCTTATTGGTAAATTAAATTTTTTAGATAACTTTCTTATTTCATTACAATACTTTTGCCAAAAATCGAAAGTATATCGTTTTGGTTGATTCCAGTCTAACGACCAGATAACTCTGAAGTCCATAATGGGATATCTCTTTGGGAAAGCAAAATGTAGAATAGTAGAAGCAACGGGATAACTAACCCCAGTTAAAACCAACAATGATTTTATTCTTACCTCTTCATTTCTAGTAGAGAATGAAAACCCTGTTATTTCTCTTATTAGTGAATCTTTATTTTTGTTATAGTTTCTTTTCTGCCTAGAGGATTTCCACAAACACAACCTAACAAATCTTTTTTTATCTAAATGCTTATGCTTTTTCAACCAGTCTTTAATTTCTTTCTCTGTCAATGCCAATTCACCAGTTGCTCTGTAAGAATACTTTTTAGACAATTCTAAAACTTGTTTTTTTGAAAATTTCCTCATAGATAGAATTACCTTACTCCATTATTAGGATAGCAAAAAACTATACAGTAGGAAAGATTGATTAACTTCACTCTTCTCTCTAAATAATGTATAATGTTGTAAAGGGTTAATATGAAGAAAAATTATATCACTATAAAAGAAGCTGCTGAGATTTTAGGGGTAGACCCAATGACATTAAGAAGGTGGGATAAAAAGGGGAAGCTTAGAACGGCTCGTCACCGTTTTAATAATTACAGAATTTATAAACGTCGGGTATTAAAAAATTTACGGAAAAATTTAGAAAAGACGGGCAGATAAATAATAATTTAGAAAACTAAGTAATCTATTATGACAAGAAAAAGTTACAAGAAAAAAACGGTAGATTTACAATCGCCTACTTTAACTCCTTTGAATCTTCCTGAGGTTTTTAAACGAATTTACTATTACCTTTACACGAATAGCAACATACCAAGAGCTGAAAGGCTGGGGGCTGAAATGACCCGCCTCCTTTTCTGTAAAATTTATGACGAATTACACAATAAGAGGAATCTCTCATTCGGGATGAATCCCGATGAAAAGGAAAAGAAGGTTTCACAAAGAATTAAGATATTATTTAAGAAAGTCAAAGCTAGTTTCCCTGATGTATTTAAAAAAGGAGAAAGGCTACACTTAGATAATAAATCTATAGTTTATGTCGTAAAACAACTTCAAGACTATAGGTTTTTAAAAACAAGTAGAGATGTAATAAGAGAAGCCTTCCAGGCTTTCTGGGGATCTGGATTAAGAGGGGAAAAGGGACAGTTTTTCACCCCAAGAAATATTGTTAAGATGTGTGTAGAAATTCTTAATCCCAAACCCAAAGAAAGGATAATTGATCCTGCTTGTGGCTCAGGGGGGTTTTTGGTCGAGTGTATGACGCATCTCGATCGGAAAACAAACAAAAAAAATGTATTTAACAATATTTTTGGAATTGATAAAGAAATAGATTTGGCAAAAATATGTAAAGCATATATGTCAATTATTGGAGATGGACACACTAATATTCATTGTGCTGATTCTTTAGATCCCGAGCTGTGGTCTGAAAAAATGCAGAAAAAACTTAAAAATGAGAGCTTCGATATGGTCCTTACTAATCCTCCTTTTGGTACAAAAATTTCTATAGAGAATAAAAAAATTCTGGAAAAATATCAATTAGGACATATGTGGAGAAAAACAGATCAAAACATGTGGCAGATTACAAACACGATTCTACTAAAACAAGCTCCCCAGGTTTTATTTATAGAAAGGTGTCTCCAGTTGTTAAAACCCAGGGGGAGAATGGCAATAGTTCTCCCTGATGGAATATTTGGAAATCCAAGCGGTAAATATATATTGCAATATATTCTACAAGAGGCTAAGGTGTTAGCCGTAGTCAGTTTATCTCACGAAACTTTTATGCCAAGCACACATACAAAAACAAGCGTTTTATTTTTAGAAAAGAAAAGGGGGAAGACAATAAATGAAAACTATGAAATCTTTATGGCAATAGCTAATAAAGTAGGGCATGATAAGAATGGTAAAGTAACATATAAAATGAATGAAAAGGGAGAATATGTCCTGGATGGAAATGGAAACAAAATAGTTGATGATGACCTACCAAATATTAGCAAGCAATTCAAGCTATTTAAAAAGAGTAAATTACATGACTTTAATCATTTAGGTTTTCCTATCAAGCTTTCAGAAATTCAGAATTCCGTTTTAATTCCAAGCTATTATAACCCTGAGGTAAAAAATAAGTTAAGAAAAATAGACCGAAGTAATAGATATACCTTGGTAGGTATAAAAGAATTAGTGGAAAAGGAATTAATATCTATGAAGAGAGGAAACGAAATCGGTTCTAGATATTATGGAATGGGAGATATACCATTTATTAGAACTTCTGATATTGCTAACTGGGAAATAAAAGTAAGTCCAAAAAAATGCGTTCCTAATGAAATTTATGAACAGTATAAAAAGAAACAAGATATTCAAGAAAATGATATTTTATTAGTGACGGACGGTACTTTTCTAATAGGAAACACTGCTGTAGTCACTTCCCTAGATAAAAAAATTATAATTCAAAGCCATATAACAAGGATTAGATGTTTAAAACCGAAAAGAATACATCCATATTTTCTTTTATATTTATTAAATACAAAGACAGTTCAAAATCAAATAAAAGCCTCAACTTTTATACAGGCTACAATATCTACAATTGGAAAAAGATTATATGATATAATGTTACCAATTCCTAAAGAAAAAAAAGCAATCAAGAAGATTGTAAATAAAATTAAAAAAATAATCGATATGAAAATATACGCTAAGCAAGAGATAGAAAAACTATATTAATTTATGTTCTTTTAGTATTTTTTTAAACCAAAGGAGTACTTCTTCTGTTGTTTTTTCTCCCTGAGCAATATTACATTCACGATGCCCCCAAGACATATTGCCGGCGACATGGTTTATCTTTCTTTCACTTAGTGGGAAATTGTGCCACATTTCAATTTTAGCCTTTCCCCATTCTGCCGCAGAAAAATCATTAATATCTAAAATTCTTAAACATAGTGGACACCTGCACTGATTAGAAGCAGGTTTTTTGTCTAAATATTTTATTATACTTTTAGGGCAAGGCGGGGCGTTTTTCATTTCGTAAACCAATCGAGTTAATTTTTTAGCTACTTGATGGCACTGCTTTTGAGTAGCGTATTCTTTTTTGGGAATGCCTAATTTCATTTTATTTTTTAAACCAGATGCACTCTCTAAAGAAATCGGACGATCCCATCTAAAGGATCTATTCTTATAAGGCTTCGTCTTGTTACCCCTTGAATGATATGCATCCTGCTCTATCTTTTCAGCCACCTTTGGAAAACTTACTTTTAGTTCATTCAAAAAAGGGGTTTTGTCACACCTACCTTCATGATTATTTTTTAACTGACAAAGAAAATTAACTTCAGTACCCCTCCGAATTATTTTATTACATATTTTCATAATCAAATTAAATTATTTCTCTAGAAAAAAACTAATTTTTAGCAAATCTTTTTTAAAAAATAAATAAGCTGTTTTTATAGATCTAACTAAAAAGGTCTGCTGTAGGCTTTTTTAATTCCAAGTCTCCATAATAGATATAATCGTCAATATTAAAGATTCTACGACAACCCTTAAAAGACCCTGTTATGGGTTTTTAATCTATTTGTAAATTATAATTTATATTCTTATTCCACGCAATAACTCAAGCAATCCACTCTCTTTTAGATATTAATTTTCCTTCCTTACAGCGAGGACAGGTTACAATGCTAATATTATCTGTGTCAGGCCTGACTAGTTTTGTATTGCCACACTCTGAACACTTCACATCTACCTGTCTCTCTTTTGGAAATATAGGAAACGGCCAATAAAGAAGAAGTTTAAGAGAACGGAGCATCCTATTCTTCCTGCTATATTTCTTGTGTGGTTTTTCATATTCGTATAAGACTGTTTCAAATTTTTTGTCACAATCAGGGCAGTATACAAATGCTGCATAACCGTAAATACCGGCTTCCTCAGCCTCTTTAGATGCAGGTCCTGGATGACCGTACCACTTACGCTTACCTTTATCGTCACGGTAAAATTCCCAGGGACCAGAGGTAGTAACGGTA
>Ga0114923_10003757_pt1 | contig 10200 bp, 9 predicted proteins | sample SumtaG_FD_89578 | JGI IMG/M metagenome (GOLD analysis project Ga0114923, IMG submission 89578) | Deep subsurface microbial communities from Indian Ocean to uncover new lineages of life (NeLLi) - Sumatra_00157 metaG | ecosystem: Environmental > Aquatic > Marine > Oceanic > Sediment | place: near...
CGCCCCCTGGAGACAATACAGTCGTGATTATTGTCATCGTGATAGCTGCAGGTGGTGTGGTGATAATCATCATCATAATTATGATGAAAAAGAAGTCTTAGTAGATTAAGAAACGAGGACCTCTAACGGAGGGCCTCAATTCTTTCTTTTTTTAAAAGGAATAATTGTAACTAGGACCCTAGGAGTCAAGTTCAAGTAGGTATTGCACTAAGGAAATGGACAGTCAAGATAGTCTTTTGTAGAGTAATCTATCAATTCGAACAGAAGATAAGTGAGGAGTAAATATGAGCTTCTATCCGATCTCTCCTTTGGTAGGAATAACTAACACAAGCCATGCAGCTCAAGCTGGCGTCATGGATGAGAAATGGGCATGTCGTGTTGTACGGGGTAAGAAAATCATTGCTGAAAAAACAATGATCGATGTGGAACTGGATAACTTTGTTGGTGTCATTTATGGGCATATCAAAATGGAAGGGCTCAGTAGGCATGCTGTCGCAATGTGTGCTGGCCGTCTGTTGCAATTTGCTAGGAAATACCAACAAGCTGGAATTTGTCCTAATTTCGAAGTACCCGATTTAGTACGCGGAGACGGTGTACCTGAGGTTGCAGATGAGGGACAAGTTACTGGTGATCAACCTGGTGCTGTTGATACAGCAAAGGAAGAATTTGCGTTTGCACCCGTAGGCCAACTACCGGCTATTTCAGTTTCTGTGAAGGGTTTGTGGGATAAATCTACTGAGGGGCAAGGTGTCTTACTTTGTGAAATGGCTGCTTATGGTGCTGGTCTTCCGGAAGGTCACCTAGAAGCGATGTTTGAAAAAACCGCGAATGAAATGGTACGCAGATGGACTGATACTAGCGACCCAATGAATCTAGTAACACGCTTTGGAGAATTCATGTTCAGCTTTTCTAACGAGAGTCAAGTTCCAAGAACCGGAACCGATAATGTAACTATTGAAATTAGCCCCTGCAAGATTCTTCAAGTTGCCAGAGAAATGGATCCTTCTGGTTCAAAACTCCCCGGGGGATATCCGTGTGCTTTTCACGAAATGATAGCTAAGAAGGTAAGCGAAATTTCAGATTTACGAATTATAGTCAATACTTCAAGCACTGGCTGTTCTGTAGATATACGATTCAACCAATGAACTACTGACCCAATAATCTTAAATCGCTCCACACATCTGAACTATTATTGTGCGAGACCTTTCAAATAGTGTCTCGATTAGGGAGAATTAAACATGTCCTATCTAACATGGCGTGAGTATGTGCGTTCAGGACCCATATGTCTTGGAGCACTACTTGTCATTGCTGGCGCAGTATGGGCTCTCTTACCCTCAATGGATATTGTAATTGTTGCAGAGTATGATACCATTATTGGCGCAGTGGTTGCGATTGTTGGTCTAGTCTTCATCCTGATTGGTTTCTTCTTTACAAAGAAGAAGCGCGATTCTGTGTTGACCCCTGTTGACACGCGAGTTGATGACTCTCCACCACCACCCCCACCAGATTAAATGCAAAACTTACCCGGTTTGGCACTTGTTGCCATCCGGGAAATTTATTCTTTTTATTTCTATAACCTATTATTTTATACTGCAAACGCTAATATGCTACCGTGACGCTGTTTTTACATCAGACAGGGAAGGGACTGATTAATGACAGTTCTAGAATACAAAGATAGTAAATTTTACGAGTGCTCTGGAGCACCAAAAACTGAGATTTCATTGAAAATAGTTGACGGCCTTAAGAAACTCATTCTAAGTGTTTCTTCCGGTACAAGTATGATTCAGAAGCGTTCTGCAGAAAGAAATGCTAGAGGAATCTCAAAAGCTGGTTATAGAGCCGACAGCGGTGCAACACTTGGACGCGGATACGAGCTTGTGGTTGAGGGCGGTGGAGGAGGATTACCCGACCGACTGAAGCACTCCCCACGGGAAGTATATTGATTCAGAAATCTATTGAACTTGAGACCTTGAATTGGCTCTCGTAAGATACTGAATCACCGTTTGAGCTAGGTGATTTGAGAGGGAGATGGACCTACAATGTCAGATGAAGAAGTTCGACGAATGATAGAGGATGCAACGAAAGAAGCGATGACCCAATCTTTCACAGAAGCTGGTAAGAAGTATATTCAAGCAGCTGAAGCATGTGAAGAAAAGGGTGATTTTGCGGAGGCTGAGAATCTGTACAAACAGGCGGGAGACAGCTTTCTCAAAGCAGCTGAAAAATATAGGGCTTCAAAAAGTTTCAAGATCGCTGCTTTAAACATGTGTCTTGCTGGAGATGTTTATTCCGAAGTAGGTGATGCTGAGAATGCTTTGAAAGCGTATGAACGTGCTGCAGAGGACCTAATTGGTGCATCAGCAGAGCATTTGATGTGGGGTGAAGATGCAGAAACAAAGAAGGGAACCGCACTTGCCATGACTGCAAGTATGATTTATCTTATGATTGGGAAGGACGATGTTGCCTTTTCGAAAGCCCGTTCTTTCTCTTCGGAACACGCTTCAAAACTACGATTCCCCGGAGTTGTTCGTCTGAGCCAGATTCCTCAATTATTGGAGAGCTCGATAAATGCAATGGATCTAACAGCATTCTCTGAAGCTGAAACATCTGCAGTTGTCGAGTTGAAATCCGCACTGTCATCTGCAAACGCTCAGGAATTCACAACATATGTGGATAAGGGTGTTGAGATGGTTCGCGAGATACTTCGCGGCAAGTTGAAAGTTCCAAAGATATCTTCGCAAATTGTATTACCTGTTGATATGACATTTTCTGATGATTTTGTAATTACAGCTTTAGTTGACAACAAAGGAGATGGTCCTGCACTTCGACTCAGTGTTGAATGGCACCTAGATGAAGGATTGACCATTGTTTCAGGTAAATCCAAGAAATCAGTTGGTTCTCTTCCATCTGGTGAATCAATGGAACACTCAATAACAATCAAAGCATCTGAAGAATTAATGGGCGAAAAAGACTATTCTCTATTGATTCGCGGATCATATTACGATGATTTGAAAACCGAATACTCCCTACAAGCTGGACCTGGTACGCTTACATTGAAGGATTTCAAAGAAAGTGAAAAATTACTTCAAGATCTTGATGTCACTGAAGGCAGAGCAAGTGTCCTTGATGCTTCTATTGACCAATCAAATTACGAACGTGAACCTTTCAAACGTGTAGTATCTCAGCTTTCGAAAACTCTAGCGAGCGTTCGTGAGGAAATTGGAAATGCAGAATTACAATCTGCTAAAGCAAAGATAGCTGTAATGAATGAACTCATAGATACTATTGATGCTATTGTTGGTGATAGTGAATTAGAATCCAGCATTCAAACAACTCGAGAATCAGAGAAACGAGTTTATGCCAAAGAGCAAATAGAGATGATTCGTCAAGCTATTGAATCAAACATTACTGATGAAGAAAACAAAATCGAATCTGAAATTCCATCAGCATTAAGTAAATGGGATACAGTTGAAGCAGGAAAGAAACGGTTACGTGATAGTGCTACAGCTTCGCTTGAAATGGCGGCAGCACTTGTTCGGGAATTAAATGCTCTCTATAATCAGGTCCCGCATGCGTCAAGTACTGATGATCCAGAATTTGCTACAGTTAGAACTAAAATTCGAACTGCTTTAGACGCTGCAAAATCAAACGTATCTAAACTGGAAACTGAAATAGAGGGATTCATTTCTCATTCATCGCTCTTACCCAGTGAGCGACCTGAAATTCCTTCAGTTGTTAACCTTGCCAAAGACGCACTTGAATCTGTTCGAAGTGAAGTATCTAAAACTCTCGACTCAAAGAAGGACGAGCTTGACTAGGATTCCACTTTCTTTCTATTATGCTCTCTTCTGCATAAATAAGTCAAGTCTATTCATAGCCTCGGTAATAATCTCGGGAGGAGGTAGAAATACGCTTCTAAAGTGATTGTCACCATAGGTTTTACAGAATCCTGAACCCGGCACAAATACTACTCCTGTTTCTCCAAGAACATCCTTTACAAATTCTGTGTCACTCTTCCATCTTCCTTTGAAATCTACCTTTGGCATAATGTAGAATGCTGCTTGAGGCAATTGGCACGATATTGAATCAATCTCATTGAGTCTCTTGTAAATCAAATCACGACGAACGCGTAACTTCTTCATCATCCCTTCAATATGACTCCCGTCTCCTCTGAGAGCAACTGCTGCTGCAACTTGTGCAGCTGCATTCGAACTAATCCTAATTCTTGCTTGGCGGATCATTGCATCATACAAAGGATCTAGCTCGCCATTCTGATCATGGAAGTAAGCATAACCTACTCTCCATCCCGGTGCAATATACACTTTGCTAACACCATTAAATCCGACAACCGGTACGTCTCCAGCAACCTTTACCATTGGTGTTTGGGGAGTATCATAAGTAAGTTGATCATAAATTTCATCTGAAATCAGAGGAAGTCCATATTCTCCCGCAATTGAAGCAATCTCTTTGAGTGTCTTGGCATCGTAGACTGCACCTGTTGGATTATTGGGATTAATCACCAATATTCCTGCCGTCTTATCATTGATTTTCTTTCGAAGATCTTCTGTATCTGGTAGCCAATTTTCCTCCTCTATTGTCCGATAAGTCACAGGAGTTCCACCGAAATATTGCGTGTAAGAAATATATGGTGGGTAGGCCGGTCCGGGAACTAGAAATTCTGATCCCTCATGGACCAATGCTCCCATCAAGAATTGTATTGCTTCTGATACCCCCGTAGTAACAATTGTACGCTCTGGGTCAATATCTATTCCATTAACGCGCTTTTCTTTCTCTATTATTGCCTGGCGAAGTTTACGTTCTCCGTCTGAAGGCGAATACCCATTCCAACCATCTTTAGCAGCTTGACATACCGCATCTATCATATAATCTGGAGTCTTCCAGTCATACTTGATAGGGTCTCCAACATTGAAGAATAATGGTTTCTTGCCAGTTTGCACTTCATAGTAAATAGCTGCATCAACTATATCTCTGATAGCATATTGTAAATTCGCTGCACGAGGCGTGATGTCAAGTTTCATTGATTACCCCTAGTCGGAACGTTATGCAGCTTACGTATATTGTTTACTGTCAAACTAAGTACATCCGTAAATGAATGTAAAGTTCAACCCAGTCAATATTGAAGAGCTGCATTGGATTTCCAACAAAAAATAGAGAGTTTTGAATCTCCATACTAATCGACATGAGTATCTAGCATGGAATATGACCGCTAGCAGGTTTCTCACGATTAGGGAAACTCGAGGGAAACTTCTAGAATAATATAAAAGAGCGCATCAAGATTGCATGCTATTGTCTGGAAAGTTGATACTTATGTCTGAACATCTCATTTGTCAAGTCAATTTCTCTTCTTGGAGAGAAGAAACTCTCAAAATAAGCCCCAATGGGAAACGTGTAGCCTATGTGGATGAACAGGGTGGAAAACAGGTAGTGATGGTCAATGGAGAATCGGAGAAAGCTTACGATAGGATTGAGCGAGATAGTCTTCTCTTTAGCTCTGACAGTATGCGACTGGCTTATGTGGCCCATTTGGATGGCAAGCAGTTAGTAGTTGTTGACGGAAAAGAGGAGAAACAATATGATCGTATCATGAAAGACAGTCTTGCTTTCAGTCTTGTTTTCAGTCCAGATAGCAAACAAATAGCATATCGCGCTAAAGCAAACAAGAAGGAGTTTGTTGTGATCAACGGACGAGAGGAGAAGCAGTATGATTACATCGCGCTAAACAATCTTGTTTTCAGTCCCGATAGCAAGAAGATTGCTTATGGTGCTAGAACCGAGTCAGGGTATTATTCTGTGGTTGTAAATGGCAATGAGGAGAAACAGTACGAGGATGTCCATGGAATCAGCTTCAGTGCGGATAGTTCTAGAATGGCATATAGTGCTAAATTGAATGACAGGTGGTTAGTAGTAGTCGATGGAAACGAGGGGAAGCAGTACTATAGTGCTGGACCCGTCATCTTTAGCGCGGACAGCAGACGAATAGCTTATAGTGCGGAGTCAGGTAATAGGCTATACGCGGTAGTTGATGGGACTGATGGAAAACCATACGATTACATTAAGGATTTGATTTTTAGCCCAGATAGCAAGCGAGTAGCTTGTTTAGCAAGGTTGGATGATGACGATTATAGAGAAAGATGGTTTGTTTTGGTTGATGGGAAAGAGGGGAAGAAATTCGACAGCATTTTTGACAGTTCTATCCGGTTTAGTCCTGATAGTAAACGAGTAGCCTACAAAGCTATTTCAAAAGATGATCATATTATCGTAGTCGATGGGAAAGCGGGGAAGAAATACGATTTAATTTATTCTGAATCTCCTATCTTCAGCCCAGATAGTAAACGCGTGGCTTACGTAGCTAAAGGACGTGACAAACGATTCGTTGTGGTTAATGGAAAAGAGCAGAAGCAATACGATAGTATTGTGGAATGCGGCCCAACCTTCAGTCCGGATAGTAAACGAGTTGCATATCGAGCTAGGATACGTGACAAGTGCGTTACTGTTGTGGATGGGAAGGAGGGAAAGCACTACGATGACACCGATGGATTGAGAGAAGCGTCAGTGATTTTTGACTCCGATAATAAGTACCATTATTTGGCAATCTCAGGTGAAAAGATCTACATGGTTGAAGACCAAATCAAGTAGTCGAATGTGTAGTCGTATGCTGAATTAAATGAAAATTGTATTCAGTAGTGTAACAGCTGCAAGGGAGATTATCAAAATTGAAAGGCCCATCTCCAATGATCTCGACTTTGTCTTGAGTGAGATAAGACTCCCAAACCGCGAACCTATTACTGCCCCAATGATTACTACTACTCCTTCAACTATCAGAAGGTAGCCTTGACTCCAATATAGGATTACACCCACTATTGATGTGAAAACTGCTGCAAACAATGATGTAGCTATAGCTTTATGCGTATCAACATTAAACAACTTCAGAAGAGGAACGAACAGGGATCCTTCGCTACCTCCTCTCATTCCTGTCAAGGTGTTACAAGCACAAGTACCAGACGTCACTGCCTGCATGGTGGGACTAAGATTCTCAGATGCTGTTGCGGATATATGTTTCACATTTAGAGCCATAACTGCAACGAGTGAAGCAATCAGGAATACAATAGCTAACCAAAATTCAGAAGCTGCAAGAGAAAATGCTATCAAAGTTCCGATAGCCGTTCCAATTGATCCGCCAAGAATCATGTAGGAACCAATCTTCATGTCAATGTTATGTCTCTGAGAGATTGCACCTATTGAAGCTGTAACTGGAAGCACCAAGAGATTTATTCCAAATGCCGATATGAGGGAGAAACCGATCAAATTCAACAATGGAATCCTGATTGAACCTCCTCCAATTCCAAAAAGGCCACTTGCAAATCCCCCCACAAAGCCAACCAATCCTTCTAGGATGAGCATTCCGACGTAATCCGTTCACTACACCTTCTGTTATTGATATTTGATTCAGATTTTTCCTTGGGCCCGGAATTTTAAAGATTGGGGAATGGTCAATGGAAAATCATTGACTTGTTCCTCTAGTTAATGGTTGCAGAAAATCTATGTGTGAAAGGTGTAAATACAATTTCACTCTTTCAACTGTGAAATGCCTGAAGTTCAAAAATAATCAATATTAACTTTCAAGCAGCTTGCCAATTTCTTTAGCATATTTTCTCATTTGTGTTACAGCAAGTCCCATAGATGTAAGGTCTTTCGCTGAACCCATAATTAGAAACTCACCTGCATGTGAGAGGACTATAAAACCATCTTTTCCTCTTACAACGACTTCGTATAGTTCGTTGAGACCCAGCTTTATAGAAGCCATCTCGCCTTGCACTAATAGAGCTGCACTTACAGCTGCCATCAAGTCTGGATCTGCATCAGACTCTTCTGTGGCGAAATATGCGAGCTTCACGCCTTGCTTACTTACTACTGCAATAGCATCCAGGTCCGCATAGTTTGTTAGACCCATCAGTAGTTCAACAAGTTCCTTTTCTCTCTGTGGATCTATTTGAGCTGACATCATTATATACCTCAGACTACTTGCAAGTAGGAATAATGGTCATAAATAACTTTGCCAGTTGTATAAATACTGTGCGAGGGGATTATTTGTCCCCTATTTCGCAATAAGTTTCTTCTTCTTAGGCGAAGATTTCTTCGCTGCTGTTTTCTTAGTAGCCTTCTTTGGTTTCGCATCTATCTCTGAACGGAAGAAGCCAATTAGGTCTGTGAGCCTTTCCTTCATTTCCGCTTTAATTGGGCTTAGAATAGCGTCAGGAGTGCCTTTGAGAAGCTCAATACCCAAGACTCTACCGTCTCGAACAACAACCCTTGGAATGAATCCTTCAGCCATGAATGTTCCTTCAGGGGGATCCTTTACTTTCTCAAATCTGCGTTCTATCTTCTCTTGGCCAAAAACCACGAGCTTGTGCTCTGCGACTGTGTAGAGTTCGTTGTAGACAATCAGAAGCTCTCGTTTGTATCCTTCAGGAGGATCTTCCTGCTCTAATTGCTTAATCATACTCTCAATCTCGCTTACTGGCGCTCTACTTGCAGGAGCTGCAGCTGTTGGTGCAGTAGTTCGTGAGGTTGGTGCGGGAGGTGGAGCAGATACTCTAGGTTCAGGAGTTGAGGTCTTAGGTGTTGGAGGAGGTGTTGAAACTTTGGGTTCAACTGCAGGTGTTGATGTTGCTTCAGGCGTAGCAGCTGCCGTGGATGTTGTTGGAGGGGCAGTTGATGTTTTGGGTTTTGGTGGCTGCATTGGAGGTGCCTTGTCTCCTGGCTTCATTACTCTAATTGCAGCTGTGGTCCCATCTAACGCAGTGAAGAATGTCGGGGGTTCTTCTCCCTCGTCTATAGGTCTAACTTTGAACACGAACCCATATTCTGTCCTAAGGTTGGTTGCAACACGGGCACCAATGAATTTTCGTCTGATACCAGCTTGACTTCCCTTCCAAAGGTAGATGCTTTTTGTCGAGTCATCAACAACGCAGAGTACTTTTGTTGCATCTAAATCATTCTTTGTGATTTCAACTTCTTGTAGTGTTCCATCCTCTGAAACTTCATAACCTGTAACCATAATCCTTCACTACACTATATCTGATAACCTTAGGTTTTTACTGGTTCGATGTAATCATTTTTATTTTTGATATATCAGCGTTGCTGTGTTGTATCTATGCACACGAGGGGACTTTATTTCACACAAGAATTCACCATATTAACTCTTATCTAGGGGGAGGCCTAGCCATATCAAGGGTTTACAATGAGCGAACATAGGGATGCAATGGACTTCTACCGAGAACAGATTATTGAGTCAAAGTCATTAACTAGAGGGAGATTGACTTTAGGTTTTATAATTTCATTCATAGTGGGTTCTGGAGGCACATTTTTTGTCCTATACTATCTGTCAGCTTTAACTCCGTTTAATGCTGAACTGCCCATATTGCTAGAGTATACTTATGATTTCATACTTGGATGGTTCGCTATTACTGTCTTGGCGGCAATTATATGCGGCTTAATTTTGCGTTATCCCGGTATAGTGGCCTCGCTCTTTAGATTACATAGATTTGTAAAACGAGGATCTGGTGAGTATTTCTTATGTCCAGAAGACTCCCCGCAATCATTGAATCAGGTCATTAGAAGGTCATTGTATGGATCACTTCTTGTTGCAGGTTTTGCACTTACAGTTCTTAGCTTCAACCTCATGGTAGACACACCTGAGAACCAAATCTTACAACTTGGTGGCATGGTCATGCTTGCGAGCGTAATCATTCTGCCCCTAACGATTATGCAATTCTATTTTACACCATGGTTGATTAAGGATGCAGGTCTCTTTCATTTAGATAAAAACGACAGGTCTCTGAGTAATGTAGGAGATAATCTAGAGGATATCCTAGAGTTTGTTGCTGGAATTGACATCATTTTAGTATGGATCGAGCTTACACTGGCAACAGATTGGTGGATTGCTCCGTTCATTTTCCTCATTGTTCTTGGCCCTCTATTCTCAATTGTTATGAACTTCACCTTGGTGTTTATGTCTATAAAGGAAAAGGCAACTGAGAATATGATTGAAGTATTCATAAAAGATTACGAAATTCCAGATATGTTGAATTCCGCTGAATATATTCGCTGGCAGGTATTAGCACTAATTGACCGACGAATGCTTGCAGAAGAATTTGTAGGTGCCTTTGAATCAAAGCA
>Ga0114923_10003758_pt1 | contig 10196 bp, 8 predicted proteins | sample SumtaG_FD_89578 | JGI IMG/M metagenome (GOLD analysis project Ga0114923, IMG submission 89578) | Deep subsurface microbial communities from Indian Ocean to uncover new lineages of life (NeLLi) - Sumatra_00157 metaG | ecosystem: Environmental > Aquatic > Marine > Oceanic > Sediment | place: near...
AACCGGTCGTCATTACCTTCGGTATAATACAGGTACAACTTCTCCGAACCGCACAACCTGCATTTTGATATCATCTCAGGTTATACTCCAGTATCACAGGCAGCCTTTGGCCCGTGAAATTCAAGGTTCAATTTGCGTTCAAAAAAGACTCTCAAGGCGTTCTTGCTTCTTTTACCGACCGCATTCTCCCGCCCATGACAACGAAAAATTGGCCAAGGGTCTTCCATATATACTATCTCCTGCCGCGGGGTTCTTCCGGATTCATAACTGTACATACTAAGCAGTCTGTTTGTTACCCCTTACGACTAACTACGGTAGTCTTGGTTGGACCAAGCAGTTTATAGCGTATTCCTCGCCAGCAGACAGTTTTGCCAAAAGCTGAAGAGATGATGAAAAATAACAGCAGTAGCGACCATATCCAGAAGGCCAGGATATCAGCGGCCATAGCGAACTTCATTTTGTGCCGGTCTTTTGTCAGTAATGTACTGACCATTCTCTGTCGCAGTATCGCCTGGCCTATCTGACTTACAAAAAACAGGATAGGTATGGCAGCGAAAAGGGCCAGGTTTTCTTCTCCGGTCGCTGCGGCATAGATCGCCAGGGCGGCTGTGCCCCATAAGCTCAGTACTGAATACAGACTGCCGAATAAACCGAACCACCAGATTCTTGGCGCGCTTATACGAGTAATCAGAAATTGCCGGCGGGCAAATCTAAAGAGCCCGCCCCAACTGGCCGATTCGTACGAAGCCACGAGGCAGGAGGGGACGTAAGCGATTTTCAGGCCGGCTTTCTTGACGGCACAACTGAGCGATAAATCATCGCTAAAGGCTTTTGGCCAAGTCTTGTCAAGACCGATTTGCCGAAAGACCTCGACGCGAATAGCCATAGACCCGCCCCAGGCTTGATTGAAACGGCCCGGGCCAAGAAGCTGGACCACCTTGGCATTTATTGCTGAAAGCGCCAAGGAGGCGAGGTTGTTTTTTTTAGGCACAAACCAGCGATGCCCGCTGGTAGCACCCAGTTTGGGGTCGTGTAGATAATGTACTATTTGGCTGAGCCAATCAGGACGCAGGCACACATCTGAGTCGGCAAAGGCCATCACTTCGACGTCATCGCCAATGCGCTCGTAGCAGCAGAGCAAATTATGAATTTTTTGACTACAGAATTGGCTTTGGCCCGCAACGAATATTTGCACATCCCGGGCCTTTGAGCTTCGGCTCAGTTGGTCTTTTAATCGGCACAGATGGCCGTAGGCCGGATCCGCCTTATCGGTAACGACAAACCACAGAAGATAATCGTCGTAGTCCTGATTAAAAAAGGAAGCGATATTTTTTTCAAATGCAAGCTCCAAACCTTTACAGGGTACGATAAGGACGGTGCGCGGCTGATAGTCGGCGCGTGGCTTTTTGGGCTGGGCTAATGCATCACGATAATTGCGGCGTATGTGGTGTAAGAAAACCAGTTGTGATAAAATTAGCAGCAACGCGATATAAAAATAGTAGTCCATTTCTTATAATACCAGTCCTAATAAAAAGCACATATTAAGCAAAATTTCTGAATCGTGAGAACTTTGGTGAGTAAGACCGCCTATGCAAAAAGAAATAACCGCTATCAGCACACCTAAAACCAAACTCTTGTCAAAGGTTGAATCACAGCTTTTGTATTTTGAGATCAAAAGGCGAAAGACCGTAAAAAAGAAAAAAAGCAACGCTAAGAAACCTGCGATCCCCATTGTAGCTAAGTAGTCAAAATAAATGCTGTGGGCGTGGCCGAAAGTGCGGTGATTAAAAATTTTCTCTTTAACTTCTTCGGAAAGATAATTGGGTAATTCTTTTTGGAATTGGTGAGGTCCTACGCCGAACAGTGGGTGTTCGGTAAACATCTCCCAGGAGGCTTTCCATTTATACCAGCGTCCTAAATTAGAATCAAGTACGCAAGGCACCTGCTTGTCAAAAGGCCGCAAGAGACTTGTGACAACTTTTCCCGGCCCGGAATTTGGAAAGTAACTAAACAAAACTGAAACAATCAATATGAGTGTGACCGTAGAAGTAGCTAAAAAAAGCCACTTTCGCTTTATGATAAAGAATAAGGCTAAGCCGGCGATAAAGCCTATCCAAGCTCCACGGGTACAGGTTAAAAACAAGGCAAAAATACCAACTATAAAGGTTAATACTGAAAGGATAGACGTGCGCTTATAATTCTTTAATCCTATTAGCGATAAACTTACACCTAAAAACATCAGCGCGAAATGGCCAAAAGTTATACAGCCGAATAAACCGCCTGGACGAGGGGTCCCTCTGAAATAGTCTACGATAGTCCATGCAGAGGCTATAATTGCGCCTAAAAGCCAAACATCTATCAGGCGACGTTTTTCGATTTCGGAGTCCAGACTATTGGTTAAGACAAGAAACAATCCTACGAGAATGGGCTTTTTTAGAATCTTGGCGCTTTCTGAGGGAGAAGGCGAAAAGAGAACCGCTGCAATATATACTATGGCAAAGACTATGATGGGAATTTCCAATTTGGTGCGACGAAAAGGCTTTTTAGAGGCAACCATTTTTGTTAGCCAGACCGCAAAGGCCAGAACATAGAAAGTCTGGGACAGGGAAATGGAAAGAGGCAGCCAAAATGCTAATAAAATAAAAAGAAAAACCTGGAGCTTATCTAATGTGTCGCTGTTCATTGTCGCGTAAAGCTTTTGCGCTAACACACGCGTACGATTTTGACCGGTCTTTCTACAAAAGAATCCCTTTAGCTTTGCCATAATCAGTAGGTATTTAATAAAGAGCAGGGTTTTATTCAATAAACATTACTTCTCTTAGCCATTTTGTTGGGTTGGCATCCCGATGAGGTATCCTCGATCGAAGAACTTTGTATTTTATTTTAGTAACCCCTTTGATGTCGTCGCTAAGAACAGAATAGGGAAGCAGACTGTTTAGTTTTCGATAAAGTTCATTTTTTTGGTGTTTGAATTTCCAGCCGATATTTGAATCTTTGAAGTATTGGGACCAGCCTATGGAACCGCACATGCCCGCAGGACCAAAATGTTTCGAAAGAAGAACATCCTCCATAAAAATTCTAATGGGTCCTTCAAAATCATGCGAGACGTGCAAAACATCGTGTATTGCTATAATTGCTCCATTTGATAAATATCGAGAAAACATATCAAAGTTTGACTTCGCCCCGGAATATGTGTGGTCACCATCGATCCAGAGTAGCCTGATATCTCTATTCCAGACTTTAGCAAGCTCCCAGGAGTACTTATGATGAAATTCAACACATTTTTCAACTCCTGCATTCCTCAGATTGGTTTGAAAGTCCTTCAAACATGATTCTTCACCCTGCAAATCAGGGTCGGTAATTGCCGGTGAGGTTAAAGGGTCGACGGCCACAATGTTGGTCTCAGAAGTCAGTGACGCACCTTTAGCAAGTATTATAGTGGACTTACCCTTGAAGCTTCCTATCTCCAGTATTTCTCCTCTGGCGGTTGGGCAGACCGCCAATAATGCAAGAAACTTCATTTCTTTCTCAGTAAGAAACCCTTCTATGTTCTTCGACGTTTCGATGAGTCCAGCTGTAAAATTCTTAAAATCTTTAGGTAATGATATCACTGAAAAATCTCCTTAGATTTTTTTCAACGAAAAAAATTTGTGTAGTTTTCTTAACATATCCATCGAAGGTTCTACGCCTTTTTGCAAATTCCATTTTTGCAATAAGAGCGGGGTGATTTTATTGCCTCGGCCAGCAACATTTCTTTGCAAACATATCCTCATGGTTTTCCTGTGTAAAGTGTCCTTCTCGGGATTAGCGGCCTAAGCGATGGGGGGCGGATCACTTTGCACCCATAAATGCATCGTGATAAATTGCGTATCCTATTAGAAAAGTAAGATCATCAACGCGCTTAGATAGCGTTACAGCCCTAGCATTATCCAAGTAGTTCATTATAGTATAATTACCTCGTAAAGTATCTCCTCCTATTAGAGCGAATTTATAGACATCCTTTTGAGAAGGATTCATTTGTTCAGCGTTTATGACAGCTTCCCTATCAATCTCTTGGTTCTGAAATTTTTCATCTGATATCATAAATATGTCACCAGCTCTAACTGATGGTTTAGATCCAAGGTATGAGACAACGTATCTCTTTTTTTGAGAAATACTATTATTTACCAAGGACTGTCCAAGAAAAGTGTTCACATGGTATATCTTAAGCATATCCAGCACTGTTGGAGCTATGTCTACTTGTGAACCCAATGTGTGGTCGATTCCAGGGGCGACAATATCGGTTGGCCCCCAAATGCACAGCGGCGCACGGAAAAAGATTTCCTGCTTCTGAATAGGATCACTAATGTGATTTGGAAATATCCATAGTCCATGGTCACTTGTGGCGATTAAAATAGTGTTTTTTCTGAGTTCAGATTGGAGTAAGCTTGTTATAAAATGTGACACAGCATAGTCTGTATAATAGATCCCACGTACATATGTTTGGTATTCACTTGAAGCATCTATCATTGGTGCTTTCCGGTCCGTAGGATATTTGCGCCCCTTAAAATGGTGATTACTTAGTGTGGTAATTTGAGCAAAAAAGGGCTCGTTGGCATCCTTAATAATTTCCCATACATGCCTAAACATCTCTTTATCATTCATCCCCCACCCAATCGCTACCTCACGAGGTTCAGGTAAAACATCTCGGTCAATTATTTCGTTAATGCCGTGCCTCCTGAGGAAGGCTCGTTTGTTGTGGAAGTCTGCTGTATAGGCGCTAAACCACAGCGTATTATAACCTGCTTTTTGTAGTATTTCCGGCAAGGAAATCACATGAAGACTGGGATTAATCACATATGTTGGAACCCCAAAAGGATTCGGATAAATAGAACACAGCGTTGAGAATTCGCCCCTAACCGTTAAGTTGCCGTTAGCGTAAAAGTTGTTATAGACTTTTGCTTCTTTCGTCAGTTCATCGAGGCAAGGTGTAAACGAAGGGTATGAACCTAAAAATCCGCATTCGTATGCCCTCACCGATTCCAGCAAAATTAATATAACATTGTATTTTTGTGAATCGGAGTTTGAATTGGATGCAGCCGGTTCTACCGTTACACCTTTATTTGGTACAAGTCTGTAACCATTGAGACATCTTGGTATCACTGTGTCTATATTTTGTATGATGTCGGCATACCTTTTTCCGCTAAAACCAAACGTTAAACTCAAGTGCCCTGCTCTGTAAATAAAGCTAGGTAGGGCAGCTACTTTACTAATTGCCCGCACCCCATATTTAAGTTTTCTCATCCTGATTAGTCTATATCCCCAGCCTATACTAATCATTATTAATAAGACAATGAATACCGTGCGCTTCACTTTAGCAGGTCTGAGTAAGAAAAATACTAGAAGGACCAGTGGTGCAAAAAGAATCACGACAGCTTCTTTAGAAGATATCAAGCCTACTCCTTCGTTGTGTATGACAAGTAAGTCCGACCACTGCTTAAATATGTCGGGAGGTATCAAGCAATTAAAGAAGCGATAATAAACCCCATTAATCAAATGAAACGAGATAAAAACAACACCTAAAAAAAACAGGGCTACCTTTCTGGCTATTCCCGCCATAAAACGCTCTACGCTTAGGATACTCAACATCATCATCGCAAAGCTGGTTAGAATTTCTGTTAGCCCGCTTCGAGTGACCTCAAGGCTTAGAAAACACCGTGACCCAATCAGTACCATCGAGACAAAGGCAATTCGTACAAACCAATCGGCCTTCGTCATTGCTTTAACACAATTATTTGTCTTATTTACCTGTCGTTTGCATTTTTTTTTCATAACTGTTCACGGACCCTTCTTTCTTGGTTGATGACATGGTATCGTTTGTAGACAGCGTATTAACGCATTAAAAGACTTTTCTTTTCTTTTTGCAAATTCCATTTTTGCAATAAGAGCGGGGCGATTTTATTGCCTCGGCCAGTAACCTGTCATTTTCGGGCAGAGATTCTTGTTCGTGTTCCTCGTGCCACAAGTGGAACACGATTGCCGAAAAGGGGGCATTTCTTCGCCTGAGGCCATATTTGAGAAGTCTTACGGCTAACTCCGAGTCTTCTCTACCCCAGCCCACAAAGTTTTCGTTAAAGCCGTTAACGGCCAAAAAATCCTTACGATACAAAGCAAAATTACAAGTTTTTATACCACGAAGACCTTTATTCGGTACCATCAAGCCCGCTATACGCAGCAGGTGATGACGTCCTGAAAGCTGGCCCTTCAGACACATCTTAACAAGTTTTCGCAATACTGGATAGGCGAAAGACTCAGAGGCTTCTTTTGACACTAACATTCTCTTGCCCTGAATAAAGCAGCCGCCTTTCATAATTCTTACGTGGTCTTCAACAAAGTGTCTATGGGGGACGCAGTCGCCATCCGTGAAGATGAGATATTCTGCAGAAGAGGCCTGGACTGCTTTATTACGTATCTTGGCCGCACGGAATCCAAGGTTTTCCTGCCAGACGTAACGAATGGGAAATTCAGCCTTTGAAGCGTACGACGAGACTACCTCGGCGGTTTGGTCGTCGGAGCCGTCATCGCCGACAACCAATTCATCTGGCGGCCTGGTTTGGGCCAGGTAGCCGTCAAGCACTTTGGCTAAGTATTCGTGTGCGTTGTATGTCGAAACAATAACCGCAACCGTAGGTGTCATTTCTGTCGCTCCTTCATTTCAACGCACTTCACATACCGATAAAAAACCCCGACGGCGGTTGAATACGCTATAACAAGGCCCATCCAGCCGTCCAGAATCCCCATTTTCAAAAAATACGTTTTAACGAAAGCCAATGTACTGTGGCTCAATGCAGTGCAGCAGGAACAGCGTGTACCTTCTGCGACCAAAACCTGTGCACCCAAAGTAGAGTACTCATCGACTTTTCTAATCAACTCACTGACCGACAAGTAGGGACGATGTTCCAGGGGATTATTAAGCCTGCCTGTTGGTCCGTTCAATTTTAATGCTTCATGCACTAATCTATCGGAGAATCGCCCACAATCTCTGCGGAATAATCTCAAGACGTAGTCAGGCCACCAACCGCAATGTTTTATCCATTTGTTTGCGAAGTAGGACTTTCGCCGCATGTAATAACCGCACGCTCGAGGATTAGCCAGGGTTCTCACGATTTCTTCCCGCAATTCGGCGGTCACTCTTTCATCGGCATCGATTGACAAAACCCAGTCGCCCTTTGCTTTTGATAAAGCATAGTTCTTCTGCTCGCCAAAACCTGTAAATTCTCTTTGGTGAATCTTGGACGTATATTCCCCGGCAACTTCCGCTGTTGTATCCCGGCTGTAACTGTCCACCACGATTATCTCGTCGGCCCATTTCACCGACTCCAGGCAATCTCTGATTTTCGCCTCTTCATTTAATGTAATAATCACAACTGACAGCATAGACCTGTTAACCACTCACCACTTACTACTTACTACTCACTACCTGTTCTTTCTCAAGCAATTCTTTTGCAGCCCCGCAAACCCTATCCACCGTGATTGCCTGCATACATAAATGATCTGGCTTTTTGCATATTGGCTTGTCGCAGGGAGCACAAGGGGCGTCGCCGACTATTTGAATCTCATTTTCGTAGCCGGTATCCGTCCAGGCTGGGTTGTTCGGCCCGAAAAGCGTGACGACCTTACGCCCCAGAGCTATAGCTATATGCCGTGGACCTGTATCGTTGCTTATCACCAAATCCGCAATGGAAAGAAGCGCTTTTAATTCACCAAGACTTATAGCCATCTCTGCCAGGTTGATGAGATTATGTTTGCTTGACTCGCAAATTTCCTTTGCGATTTGCTTCTCAATAGGATTGGATGCAACGGATATGGCAACCGTTGCGTTGTAGTTAGTAATCAGCCAATCGGCCGTTTGTGCGAACCTTTCGCTGGCCCAGCACTTGCTCGGGCCGAATGCTCCACCCGGCACAATAACAACAACCGTACCGCCGGGATTTAAGACTTGTGGCAATTTACCGCAGAGGCTCTGTTCGTCTTGCGCGTCGATAAGCAGCTCAGGGTTTCTGTCGGCTGTGTCACAGCCTAACCATGACGCGATTGCAAGATAGTAGTCAATCATGGAAAGGGGCTTGAATTTGCCGTTAGGCAGTTTCGTCGGGTAAAGTTTGTCAGTGAGCAAAAAGCCACGCCATTCGCGGGCATAGCCGATACGCGATGGTATCCCTGCTAAGGAAACCGACAGTGCTGAAGCAAAGGAGTTCTTGAAGAGGATTGTGTGCGTGAACTTGTGCTTCCTGAACATTTTTGCAGCCGCAAACGGATTCTTGTCCCGTTGCTCGAGCCATCTGTCATTAAAGCTGCTTGGTGATAAAACCTCGCGAACCACACCCTTGGCGAAAAACGAGATTTCGCAGGATTTGAAATGTTTGCGGATAGCTCGCAAGGCCGGTGTGCAAAGAATAGCATCACCCATAGGAGAAGGAAGCCAGACTAAAATATTCGTATCTCGTATCCGCCTGCAGTTACGCACGTTGCTAACAGGCGCCTCAGAGGCGCATGTATCCACTTTATGCTCCGTATATCGCTTCACGCTTTGCACCGACCTTATTTTCGTCCCTGCATTATGTAAAAGGTTAGTGACATAAGCTGAAGAACCATAGCAAATCCAAGCGCAATTATAATCGAGCTATCCTGCTTGTCTTGGCTCATCAGGAACCATATAGCTATCAACAAGCAAACCAGAACAGCAATTTGTATAATCCCGGCCATCAGTCTCATTATCGAAAACTCACCGAACATATCGTCCCGTTGCATCCTTTTTAGTTGTCTCAGGATGTTGTTTAGCAGCAGTTCGGTTCTGTCGCCGGCAATTCCCTGCTCTGGGGGCCGCGTTTGCAGCTCTACCGGCTCTGACTGAGGTTTATCTTGCTCGGTTTGAGAAACCGGTTCAGTCTCTTGAGCGACCTGTTCAGCGGCTTGTGAAACCGGTTCAGCTTCTTGAGCGACCTGTTCAGTGGTTTGTGACACCGGTTCAGCTTGGCCGGTGGAGGTAGGCCCGGTTGTGACTACGGCGGCATCGGGTCCGCGGTGGTGTTTTTTTACGATATTTACCGCCTCCTTTATGTTTACAGCCCTGTAGTCCGGCCTCGGCTGGCCTGGGCTGAGCTGTTTTTGATGGGAAGGCAGATCTATTAATATCGTTTTACAGCCTGCCCGTAGACCGGCCTCTATGTCACTGCTGCTATTGCCGATGCACCAGGACCGGCCAAGGTCGATATCCATCTCGTCGGCTGCCGTCAGCAGCATTCCCGGGTTCGGCTTTCTGCAGTTGCTTTCTTTGCGGTATTTTGCGACGGCTCCGTCCGGATGGTAAGGGCAGTAATAAATCCGGTCTAAAAATACACCCTTTTCAGTCAGCAGTTGTTTTAAGCGGTTATGAATCTCGCCGAGGACTTTCTCGGTGACAATTCCACGTGCGACAGCCGATTGATTGGTGACGACAATCAGCTTATACTCAAGGGCTTTAAGCTCGATAAGTGCCTCAACGACACCATCAAGCAGCTTTACCTGGTCGGGATGATTGATATAGCCCGGGTCTTCAATCAGGGTGTCATCACGGTCTAAGAATATAGCTTTGTCAGACATATCTATTAAAATCCATTTTTGGCTTAACTGTTGGTGGCACTTTGTTCTACAAGGTCACAAATTATATGATAGGCAAGCTGGTGAATCTCCTGGCTGCGCGCTGTCGATTCGGCATCGGCGCAAAAACAAATATCAGACATTTGTTCGAGCTTGCTGTTAGTCGTGCCTGTAAAGGCCAGTACACAAGCGTCTTTTTCTTTAGCTGATTGCGCCGCTGCAGTAATACTTGGTGAATTGCCGCTGGTCGAGAAAGCCCACAAGATATCACCTTCTCTGACCAGCGCCTCCACCTGCCGGGCGAACACGTTCTCGTAAGCATAATCGTTGGCAATAGATGTCAGTACGGAGGTGTCGGACGAAAGTGCTACCGCGGCTAAAGCCTTTCGCTCCCTGCTGAATCTGCCCACTAACTCGCCGGCTATATGTTGAGCGTCTGCTGCAGAGCCCCCGTTGCCACAGAGATAAACCGTGCCGTTCTGCTTTAGTGCTCTTGTTATTGCTTCAGCAGCGGCGGCGATTGTTTCAATGTCACTTTGCTGGAGTCCGGCAAGCATCTTTTTGTGCGTTTCTACGGC
>Ga0114923_10003759_pt1 | contig 10195 bp, 7 predicted proteins | sample SumtaG_FD_89578 | JGI IMG/M metagenome (GOLD analysis project Ga0114923, IMG submission 89578) | Deep subsurface microbial communities from Indian Ocean to uncover new lineages of life (NeLLi) - Sumatra_00157 metaG | ecosystem: Environmental > Aquatic > Marine > Oceanic > Sediment | place: near...
GGGAAGGGTAACTATCTACAACAACAATTTCGGCGTTGTTCGGGATGTGCGGCACATATCCTTTGACAAAGGCATGAACAAAATCGAAGTTACCGACATTGCCAAGGCGATAGACCCGACGAGTGTTAAATTTGAGTGCCTTTCGGCGCCGGAGGCGGTGCGGATTCTGGAGCAGGATTACACGTATGACATTGCTGATACGGCGAGTATGCTGAAGCGGCATATCGGTAAGGAGGTCACCGTGGCGGTCAGAGGCGGCGGGGCCGACACCGGTAAACAAATAACGGGTGTGCTTTTAGCGGTGGTGCAGGCAGGTCGGGCGGCGGGCGATTATGATTTGATGCTGAAAACAGATGCGGAAAACATCGAGATTCTCAAAGAAAGCAGCATTGAAAGCATCTCGCTTAAGGAGGTTGCCGAGGCCTTTGTGACCAAACCGACATTGTCCTGGCTGGCCCGGTCAAAGAAAAAGGGCAGGCAGCTTTGCGAGATAAGTTATATGACCGAGCGGCTGGGCTGGGAGGCGGTTTACTCGGCTATTGTAGGCGAAGATGATAAGCAGCTTGAGTTTGCCGGCTGGGTGACAATAGACAACAGAAGCGGGCTCAGCTACGAGGACGCGGAAATTAAGCTTGTTGCCGGTGAGGTACGCAGAGCGAGGAAGCCTGAAAGGCGGTTAATGCTTGCCGAGGCGGGGGCAGCGGCAGACGCTACGTCGGCGGCGTTCGAGGAAAGATCTTTCATGGAGTACCACCTCTACACGCTTGGCCGGAAAAGCACCATCAAGGACAATCAAAAAAAGCAAATCGAGCTGGTGGCGCCGGCTTCGGGAGTGAAAGCCAAAAAGATATACGTTTACGACCGGCGCAAACAAGAGGCATTAAGCCGGGCCAAGCGGAAAGAGAAAGTTGAGGTAAACATAGAATTCGAAAACAACAGGGCCAACAAACTCGGTGTTGCGCTTCCAAGTGGTAAGGTCCGGGTTTTTAAGCAGGATGTCTCGGCAGGTACAATGGAATTTGCAGGAGAGGACACGATTGACCATACACCCAAAGAAGGCAAGGTCTCTGTTCATATCGGTGACAGCTTTGACGTCAGTGCCGGGCAGAGTCTATTAGCTACCAAGCGCACACGGAGGATGATGCAGGACAAGTTCCGAATAGAGCTTCAAAACGCAAGAAGTGAAACGGTTGAAGTGTACGTCGATGAGAAGTTTCCTTCTCATGTCAACTGGAGCATTGACGAGGCCACCGAGGAGTACGAGAAAACGGACGCATACACGGTCAGGTTTACGATCAAAATTGAAGCGAACTCAGCGGCGACGCTGGAATACCAGGCAACACAGAACTGGTAGGCCGGGCGGCCTTACCGGCGGCAGGTCAGGTTAGCAGTTATCCCGCCGGCACAGGCGCCGCAGCAGAACAATGGCAAAGAGCAAGACCACACCAAAACCCGGGGCAAGGATTGCCGTATTTATTGTCTGGTGCTTCTTTTTTTCGGGACTGACGGGATTAGTCTATGAGATACTCTGGACCCGAATGCTGGTCAGGATTATAGGTACGGCCCCTTTTGCGGTCAGTATCGTTCTGACTATTTTTATGGGCGGGCTGGGTGTCGGCAGTTTCCTTGCGGGCCGTGTTGTCGACCGGGTCAGTGAGCCAGGCAGGCTGATTAGGATTTATGGACTTCTGGAACTTGTAATAGGCGTCTATGGGCTGTTGCTGCCGGTGCTTTTGGGCGTTTTCAAGCCGATTTACGCAATCATTTACAATCAACTCTTCGACCAATTCATACTGTACCAGATTGTTACGTTCATCGGATGCTCGTTGCTTCTGGCTTTGCCGGTAATTTGTATGGGGGCGACACTGCCGGTTCTGTGCCGGTTCTATGCGAGCAAGTCGTCCGAGTTGGCAACGCGTATAGGCAGATTATACGGGATAAACACAATCGGAGCCGCCATCGGTGCACTAATTTGCGGTTTCTGGCTGATAGAGTTTCTGGGTGTATGGGGGTCTTTGGTTTTTGCCGTGTCGGTTAACGTTGTGATTGGCGTATCCTGTCTTGTGGCCGGTTCCGGAACAAAGGGCGCAAAGGTCCGCGCGAAAATTGCAACTGCAGTTTCACATAAGCCCAATCGTGAGGGTACTGCGACCGAAATCGAAGCCGGCGGATATTCAATTGAGCCAATCATGGCTTTGGTCATATTCGGTGTGTCGGGTTTTTGCGGGATGGCTTATGAAGTGATATGGACCAAGCTGCTGGGTTTGATTGTCGGGCCTACAACATACTCGTTCACAATAGTGCTGGTCACTTTCATAGCGGCCCTGGCGGGCGGCAGTATTATTTTCGGCAGAGTAGGCGACAGGACCAAAAGGCCTATGACACTGCTGATTTGTACCCAGATTGCGGCTGGGTTACTGGCGCTGGGCGTAAGTCAATTTCTGGGCGTAAGCCAGTTGTTTTTTGCCAAATTGATTTTTCAATTCAAAGAGCAGTTCCTATTGCTGAACATAGCCAAGGCGGTCAGTCTGTTCGCTTTTATGGTTCTTCCGACGCTGTGTTTGGGTGCTGCTTTTCCGCTGGTCGGAAAGCTGTGTACCCGGTCGGTTTCACAGGTTGGCAGAAGTATCGGCTCTGCATATGCGGTCAATACAGCCGGCGCCGTGGCAGGTTCATTCTGCGCCGGTTTTGTGCTGGTGCCTTTGTTGGGAAAAGAAAACGGCCTGAGTTTTGTGGTCGGGCTTCAACTTCTTACGGTCATTGTCGTTTCAGCAATTTTGCTGATTAAACAGAGGGAGGATTTTTTAAGAAGATTCGGGCTGGTTTTGGCCGGGATTGTCGGATTGATTTTGTGCTTTAACTTTCCGGTGTGGAGCCGCAAGGCCCTTTCGAACGGCAAATATCACCGCTTCGAAGAAATCGGAATAAACGTGCAGAGTTGCGGCTGGTTCGAGAGCATCGTCAGCGGAGCAGAGAAACTGTCGCGAGCGGACAGAGGCGAGGTTGTTTTCTACGGCGACGGCATCGGCGGTTTCACAACGGTATTAAGATATGCACAGCCTATGGGCAGGTTCAAATACGTGATGGTAAACAGCGGCAAGAGCGATGCATCAAATTTCACCGACATGTCAACGCAGACATTACTTGCTCATTTTCCGATGCTTTTCCACCGCGGCGCCAAGAGCGTTATGGTTTTGGGTCTTGGCAGCGGAGTGACGGCGGGTGAAATTCTGCACTGGCCCGTAGAGCGGGTGGACGTGTTGGAGATTAGCAGGGAGGTGGTGGAGGCGAGCAGGTTCTTCAGGCCGTGGAATAATGACGTACTAAGCGACCCAAGGACCAATTTAATCGTTCAGGACGGCCGGGCGCATCTTCAGCTCACCCGACAAAAATACGACGTGATAACCTCCGAGCCGTCCAACCCGTGGATGGCGGGACTGGCGAATTTGTTTACATACGAGTTTTTCTCGGCCGTTAAAGACCGTCTCAACGCCAACGGTATATTCGTGCAATGGGTCCACGCCTATCAAATTGACCTGGCGGGATTTGCGCTAATAGGAAGGACATTCGAGAAGGTTTTTCCAAACAGCCTGCTGGCCCTTACGACACCGACCGGTGCGACCGGTGATTTTCTGCTTGTCGGATTCAAGGGCAGAAAGGGACTGGAGCCGGCGTATGCAAATAAAAATCTTAAATACGCACAGAAATCAACAAATATCAAGCTTGCCGATGCGCGGCTGCTGTATAGATTGGTAGCATCGGAGCAGCTTAATTCGCTGTTCGGGGCGGGGGCCATTAATACGGATAACAGACCAAAGCTTGAATTCGCTGCGCCCAGACTAATGTACTTCAATAACCCGCAAATACTCGCAAATGTTCAAGCCAATGGCCGGTTCAGCCGCGAGACGTCAAGGCTGATTCGGCAGGTCACAACAGATGTCGATGCACAAATCGATTTTGCTGAATTTGCTCTTTCAGTGCAGGCACCGTTCGGAGGTATGGTCGATTTTGCGCGGGCCGGGCCGGTGCAAAAGAAGCGTTTCTTCGAAATATTAGAGACGTACTGCGAAAGTAACCTGATAGATTACTCGGTTTTGATAAGCGACGAGCTGAAGCGACGATGCCGCTTAATTCAAATAGAAACCCTACGGAACAGGATTGATGATATGCCCGATAAGGCGCTGTCATACTCACACATGGCTGAGCTTTTACAGGCGGACAACAGGCTGGATGAAGCCGTGGCCGGCTATTCCAGGTCACTGCAAATCAGACCCGACAATGCCGACGCCCACAACAACCTCGGTACCGTACTCGCTCAACAGGGCAAGCTCGACGAAGGCATCGCGCATTTTAATGAGGCCATAAGAACAAGACCCGGCTTCATCGAGGCACATAACAACCTCGGACACGCCCTGTTGCTGCAGGGCAGGGTCGGCGAGGCCGCCAAAGAATATCGCCAGTCCCTTCAGCTATCGGGCGGTGACGCACAGATTCACAATAGCATCGCACTGGCGTTTGTTCGGCAGGGCAAATTCGACCAGGCCGTTACGCACTTCAAGGAAACTATGCGAATTGCACCCGAGTTCGCTGATGCCTACAGCAATCTGGGTTATGTGCTGCTACAACAAGACAAGATTGACGAAGCGATAATTCAATACAGAAGGGCCGTAGAAATCGAGGACACTTTCGGCGAGGCACACTATAACCTCGGCTATGCGTTGTTTTTGACCGGACAAGTGCCGGCAGCAATCGAAGCATACGGCCGAGCGGTGGAACTGATGCCGGAAAATGCCGAGGCGCACAATGACCTTGGCGCGGCTTTATACCATCAAGGCAGGCATGCAGAGGCCATCGGGCATTTTAAGCAGGCCGTTCGTATCAGGCCCGACTTTGCCGATGCGAAAGCAAACCTGGCGGCTGCCGGCGCGAAACAAAATGATTCGGCAGTTAGTAAATAAAGGCCTGCGCGCAGCGGCCGGGGGCACATCTTCTTGTTGTTTATCTCAGTTCGACCGACCAGTATGCGTGGTCGAGGAACTGTTTCCAGGAGTGGTATCGCTGATGGCCGAGGTGCACATGAATGAGGGGGTTGTGCCTGGGCTTTACAGGTTTTAGGATTAGCGTCATGCGGGCCTGTTTGGGCGTTCGGCCGCCCTTTCTAACATTACAGGACGTACAGGCGCAGACGATATTTGTCCATGTTGCGGTTCCGCCCATACTGCGGGGGATGATGTGGTCAAGCGACAGTTCGCTGGTGTGGAACTTTTTTCCGCAATACTGGCAATGATTTTTGTCGCGTGCGAAGATGTTTCGGCGGTTGAATTTTACGTCGCTGCGGGGAAGCTTATCGTAAAAAAGCAGCCGAATAATTCGGGGCACGGCAACATAGAAATTGACGGTTGAGACCCAATCCTGCCCGTCGGGTTCGAAATGATGTTTGAGTTCACTAAGCTGGCACCAGCTTTCGAAGTCGTATCCTAAATAGGAGTCATTCTCAATTGAGATTACTTCGGCGTGCTGTCGACAAAGAAGTGAAAATGCCCGGCGTGCACCGACTATACGGACAGCCATATAGTGCTTGTTGAGCACAAGCACGTTGCAATCGAGAGCGGATTTTATTTCACCGGCAATCATAACCTTTTATCAGCACGACAGTTAGTTAGTCGGACCAGAACGTTGCGAGCCTTAAGGGCTCAAAGTTATTTATTTTAATAGCATAAAGTCCTATAAGCTTCAAGCAAAAACCGCCCCGATGTCGTATGGCGGCTGTAGGGGGCGCGTAAAAGCCTAGCCATAAGTTTATTACGGGTAAGCAAATGCGGTTGCGAAAGACTACAGCTATTGTGCAAATAAAGCAAGGCAGCAGAAGCCGGTTAAACACAAAAGCGGGTATGCAAATTGAGTTTTTAGCAAATTGCCGAGTAACCCAACAGTTTTCTCAGCTTAGGGGGGCGCGGATGTTTTGACCTGTTTCTATTACAGCGGGACGACGTTCTCGGCCCTCGGGCCTTTTTCGCTTTCGACGATGTCGAAACTAACTGCATCGCCTTCGGCGAGAGTTTTATAGCCCTGGCTGGCAATGCTGGCATAGTGAACGAAAACCTCCTGGCCGGCGGAGTCGGCTATGAAGCCGTAGCCCTTCCTTGGGTTGAACCACTTTACCTTTCCCTCTGGCATAAAGCACTCCTTTTGGCGAGTCCGTTTGAAACCGGATTTTTTCCACAAACACTAAGCCCTACTGGCGATAGAGAAACAGCCCCAATCTCAGGCTTTTGCAGTGTTCCGCACTTAAGCACTCCGTCAGATAACTACTTGGTTTCGGTCGAGTCCACGACAGCAGTGGAGAGGTTTTCTCTCATCAGCCGTCCCATCTTGAACTTGACCGTCCGTTTCGGGCCAACTTCGACTCGCTCAAGAGTTTTGGGATTTTGTGCTACCCTGGAAGCTCTAAGCCGAGTCTCGAATACTCCGAAGTCACGGAATTCCAGACGGTTACCTTTGCATAATTCGGCGGTTATTTCGTCAAGGAATGTTTGAACTATTCGCTTGACGGTCACTCTTTTCGCCAGAGTTCGTTCTGCAATCCGGTCAACAAGTTCTTTCTTTGTTACTGTCGCCATAAGTTACCTCACCGCAAGTAACAAGAGAGCGCAAAAAGCCTCATGAAAAATTTGGAGATGCGAGTATTTGAAAACCACCCATTGAGGTCGTCCAACCTCGCCAAGCGTAACCAGAGGGTATTTGTAAGCGGTACTCTCGCCCATCCTTTTCGTGCCGCCCTTACCAAACCAAAATGTTTGAAACACAGTAAACTCACAGCCGCTTTCTTCGCTGCCGGGTTTCGCAAGTTACTTTACAACAAAGACTTCTATTCAGCAAGTAAATTTTTTTGAAAATCTTTGGCAATTGTCAGCATTTCGGCCGGCTTGTTGTGCGGACAAGGCAGAAAAGAAACATATACCAACACAGGTGCGGATTTGCCGCTAAACGGCGGCGAGATTCAAGCGTGCGGCGCAAATACGAACATTCCGTCGAAACGGTCGTAACTCATTTATTGTAAGCATGTTACGAAACACTTGTTTTCCTGCGGGGATTCGGCAGAGGGCGGGCCAGGCGGCCCGGCCGGACGCTGCCGGCGTGGCGGGATTCTCGCAAGGTCAGCTGGGGCAGACGGTCGTGTCCGCGGCCGTTGTGAAACGAAATTTTACAAAGGGCAACTTATAAAAATGGCGAGAGTGTGCGAATCGTATGTTGACCGGCGCGGTAGTTGTCGGGATAATGGCGGGCTTATGGACACGCAGTCGGTTTTGTTTGTGTCCGGCTAAAGGCGTTCAGACTGCGTATGTGATAAAACCCCGGGCAAATGAGCGAAGGACAATTTCAATAATCGGTTATGACTAAAGCAAAAGACAAGTCCCCGGCCGAAACAAGTGGTCGAGATTTAGCAAGCGAAATAGCGAATACCTTTGAGTGGTTGATAATCGCATTCGTACTAGCATTTGTTTTTCGCTCATTCGTACTTGAGGCCTTCCGCATACCCACCGGAAGCATGGCTGACACGCTGATGGGCGCGCATTTTCGACTTCGATGTATTCAATGCGGATACAAATACGACCACGGCGCCGATTCAGGTTACCAGCCGATAAATCTGCAGCGTCGGATGCGGTCACTTCCGAGCACGCGTTGTCCGAGCTGCGGGTACGTGCGGCCGGTGAGCACCGTGGCATCGGTATCCGGCGGTGACCGAATACTCGTATTAAAATGTCTCTATCAGTTTGTCGAGCCGAAGCAATGGGACGTGGTGGTTTTCAAGAACCCGCTTGAGCCCAAGATTAATTACATCAAGCGATTGATTGGCCGACCTGGCCAGAAGCTGGAGATAATCGACGGGGACGTTTATATCGACGGCGAGATAAGCCGCAAGCCGCCCCGGGTACAAAAAGATCTCTGGATGCCGATTTACGACAACGACTTTCAGCCGGCCAAGCCGGATGAACCGTTCTTTAACGGGCACGTCTGGCGACAGCCCTTCAAGAACACGGCCGATTCACGATGGGAGCTTGACAAGGCGAACCCTGTCGCGTTTGCGCTCGACAGCCCGGCCGAGCAGGTTCATATGCTCTATTATGATACGTCGGCTGGAAATGATTTCAGGGCCAGCTACGCCTACAACGATGTCAGCGACTATTCCCACAGGCCGTATTGCAGCGATTTGATGCTCAGGTTCTACGTAAGCAGGCAGGGACACTCAGGCAGTATCGGGGCGGTTTTGAGTAAGTATGAGAGTGTGTACCGCGGGTGGGTGGATTTTTCCGGCGAGATGATAATAACAGAGAGATACGGCGGGAAAGAAGACGTTCTGGCGCGCAAGCAAATCGATACAGGCAGCGGTGACAGAGCTGTTTTGTTCGGCTTTGCCAACGTAGACCATCAGTTGATTCTGCGCTTCGGCAAAGAGAGGCTGATGTTTGACCTGGGACAGACGGCAAGTGATGCGGGTCCCAGAAAGACAGACATTGAGCCGCAGGTGAAGATATTCGGCTCCGGGAGTCTGAAGCTTTCACAAACAGCCTTGTTCCGGGACATACATTACATCTCACAACGGTACGCGGGCACCAGCGGCGGCCGAGGTACCGAGGGACATCCTTTTGAGCTTGAGGCCGATGAGTTTTTCGTTCTCGGTGATAACAGTCCGAACAGCCAGGACGGCCGCTGGTGGAACCAGGAGGGTATAGGCAATAGCGACACGCATTATCGTGCAGGTATTGTGCCGCGAGACTATCTTGTCGGTAAGGCTTTGTATGTTTATTGGCCGGCGGGGTATGATTTTCCCTGGCCTGCGGGCCTGAAGCATTTTTTGGCGCGAAACAGCGGCCGCAACAGGCTGCTCAATGCAATAAATGCGCTTATCAATCTGAACTGGATTCCAGACATCAGCCGAATGCGGTTTATCTACGGCGGCCGCTGAGCCGGCCGGTCAGCTTTTCAGTTGCGCGTTGGCCCATTTTTTCGCAGCATCTGCGAGCAGGGTTTCAGCATTTTCAATCGCATAGTCAACGGTGGTGTTTGTGTTCATACAACTTACGACCTCAGCGATGCCGAAGCTGCGATAGTCATCCGGGCTCAAGAGGACCTGCCCTGCGATTACCGCGACCTCTGCGCCGGTTTGTTTTGCGAGGCGGACGATTCCTGAGACAACTTTTCCCCGCAGCGACTGGTGGTCGAATTTTCCTTCGCCTGTGATTACCCAGTCGGCATTTTCCATGGCCTGAGCGAGACCGGTGTGCGCGATTACGGTTTCAATTCCCGAGACGAGTTCGGCATCGAGGAATGCGATGGCGCCTGCGGCAAGGCCACCCGCTGCCCCTGCGCCGGGAATATTTTTGATGTCGCGGCTGAGTTGTTTTTTGACAAGGTCTGCAAGATGAGCGAGACCAGCTTCGAGTTTTTCAACCATTTCGGGCGTTGCGCCTTTTTGTGGGCCATAGGTTTGCGCAGCACCGTGCGGGCCGCAAAGAGGATTGTCGACATCGCAGAGCACTTCGACGAAGGCGGGCAGTTTTTTTGGCGGCGGCACGATTTTTGTTATTTCGAGCAGTCGGCCGCCACAGGGCGTTACGGGCTGGTTGTTTTTGTCGAGGAATTCGTATCCGAGGGCAGCGGCGGCACCGATTCCGCCGTCTACGGTACCGCTTCCACCGACGGCAAGCAGGATTTTTCGTGCGCCTGACTCGACGGCAGCGGCGATAAGCTCACCTGTGCCGAATGTAGTGGTTTTGTAAGGGTTTCGCCGGGCAGGTTCGAGCAATTCGAGGCCACTGGCGACGGCCATCTCTACAAGGGCGGTTTTCTCATCGTCGAACCAGACGAATCCGGCCTCGACGGTCATATCGGGCAGGGTCGCTGTAACGGTTTTGGGAATCCACTTGCCGCCGGCGGCGGTCATAATCGCTTTTGCGGTTCCTTCGCCACCGTCGGCCATGGGCTTTAGAATAACCCGGGCCTCCGGCAGTACCGCTGCGACAGCATCAGTGACAATTCGACAGACCTGGACAGCTGTCAGGCAGTCTTTGAATGAGTCCATTGCCACGACAATCTTCATCTTTGCACCTGTTTAAAGCACATTTTTTGCGAGCAGGCCGGATTTGCCAATATAGCAACTCCATGGAACAATTTCGAGTTTTTTCAGGTATAA
>Ga0114923_10003760_pt1 | contig 10190 bp, 7 predicted proteins | sample SumtaG_FD_89578 | JGI IMG/M metagenome (GOLD analysis project Ga0114923, IMG submission 89578) | Deep subsurface microbial communities from Indian Ocean to uncover new lineages of life (NeLLi) - Sumatra_00157 metaG | ecosystem: Environmental > Aquatic > Marine > Oceanic > Sediment | place: near...
CAACCCTATTTTCAGTGCTGATGCCATCAATGGAATTTTGATGATGTTCGTATTTTCAGTTGTTTTACTTTATGTGAATATTAGAATCACCCCCACAAGTGCAGTCATTCTTGCTGAAGACCGTTCTGCTATTGATTCCTTCAAGCGAGCTTTCGAACTAACAAGTGGAAACTTTTTCCACATATTTGCAGGTCTATTCCTCATGTTAATGACTGTTGCAGTCATTAGCATTATCATTGAATTGGTTGTGGGATTATTCATTGCATCAATCATCAGTACATTAGTTATAGCATCCTTGAACTACGTTTTCCAAGCAGTGCTTTACAGAGATCTTCTTTCACGCACAGCTACATCATCACAAGGACAAACCGATTGGTGGTAAAGGATTTGGAGGCTCTTATGCCTCCTCCTTCTTCTTTTTTATTTTGATTTCATATTAGAAATGGAAAGAAAGGAGCGCCTGGGGATATGACTCCCCAGGTTGAACTAACTAAATTATTTGAACTTGTGTTTTGCAACAAACTGTTTGAGCACATCTTCCAAGTCCGGCTTGCCGATCTCTTGAAGGTCGTAACGGATTCGAACGTTGGGTTTGTTGATTTTGATTAATTTTGCAAGATCAATTGGAGTACCAATAATAACTGCATCAACTTCTGCATTGTTGATTGTCTCTTCAAGTTCCTCCATCTGTTTCTTACCATAACCCATCGCCGGGAGAACGTCTTCAAGGTGGTCATATTTATCGAAGGTTTCTTCGATACTTCCAACTGCATATGGTCGGGGGTCTATGATAATTGCACCAGCTTTTCGAGCTGCTATATACCCTGCACCATAAGGCATGTCTCCATGTGTGACAGTTGGACCATCCTCAACGATAAGAACTCGTTTGCCCTTGATTATCTCCATATCTTCGATTCCTACTGGTGAAGCGGCATCGATGATTGTTGCAGTCGGGTTAACACTGAGAATGTTCTCTCTGACTTCCTCAATGTCTTCGTAATCTGCAGTAGCGACCTTGTTTATGATTACCACATCAGCCATTCTTAGATTGGTTTCACCTGGGTAGTACTCTATCTCATGGCCCGGTCTGTGTGGATCGGCAATTACGATAAGCAAGTCTGGTGTGTAGAATGAGAAATCGTTGTTACCACCATCCCATGTAATCACGTCAGCTTCTTGTTCAGCTTGTTCTAAGATTTTACCGTAATCAACACCTGCGTAAAGAATCACACCCATTTTGATCATTGGTTCATACTCTTCACGTTCCTCGATGGTACATCTGTACTTGTCCAAATCATCAAGCGTTTCATAACGTTGAGCAATCTGACTAGTAAGGTCTGGATCATAAGGCATAGGGTGTCTGATGTTTACAGGTTTTAGACCCATGTCAACAAGAATTTGATTTACACGTCGGGAAGTTTGACTTTTACCGCAACCAGTTCTTACAGCACAAACTGCAATTACTGGCTTCTTGCTGTCAATCATTGTGTTCTTTGGACCCATAAGTCGGATATCCGCACCTAACGAGTTGACCCACGCAATTTTATGACCTACCGTATCATAGGGTAAATCGGAATATGCTAGGATACAATGCTTAACATCGAACTTCTCAATCAGTTCGGGGAGCTTCTCCTCTGGATAGATTTTGATTCCTTGGGGATATAGATTTCCTGAAAGTTCAGGAGGATACATCCTATCACCTATTCCAGGGATCTGTTCTGCAGTAAAGGCTACCACTTCATAATTTTCATCGTCACGGAAATAGACGTTGAAATTGTGAAAATCACGCCCAGCCGCGCCCATAATGATAATTTTCTTTCTACTCATATTTTACACTGTCCTCTTTCATAAAATGAGAGAGAATACGAGCTGGAAAACTCAAAAAGTAGGTTAAGAAATTGTCGGTGACTGCTGAAAATCTTCCTTTTGCTATTCTTCTAAATATTTTTGCAGAAATTGAATATGAATACCGATTTTTCGACGGTAAAATGGTCTCCAAAAAATGAAAACGTGCATTATTCGGCAGGATTTCCATAAAATCGACACACAACACAAAGACCTATATAGAAGATACGCAGATTAACCAAGGGACTTGCCTGAGGAGTCTTTCATCGGAATATGTTTGGGGTGCGCATTTGAAATTAGTAGAGCTGGCTAAGCTATCCATTGAATTGTTAAGAGAGAATGGAGAGCAGGGTATTCGAAGTGATTTGCTAGCGGAGCAATTAGGAGTTCCGAAACGACGGGTCTATGATGTGGTTGCAATCCTACGAGCATTGGACCAAGTTGAGACACAACGAAGATTCAATGGAACCACCGTTGTTTGGATTGACAGATCACAAGAAACCGTTCCAGTAGCAGAGTATACTGATATCAAGAAACAACTAGACGTCGAACGAACTTTGCGGAAGGATCTTCAATTACAGGTTGTAGAAACAAAAGAGCAGCTGCGGAGAGCCAAATCTAAACTCAGATATGATGTTCAGTCAGTTGAGTGTGCAAATAAGACTGAATTTCCAACAAGCCAAATACGAATTAGATCGATATCTTCTAAAGGGTTCAAGAAAGTTGCCGATTCTGGACACGAGGTAACAATTGAAACGTATGAGCCTGGAATGGTTGTTGACCCCACAGAGAAGGAATCTGACAAGCATAGCGAATTAATAAAAAGTCTTCAACGAATCTAATTCAACGATATTGTAACTTGACTTCCTCTTCTTACTTTCTCAAGCATATCAAGGTCCGAATCGTCTGATGTGATTTTACCTAAAATGTTCACTGAGCTGAATGTATCAGCATCCTTCAAATAAATGCACAAGGAATCACCGAGTGGCATGTATGCAACATCTCCACGTTTTACACTCTTAGTTGGTTTCACAGTACCCTTTCCTAAACCCAGAGTGATTTTCATTTCTCCACGCATGAAAGCAGCTCTTTCGAATATAGGTAACCTCATTTTTAAATCTTCAACAATCAATGGTGCGAGAACTCTGTCGAGAGTTGCTTTTATTACTAAGTTTCCTTCAAACTCAAATGAAATATTTACATCACTTGCACTTACATCACTTTCACTCATCAGAGCCACCTATCTCGTTTCATTTACCAGCTAGTTAAATCTACTTTGGCAGGGCAACAAACTCTTAATTGTTCACGACAACAGAGAGCTCGGAGTGGATTCGATTACACGCAACCAAGTTGGACATAGCTTTCGTCGTAGATACTACTGGCTCAATGAAAGACGATATACGTGCAGTAAAGGACTCGCTATTCGATATCGTTGAAAAGATAACTGAGAAAACTGAAAATCTTGTCATTAGATTCGGTATTGTTTCATACCGAGATCATCCACCTCAGGACCGATCTTATGTCACTAGGGTATATGATTTCACACATAAAATCAAGGATGTACACAAAGAAATATCCCGCTTGAAACCGTCGGAAGGCGGTGATACTCCAGAGGCTGTAGCTGATGGCTTGTTCGACGCTCGTACAAAACTATCTTGGGCCAAAGAAGCCTACAAAATACTTCTTCTGGTAGGCGATGCACCTCCACACGGACGCGACTACAATACACTGGGTGACGATTATTTTCCTGACGGATGTCCTAAGGGATACGATCCAAAAACAGAAGTTAAGACCCTTAAGGAAGAGCATGGCAATTCAATGTTCGTGTTTGTATGTGGTTGTAATCCGTTAGTTGAAACTTCTTTTCGAAGTATTGCAAATGCAGTAGATAATGGGCAATATTATTCACTTCATCAAGCAGATCAACTACCTGATGCGATTATGCAAATCTTGGAGGGGATAAGTGATCTAATAGTGGATGATAGACGGGTATTGGATTTCTATGAGGCAAATGATGGGTCATTTGACCTTGGAGCAGCTGCAGATGAGCTTGGAATGGAATTACGCCAATTGAAAACTTCGATATCCCGTTTGATGGAACTCGAAAGAATTTCCCGGTGGCCGAAAGGTCGTCCACTTGCTGCTTCCAAAATGGGGTTATCTGTAGAATTGGGTGAAGTACCAGACGCCTTAGTTGCAGGACGCGCCTTCAATTACAGTATGCGCGTAAATAATCCAAGTGCAACAATTGTAGGAATTAGAGTAATAGCAACTCTAGCAACCCAAGATGGTGTATCTGAAATGACAAATGAACAACATGAGATTGGGCCACGTTCTAATCAATCACTCAATCTTAGATTTACACCAATGACCGATACGAAGGGCAAAGCAAAACTCAAAGTCGATGTGCTCTATGGATCACGAACAATCGCAAGTGAGATTTATTCAACTAGAATGTATTAGATGGAGATGTGTTTTTGAATCTAAAAACCATTAGAGGACGAAATCAAAGGGGATTGTCTTATGTATCTGAAATTCCTGAAACGGTTTCTCATCCAATAGTTAAGATTACTATTAATGGTCGTGAGGTTTTCTCCAAGCTACGCGCTCATGATTCTGTTGAAGAGGGGTCTGTAGTACTGGATTATCGCTTATACGATGAACTTGGATGTGACACAAATTCCCAAGTTGAAATAACTTCAATTGATGAAAGTATCCCCCTTTGTACTGATATCCATTTTTCTGTAAAATCAACAAGAGCTGGAGATGTTCAGAAAGTAATCCAAGCAATTTCTGATAGGATTGATGAATTCAAAGAACACTTCGATGGTCTAATTCTCAAGAAAGGTCAAGTAATTCATATCGAACCACTAAACCTACATTTTGCTGTCAAAGATATGACTCCCTGTACAACTGGTTCGAGTATATCTCAAATATCATGGGACCACATACTGAAAATAAATCTTGAACCTGCTGTTGAATCAACCACCAAACGTTTGTGTTATAATTTATGTTCACTTGTGGACTTGGGAGCGGCTTCACACATTTCAGATGTAATTGGTACTGCAGATTTGGAACAATCTAATAGTGAAAGCCTTCCTCGATATAGGGCATCAACTAAGATTCTGAGTTCCATTATCTCAAATTTGCTCAGTTGCACTGAATCAATCCCCCTGTTCACTTCCATTGTGTATTCTGATGAGCATGAGGTATTCTCAACTTACGACCTAATAAATGGAAATCCAACTTTAATGACTGAAATTCAAACAGTGAGCTTGCAGGAAGTACATGAAGAATGGATTTCAGAAAAACTAACAGGTTACTCGAAAAGAGCTTCAAATCCTAGTTTAGCTTTTGAAATAGGAATCCCTTTATCAGTTCGATTGAGCGAAACTAATGATTTACCCACAATTCTTCTATTCATGTCAAGTGGTACTTACTCTCAAGGTTCAAACCCGATTAAGACAATTCAATCACAAATCGAGAATATTCAGGAGATGTTTCTTGTCTGTGTTGGACTTGGAACTAAACAGGACGAATCTCTTTTACAAGGAATTGCAGATGAAGGGAATGGGATTTTTGTTCCTGTGAAAACAGTTGATGACTTTGGAAAAGTGATATTAGCAATTGCATCCATATTGGAGGGATTGAACAATGTCTGAGAATCTCATAACTAAATTGCAGAGCATGTATGTGAATGATGACATTCTTGGATATATTTGTGTTAATCTTCCTAGCGGTCCTTTCACACCAGGATGGATTGAAACTGCTATAGTTTCTAAAGGTCTGAAAGGTACACTTCGTTCAAAGAACAATCAAAAAATATACGTCACTCCTATTCAGGAAACCGCAAAGGCCTTTTTGGATCGCGGTCTCGACCAAGTTGGTGAAACCGGAATAGCAATCTTAGGAATGCCTGGACTTTCAGCAGAAAAACTGGTTATTCTAGTGAGGAAAAGTAAGAACGACACGATGAATGCAGTGGCCTTCCGGTCCAAGGATTACAATCCATTAGAAATAATCAGGATTATCCTGAAGTTTGAGTTCAACCGTAGTTTGTCCTCAGAGTTTGAAGAACCTCCGCTTGATTATCTTGAGTCTCTTAAAGATGACGCGAACGAACGATTTGTCACTGAACTTCTCGCTCTGCAAATTCCATCTGGTAAGAACCTTACCCGCTCTTGGATTCATGATGCGGTAAAAGACGAATCGACTGATTCCGGGATAATATTAATGAAACATGGGAAACTACGAATCTCTCCGGCTATTGGACTATTGTTTAGCAATTGGATCACGAGTATAACTGATGTCAAACAACATTCGAAACTTATTGCTGCATGTTTAGTGATGCGCACAAAGACCACTGAAGGGTTCTTCTGGGATGGTCCTCGTAAAACGGTTTCAATGTGCATCTACAAAGGTAATGACCTAGAGGACTATTCACGAAAAGTGTTACTACCTTTATGGGCTTTACCCACTGAAAGGATAAGACCCCCTCTTCGAACTAGAGAAGTATTGATTTCTGGTGATGATTCGAAAGATGAATCTCCTATCAGGCAAGATACTGACGAATCTGACAAAGTATCTCCTGATTTAGCAAAATCTCTAGAATCTATTTCTTCTGTAATAGATGCCATTGATATCAATAATCTTCAAAATCGACTAGAAAGAATTGAACACATCTTTGATGCCATAGAGATTGAGAAGCCCAAACCTAGTGTATCAAACAGAACTCAGATAGAGTCCAGACTCAATGAAACAGTCGATCGTCTGGAATCATTGATTACTAGATTATCTAAACTTGAAAAGCGAATAAACGCCATTCAAAAGAAACGAGGTGCTTGACTAATTGAACGCACCTAAATCCGAAAGTTTTCAGCGTCTAGTTTTGAAACTGAGGACAATTCAAACGATTTCTTCACGAATAAGAACATTAGAAAATAATATCGAGAACAGCGCTTTGATTTCTTCAGAATCTTTGAAACCTGAGGAGGGCCTAATTCAGGATTTATTCCGAACCCTTTCAGAATTACTAGAGGCAATTAGTTTATCTGAAATTAAAATTAACCAATTGGAAACTCGGCTTTCCTCAATTGAAGAGATTAATCAGTCTTGATTTTTTCTGGATTACAAATCCTCTCTATCGCAGATATCAGATAGTTGTGAAATTTATGGACTGAAAACTCTTCTACAGGAAAAATATGAGATTTTACGCCACCAAGTAAACGATTATGCTGCTCATCACTGAAATCGGTTCCTAATCCTAGAATATTCAGCTCGTACCTACTTCGTCTTGCAATCGCACGCAAAAATGGTTCAGATTTTGACCCGATATCTTTTGCTGAATTACTCAGTAACACTACTAATGTTGGCTTTTCTGAACCGAAATCGTCAAGAAGTTCTGCTATAGCTCGAAAAGCTTGTGACAAATCTGTTATTCCACCTGGCGAACGTTTTGCATCTAACAGTGTGTAGATTAAAGAAACTAACACCTCATCGGTGGCTAGATCATCATCAAACGTAATGTAGGGTTGAACGATTTCACCTTTTTGAATTGTGAATTTTTCTGGGCTGTCAGATACAGTAACAACGGCCAAACGACCGTCAGTTCTATTCAATGAAATATTTTCAATAGCTAGTAATGCTGAAAGAATCGCAATATCTACCCTTGAAGCAGTTTTACCTAGTTCTGTGAGAAAGGTTTCGATTTCAGGAACTTTCTTGATGAACGATGATAATATTCGTTTCATGGAATATTCTGTGGTTACTTGTACGTCCTCAGTGTCCATTTCACTACCTATTGCCAAACAAAGAATCAGATTGAACTCTTTTAGAAGTGGAAAGGGTCTGAACTCGATTGCTGTATCATTAATTAGGCCAATCTGACCTGGGTCTAGTGTTGGTTTGCTGTGTTTCAAAAAGGTGGATATTTCAGATCCACTCTTTCCTAGAAGGAGCTTACTTCCCTTTCCTATCGATCTCCCACGAAGCTGCTTAATGAAATCTTCTCGATTTAGATAGAGAAACGCTGCGGTTTCTCCATAATCCATATTATTTTGCAAATCGTACCCAAGAATAATTTTCTCGAGTTTTGAAATCTCTCCTGTGTAGCTTATTAGATCCAGATAAGTCGACGAATTCGCTCCATAAAGCGATGAATCGATTTGTGATATCATGATAGTTCTTGATGAACAAGATGTCGTAGATCTTACTCGAGCAGACCACCACTGGGATGTTGTAACATCCATGACAAGAACTTGGTCAGTGTCAGCAAGGCCCAAGGCCAATATGTCATCCTCACATAGTTTTACTATTCCTTTTTCAAAATCCTCTACTTGAACTTGAAAATGAAGAGAAGAAAGAATACTCTGTGGGTTTTCTACTCTTAGACCTCTTAGGAGTTCTTTGTTAAGAGTAGATACGTGAGTAGGTGTATTTAGAATAACTCCACTTGATTGAGTCACTGACCTGATCAAGGTCGTAAGAGCAGCTCCATTTCTACCGCGAACATTCTCTGAAAATGCATGTTTCCACCCCGACACCCTGAGTGTTCCATCATTCTCAACTGTCAATGCAATGCTACTACCCGATACTGATTCTGGTTGGGACATGGTTATCACTGCACAATCATTGCGGACTATTCCCCCATCATCTTCTATCATTAAATCAAATGAAACCACATTTAGAATATTCATGGCCGATAGAATCCGAATGATTCGTTCAAGCTCGTTGAGTGCTATCTGCCCAAATCGGCCCTCCGCGACAACGGCTGAAGTACTATCTATGTGAGTAAGAAATGGAGGCCTTGGGGGGAGCATGGACAATATATTACCACCAAGAATTTTCTGAATATCAGTACTGGTTGCATCGAGATTCTTACTCAGCAGAAAACTCAATATCTCAGGTAAGGTATCGCCTCTTTGAGTTTCGGGATATGCACTAGCATAGATTATTCTTTTTGACCATGAAGTTTGGTCCGAATCTGTTTTCAACGAGGAAATAATTGTAGATAGTGACGAGATTGTCGCTCCTGACGTAAGGATTCTGCTATTTGGAATTTCTAATAATTTAGTGATTTGTTTACCCCATTCTCTATGAGAATCAGTGGACAATATGATACTTGGACTCTGCAGCCCTGCTTCTTTCAGAAGAATCAACCATTTCAACAAATAGTCCAATTCATCATACTCGTCTATCTGGATATATACTGGTAGATTTAGTTTGATGTAGTTCACCAGGTCATTTCTATTCCGTCCATTCCAAACCTGTTCAAGTTCTTCTACTCTTAGAATACAGCCCCATCCTTTTTTCCCTTGATTTTCGTATCTGAAATCTTGTAACTGATAAAATCTTGAGCCTTGTGCAGACTGGGTAGACCACCTGTTTGTTGCTTCAGTATTTGCGACTCGCTGCAATTTGGGGAGTGCCTTTGAACTGATATCTACTAAAGGTGTAGAAACAAATTGATCGGTTAACCATGTCATATCTTGAGTATTCGATGTCGTTTGATAGAGTGAACTAAGCAAAGGAGGTTTTGTAAGATAATCGTATGCCCTTCTGGGAAGAAATTTGAATGATTCAGGATATCGTGTTGCATAATCATGCAACTGACTCTCTACTTGTGCGTAGTAGGATATCAATCTGGGAGGATTAAATTGTCTGGTTTGATCGCCAATTCTAATATTGCCAAGTTGAACATGAGCATCAATTAGAACTAGTTTTCTAATCTCATGTGTTGACTTATCTTCCGCAATAATCATTGAATTTGGCCTCAGATTACTAGATATTCCTGTAGTGATTAGATTTACAAGTATAGTGAAAAGCTTTTGTGAGTTGGATTAACAGAGAGAACATCCAATAATGGAGGTGCAATAAAGAATGCTTGTGATTCGTGCTTTGGAAGATATACCTGAACAAGGAATCACAAAAGGAGATATGTTTCATCTCTATGTCGTTGATTCTCATCATCATATGGGCCATGAAAAAAGCCATCGGAACACACCTTCAGGAGCTTATGATTTCTATGCACTGCTCTTTTTTGAGATGGAGCGTCTTGCAAAAGATCTAATGGACAATGATCAGCTGCTCTTTGAGCCCATTGAAGTTCGACCTCCCAAACTACCCGGGACATTCTTTGATAGCAGGGATAGCTGGAAGCGAATGAATCATGGTTGGTTAGTTGACCGTACAATTGTTTTTCCTTATTCTGATGATTATTCAAAAAGTGATACTAAAGGAACTCCTTCATTTAAGGTGTCAAACGATAAAATAGCAGCCTGGACCACAAGGGCTCCTCATTCAACACGGCTAATTGGTTTTGCAAGAGTAGATCCATCTGATGCAAA
>Ga0114923_10003761_pt1 | contig 10189 bp, 9 predicted proteins | sample SumtaG_FD_89578 | JGI IMG/M metagenome (GOLD analysis project Ga0114923, IMG submission 89578) | Deep subsurface microbial communities from Indian Ocean to uncover new lineages of life (NeLLi) - Sumatra_00157 metaG | ecosystem: Environmental > Aquatic > Marine > Oceanic > Sediment | place: near...
ATATATGTTTAATGAAATAAATAAATGTGGATAAGCTCATCTTACTGAAAACAGTGTGTTTGAATAGAACTTCATCAATTAATTTTCTTAAACAGATATAAATAAAATAAGTTAAACCAAAAAGATTTGATAGTATTTGTCTAAATTATATACCGGTGATGATAACAAAGCTCATTAATAAGAATTAAGAATAGACTTATTTTTGATAAAGATTTTATTTCACTTAAAAATCTGATTTTTAGATTTGATACTTAATCATGAAAAAAGATCAAGAACTAACAGAAAAAATTAAAAATTACTGTCAAAAGATCGGGATTGATGTAATAGGTTTCGCCGATCCAGCTTTATTTGAACGGTATTCAGAAGAGAATCGTCCTCAGGCCTATATTGAGGATTCAGAAACTGTAATAGTTATCGGTTTCTATTTATATGACATTATTCTTGATGCTTGGAGCCATAATAAAGGTGAGAAGATATGGAAACGTCAATTTGCCGATGCTGTAGTTGAACAGTTTTGTAATAGGGTTCGTCGATTTTTACTAAAAAACGGTTTTAATTCGCGTGTTATTCCTTATAGCCCAGGTTTATTTTTAAAGGAAGCAGCAGCACTAGCAGGAATTGGGCCAATTGGAAAAAATAATCTATTAATTACTGATGAATATGGCTCGCAAGTCAGATTAAGGGCCTTAGCTACAAACGCACCACTTACATGTGGAGAACCTATCACTAAGAGTGAATATTGCAATGAATGTAACATATGTATAGACTCGTGTCCATCAGAAGCTCTTTCTTCTGGAAAGTATGTCAAGGAAAAGTGTCTTCAATATTTAATAAATAACAGGAGAAAACTTTCAGAACAAGTTTTTATTGATTGCAATGTATGTATTGAGTGCTGTCCTGTCGGAAAAAAATAAAATCCTAACAGTTTAAGTCAATTAAAATTATTTTATCATTCTTAGAATTTTCTTCTGGTATTTATTAAAGTTTATTGAAATTTGGCTTCCGTTTCTGAAAAAAAGCCATTATTCCTTCTTGGTTTTCCTTTGTGCCCATAGTATTGAGTACCGCCTGGCGTTCTTGATATAAACCTTCTTGTAACGGTTGATCTCCATATTCAACTATACAGCGTAACATTTCGGAGACTGTTGTCATTGGCATTTCTGAAAGCTCTTTGGCTAACTCAAGTGCACGTTCTTTCAGTTCTACGTTTGGAACTACTTCATTAACTAGCCCAATCCGATATGCTTCCTGACCAGAAATCATTCTTGCTCGGAGTATCATATCAAGCGCGTACAAACGACCCACACAGCGGGTTAACCGCGCGCTCCCACCCCAAGCGGGGACAGTACCTAATTCTAGCTCAGGAAGACCTATCTTTGCTCCTTCTTCAGCGGCCAAGCGAAAATGACATGAAAGAGGTAGTTCCAATCCTCCCCCAAGGCAATACCCGAAAAGTGTGGTCACTACAGGCTTACGGATATTCTCGATTGAGCTGAGTACTCGTAAGCGTTGGTCTAGAATATCTTGCATGCGCTTCGAGTCGTTTCCCACTTGAGCAAGTTGTTTAAGGTTCATACCAACCGAGAAATTATCCTCTCCCTCCGCCGTAATCACAATAGCGCGAATGGATCGGTCGGTCGAAATCTTCGGAACTAATAATTCCAACTCATCGAATAACTCCAGACTCATTGGGTTCATGGGTGGATTATTTATAGATATTATCGCTACTGCATCCTTTTGTGTAAATATAAGGGGATCAGTCGTATTTTTCTCGTATGGCATTTCAATCTCCAATTCTTTATAAATTAATGCAACGCTACCTAGCTTATAAAATTTTTATAAAATTTCATAATCCCTAATTCTATTTTTAGATTTAAGCTATAACTAGTACTTACTCATTTTATAAACTACAATTATTACACTTATAGTTATCATAAGAAACTTATTTTTCTGCATCAAAACCTTTTATTTTTTAGAAGTTAATTATTACATAACAATAGTAATAAGACGATTTTATTAGATATGTACGAAATAGACAATAGAGTTTACAAACGTTTTAAGCAGAAAAATAATATGTTATTTAGGAGATTATGGGATGAGACTTTACCCACTTACCATCAAATGATTGATACAAATCTCGAGAAACATATCGAATCAAAAAAAGAGGGTTATTCAAGATTAGATTTTGCTTTAGTAGCGGCAGGTTGGACGATATATGAGAGATTTCCCTACGCTTTTACATGGGAAAGGAAAGAATTGATAGATATTGGTTATGGTATAAATTGGATGAAATCTAAATATGTAATAGAAAACAAACAAAATTTTACGAATTATATAAAGAGAGCAGCAAAATTTTATGGAGCATCTATTGTAGGAATTGCAGATGTTAATGAAAAATGGAATTATAAAACAGGATTTAAGAGACCTGATGAACTTAGTGAAGCTGAAGCAAAACAAGACATTCGGGGGGGAACAGCGGCAGATTCGATCTACGAGCAACCAATAGAATTACCCGATGGGATAAATAAAGTGATTGTGATGGGGATAGAAATGGATCAATATGGGATATCTACTGCCCCAACTCAGCCAGCAGCTGCAGCTGCAGCTTTAGCATATTCAAAGATGGCTTTTGTAATCGCTTGTATAGGTGAATTTATTAGAAATTTAGGATATAGAGCCATTCAATGTGGTAATGATACAGCTTTAAGCATACCCTTAGCTGTCGATGCAGGGCTTGGGGCACTCGGTAGATTAGGACTTTTAATTACACCTGAATATGGACCAAGAATAAGGTTATGTAAAGTATTTACAGACCTACCATTGATTCCAGACAATCCAAATTTAAAATTTATAAATAAAATCTCAAAATTCTGTAGAAATTGTCTTAAGTGTGCTGAATCGTGTGAAACTAATGCAATAACAAAAGAGGTGGAACCCAGTTTTAAGGGATATAATATATCCAACAATCCAGGTGTGAAGAAATATTATATTGATGGGGAAAAACGCTTTGAATTTTGGGTAGAAAACAGTAGTGATTGTGGAAATTGCATTGCTGTATGTCCATTTTCAAAAATCAAGAAGCGGTTAACCCCGCATGAGTTTTGGGAAGGAATTTAAATGATATAACTTGGACTGTAATGCATAGAAAAAAAAAAGAAGAAACAACTTATAATTTTTATTACAGTTTCAGTTTTAGTCCTAAAAAAGACTGTTCCCTTCTAAAATCTCTTGATAAATTTCTTTAGTTAAAGATGTATATTCAGAACTATTTGGTAAAAGAACAAAGATATCATCATTTATTTCGTTGATATTATATCCCTCTTTTTTCAACTTTATTTTTTGAATCTTATGAGAAGCAGTAAAGTCAAATTCATCAATAAATCGTATAAACTTTGGGATTGCATAATTTGGTAAATATTTTTTAAGGTAATTAACAAATTCCTTGAAATCAAGGATTTCATCAGATTTTTTATGTAACGAAACCATACCTGCGCGACCCTCAGTATGGGGTATTAAAACACCATAAACAGAACACATGTCAATCTCCTCAAAACCATTTATTACAGATTCAACTTCCTCTGTAGAAACATTTTCCCCTTTCCATCTGAAAGTATCACCTAAACGGTCTACAAATTGGACATGTCCAAAGCCAATATCTCTTAATAGATCTCCAGTGTTGATATACATATCCCCCTTTCTAAGTACATCCCGAAATACTTTTTTTTCGGTGGCTTCTTTGTCTTTGTACATATAAAAATTCTCAGGATCGGTAATTTGCCCTAGTAATAAACCAACTTCACCTTTTTTTACTTTTTTCATCCGACCTCTTTCATTTCTGAAAGGTTTATCGTTTTCAAGATCATATCTTACAATAGCATACGGCGTTAAGCAAACGCCACAAGTTTTATCGAGATTATGCATATTGGCAAAATTAGAAACAAAATCTTCCGTAGCACCATAAAACTCTCTAACTTCTTGAATATTAAACCTTTTTTTAAAATCTATCCATATATCTAACCTAAGACCATTCCCAACTATTTTCTTTATTGGATTGTCTGCATCGTCAGGTTTTGGCGGTTGATTATACAAGTATCTGCATATTTCTCCTACATAATTAAAACAAGTAGCATTAAATTTTCGAGTTTCATCCCAAAATTTACTGGCACTGAATTTTCTTGCGATAGCCATTGCTGATCCTTTATTAAGTGATGCCGCAAAAGCCACTTTTATCCCATGACTATGAAATAAGGGTGTAGTGATATATATAATATCATCAGGATTCATCCCTATAACCATCTCCCACCATCCCATCGCAGTTATTATTGAACTATTTTTCATTATTGCCGCTTTTGGAAGACCCGTAGTACCAGATGTAAAGATGTAGACAAAGGGGTCTTTCATTAGAATCTCTGTAGTAGTAGGAGGATTCATGATATCTGAATCTTTAATTTCTTCTTTTAGGTTGATGTATCCATTAGGTGGGTCTAGTTTCCCTTTATCAGGTATGTAATATAATCTTTGTTTTTGTTTATCTGATAAATCCAGTTTGGGTTTAATATCTTCAAATTCTCTAAATAATTCCTCACCTATAATATATACTTGCCCCGGAGTATGTTTCAAGCTAAAAATTAATGGATTTTCTCGCAAATTTGTATTAATTAAAGAAGATATAACTCCTAATTTACCCAATGCCAGAATAACAAACATATACTCTGAACGGTTTTCTATGAAAACAACAGCTACATCCCCTTTTTCTAAACCACATTTAAGAAAATAATTAGCATAACGGTTAATCATAGAATTAAACTCTTTATGAGTATACCTTTCATCTTCATATAATAAAGCTAAATTATCAGGATAATTTACTGTATTTTCTTCTATTCGAAGTCCCACTGAATATTTCGATTCAGGTTTACGATCAGCCATCCTCGCTGCGCCTTCCATTATCAATGGAGTTTTTTTTTCCCAAGATGGCTGAATTATATTTTTATATTCTTCTTGGGATATTATGTAAGGTGCCATTTTTTCCTCGCTTTGAGTTGAATTGTGAGATGATGATGATTTTAAATTTTGATCATTCATGGTTTTGTATTGTCTTTTAATAAATTAATATTTTTCACAAAAAATAAAATTGAAAATATTAATTGATACTATGGATTAATTTTGTGAATACTGATATAATTGAAGAAGAAATCTCCTACTAAAGGATAAATTGAGATTAAAATAAAATAAGGAGAAAAGGAAACATCAAAATAAAAAATTTAATACTCTTTATATTCACCCTTATACCATTCACGTTGAGAAACTTTAATTTCATCAGGCATATCTTCATATGGTGATACTTCTTCTTCCAGTTTGCACTCAATTCCATATCGTAAATTCGTCTGCGGATGAATATACCCCGTTTTCGATATTCCATTTGCTGCTCTAAGTGCTGTTCGTCTAGATATTAAAGAAGCTCCTTTAATATAGAAATATTTCCATTTATCCTCTTCTTTAATTAATTCTAAAAAAATTCCTTCAAGCATATCTGACTCAGATTCTATAGGGCGAAATTGACCAGTGTCATCAACCCATTTTAACATTATTTTTCCTTCTTTATTAGTCATAGTTCCATCAATACTCAAATAAAATCTTAATTAATAATTTAGTTCAATTATCACTTAAATAATTTTAATGTTATTTGATCTTTATTATAAAAACAATAGTATTTAATCTTGTTTTTAAGATAAAATAAAATCAATTCTCAATTCTAATTTATTCTTTGACATTACTAGTACTTCTTGAATTCTGCAATTAATAAAAAACCTTTAGAAATATATTTAACAAAACAGATAAAAGTTTTAATCTTTTTCATCATAAGAATTGTTAAATAAGAAGAAATTTGAATAATGAAAATTATTGATAAACTAACCATCGCAGAATACTTAGCAAAACATATTCATAGTCTTTCTTTAGAAGAAATTGAAAGTGTCATCGAAATTCCCCCTCATGATATTAGTTTTTCTTATGCTTTCCCTGTGTATCGTTTAAGTAAAATTGAAAAAAAGAATCCGAAGGAGATTGCTCAAGAGTTAGCAAGCGACTTATCGTTACCAGATTATCTTGAAAAAATTGAAGCCGTAGGACCTTATCTAAATTTTAAGATTAAACCTTCAATTGTTTTAGAGAATATTTTTGAATTAAAACATGATTATGGAAGGATGTATGAAGTTTTAGAAGAAGACAAGAAGAAATCATTAAGAATCGTAATAGAGTTTCCAGCACCTAATACAAATAAACCACTCCATTTCGGACATGTAAGAAATATATTACTAGGTAATTCAATATCAAATTTATTTAGATATAAAGACCATAAAGTATTCGAAGTGAACTTAAGGCAAGATAGAGGAATTCACATTTGCCAGTCAATGTTGGCATACAAGAAATGGGGAAATAATCAAGAACCGACTAAAAAACCTGACCATTTTGTGGGAGATTATTATGTAAAATATAATGAAATGGAGAAAAAAGACGAGAACTTAATTAATGAAGCCCATGCTCTCCTACGGCTATGGGAAGCGGAGGATCCGGATACTCGAGCTCTATGGTTAAAAATGAAAAGTTGGGCTTTAGAAGGTTTCAAGGAAACTTTTAATAAATTGAGTGTGAAGTTTGATAAAGAATATTCTGAATCTGAGATTTATACTAGAGGTAGAGAAATCATACTTGAAAATTTTGAGAAAGGTATTTTTAAAAAGACTGAAGATGGCGCTATTTATGCTGATTTAAAGGAAGATTATGGTTTACCAAATAAAATTTTGTTACGAAGCGATGGGACTTCTCTTTATATTACTCAAGATATTTTTCTTGCTTATCTGAAGAAACAAGATTTTGACTATGACAAATCTTTATATGTTGTTGCAAATGAACAAAATCTTTATTTTAAGCAATTATTTACTGTGTTAGAGATGATTGGGTTTAAAGAGGACAAATTTCACCTTTCATATGGGATGATTGATCTACCAGAGGGAAAAATGAAAAGTAGAGAAGGAACCATCGTTGATGCCGATAATATTATTGATGAAATGCTTGAACTTGCCTATAAAGAAGTAGACAAAAGATATCCCACAATCAAAGAGGAAGAAAAAAAAAAGAGAGCGAATATTATAGGAATTGGAGCTTTAACTTTTTTTATCTTAAAATTTAATCTTAAATCAGATTTTGTATTTAATCCAAATAATAGCATCTCTTTTGAGGGAGAAACCGGGCCCTATATTCAGTATTGTTATGCAAGAATTGAATCGATAATTTTAAAATCAAATGAAAAAATAGGTTTAGACATCAATTGGGATTTGCTGCACCATGAAACAGAGAGAAATCTTATTAAACAACTGAATTATTTTCCCGAAATTATAGATCAAGCGACTCAGAAATATACCATTCATTTAATCCCTCAATATCTATTGACATTATGTCAAATTTTTAATTCATTTTACAGTGTATGTCCTGTAATTTCGGATAATAAACTATTGGAAAAAGCTCGATTATTATTAATAAAATGTGTTCAGATAAATATCAAAATTGGACTAGAAATCTTAGGAATTGATACTTTAGATAAAATGTGAGAATCAAAGTATGAGTTTTTTTAACTTTAGGGAAGAAATTAATATCGATACTCGATTTGTTATTTTTGGCATACCATGGGATTATTTAACTTCTAAGGATCTACCAAATTCTTCAATAGCGCCTGAGAGTATTAGAAAAATAACAAACGATATTGGATTTACGACTGAATTAGGATTTCCTATTCCAAACTTTCAAGCTGCAGACATAGGAGATGTGAAGATTGAACCTACTAATGTCAAACTAAATATTGGCAACATAAGTAATTTTGTTAAAGATCTTTATGCATTAAATGAAGGAATAATCCCAGTTATGATTGGTGGAGATCACTTCTGTACTTATCCAGTAATAAAGACTGTTGGTACTCAGTTGGAAAAAGTGGAAGAATTTGGTGTTTTGATTTTTGATGCTCATTTGGATTTTTATCAAGAATGGGATAAAGGAGTTTATTCTCATGCAACAACTTCTCATAGAATCTATGATTTAGAATTTATGAACAATAAAAATTTGTTAATTATTGGTACTCGGGATATTGATCTTGAGGAATTAGAAATTGCAAATTTTGAAAACATCAAATATATTAATGCTTATCATATTATTGATGGTTTAAATTATTATATAGATAGTATAAAAGAATTTTTTAATAAATCGAATATCAAAAATTTATATATTTCAATCGATATTGATGCATTAGATCCTTCAATTGCGCCAGGTACGGGTTATGCGATACCGGGGGGGTTTTCATATCGTGATCTTTGGAAAGTCCTTAAAGAAATAGCAGGGACATTTAATATTATAGGATTTGATTTAGTTGAAGTTGCTCCCAATCTAGATTTGGAAAATAAAATGACATCTATTTTGGCAGCCAAATTGATTATTGAATTAATGCATTTCATTAGAAGTAGCAAAAAAAAAGGTTAAAATGACTGAAAAAGAATTAAAAGATATTTTGAAAAAAGTAAATCAATTGAAAATTACAAATGAAACAAGTATTATCGACCTTATAGATTCTTTAAAGAACTCTGGATTTAACGCAAAGCGCTTAGCTTTAGCATGTGAAATTTATGATGAAATGGTAAATGATGATGATTGTGTTAAATTTTTTGGTTTAGCAGGAGCTCTTGTTCCTGCAGGAATGCAAGGGATATTGCATGATTTTATAAGTGAAGGATTTATTGATGTTTTGGTATCTACAGGTGCGAATTTAACTCATGATCTAGCAGAAGCCTTAGGGTACCACCATTTACAGGGAGATCATATCAATGCAAATGAATTTAATGATTCTGAATTACATAAAGCTGAGATGAATAGAATTTATGATGTAATCATGCCTAATAATGTATATGAAGGAATTGAAGATTTTGTCTCAAAATTAAAAATCCCTGATTATGAAATGCCTGTAAGCTCATTTTTAAATTTTCTTGGCAAACAATTACCAAAAAAGTCTCGTTCAATTCTAAAAATAAGTGCAGAAAGAGGAATTCCCATTTTCTGCCCAGCCTTTACGGATTCTGGCTTGGCACTGCAACTCGGATTCCACCATCAACAAATAAATTTGAATCATTTCAAAGATATGCTTAAAATGGTAGATTTAGCCTGGGACGCCAAAAAAGCAGGGATATGTATTGTTGGAGGTGGAGTTCCAAAGAATTTTATTATGCAATCATTACAATTTTGCCCCACATCTGCGACATATGCCATTCAAATTACAATGGATAGACCAGAACCAGGAGGTTTAAGTGGTGCTACGTTAAAAGAAGCCATGTCTTGGGGGAAAGTAAATATTAACGCAAAGTATTCAACAGTTATTTCTGATGCAACTATAGCTTTACCTTTATTATTCTGGTTTTTGAAAAAATCGAAATCTTAAGTTTGGGGGGAAAAGGGTCCTTAATTTTTCCCAAATTTCTTTTTTTACTTCTTTTGTCCATTCTTCTTTTCTTCTTTTTTTTCTTCTGTAAATATGCCTTTAAGTTTTTGATCAACAGTTTGGGTATCGGTTCCGAAAATCTTGTTAAGATTTTCTTTAAACCCTTTAAATTGGGAAACTTCTGAAAAATTTTTCTTGCTATATAATGTAATAAACTCCTCTATAACATTTTTTAATAATGGAAGGATTATTTTATGCATATATCTTTCCATTCTTTTTTCTCTATCTATTATAGCATAGGATATCAAAGTTTCAGGCTCTATACCATCCTCTGACATAATTTCAGCATCAGTAAAGGCTATAATGAATTTTGATCCCTCAAAATATTCAACAGAACCTCTTGTAAACGCGGATTCAGCAAAACTTTTTATAGCAGTAAGTAGACCACTTCTCAGATCATCATCAATTTTTCCTTTAGTGCTTTTGTGATAACTCCTCTTTACTAAGGTGAAACCTCGAAAAATTAATCCGGATTCTCGAACAACCATCTTGAATTAGAGTTAATTTTTATATTAGTAGAACTAACAAGAAAGTAATTCCTACAATATTTTAAAACAATTAGTTTTATTAAACTCTTTGGCAAAGATCTGAAGTTTTTGTTTAGTATTTCTGACTATTAAATCTGAATTTATTCATATAAAAAGAATTAATATC
>Ga0114923_10003762_pt1 | contig 10189 bp, 7 predicted proteins | sample SumtaG_FD_89578 | JGI IMG/M metagenome (GOLD analysis project Ga0114923, IMG submission 89578) | Deep subsurface microbial communities from Indian Ocean to uncover new lineages of life (NeLLi) - Sumatra_00157 metaG | ecosystem: Environmental > Aquatic > Marine > Oceanic > Sediment | place: near...
AATCTCTCGGTACCAATTTCTTCCAAAATACAGGATCGTTTAAAACAGAGTTGAATTGTCGACACACTGCACAGTGCCTTACAATTTCTTCATAAGGCAATTTCAAATAAATCTCGGTTAACAAGTGACTAGGTATCATCTCTTCTCATATGTATTTTTAATACATATAATTCTATTAAAGGAACAAATGAATAGGAAAGAATTGAAAGAGGAGAATATTGAGAAAATAACACATTATACCTCCGGATAATACAATAAAAAAATGATTTTTTATTGTGGGCCATTTGTATATTAACTCTATTGTCAGGTATGACAGAAGATTTTGTTACCATTGTTGTCGGAGACGGAAAAGCTATTGCGGATCTTCTACCGCTTTCAGATTCATATCTAAAAAAGGTAGAAGCCTGGGTTGATAAATATGGTATAATACGTCTTGAATCTAAAAGGAATGTCGACGACGAAATTATCGCCTTCAAAATTCACAGAAATTTTTCTGTATCTCATTTGTCTGAGGGGGTTCGAATTGAATCTGAACCTTTCCTTGTTGGACATACTAAAGCTGATTTTTTAGCTGAAGGTAGTATAGCGATCTGCAAATTACACATGCCTTACCGTACTCGTTCATCGTCGCCTTTGTTCTTTGGCAATCCTGGTGAATCTTACCACATGGTAGTGATACTTAGAGGTGAGTGTGTCGATATAATCCCGGTGGATCAAATGTAAAAATATATATAAATATATTTTAATCTTAAATCAAATCTCTATAGTACTCCCGTGCATTCCAGTATTTGAGAAACTAAAGAACACACCGCAGGATTAGCGGCACTCTTTTCCGGGTCTTCACAAGATATAGCCAAGCACTCCAATTTATCTCTTGTAGAAGTGCCACTACCACAATTCGTGAGACTGTCAGGTAAAGAATCGAGTACACACTCTGCGATAGCTTCTTTGTCGGCATTGTTTATACGAGAAATATCAAAGCCGTCCACACCTTCCAAACAAGGCAAAGAATTCTCTATAGCAGGTAATAAGGTTTTACTGTTATCGATACCCACACATCTCAAATCGCCACCCGTTTTGATTTGATCGTTGATGATGAGTGACGGTAGAGGTATTTTAGCTTCAAATTCTGTATTTGCTACCGTGAATTGAAAGCCTGTATCGAAACACCCACAATCTCCGAACGTTCCGGTACTTCCTGTGGGGGAATCTCCACAAATGGCCGCTTCCGGTAATATCATGTGGTTAGTAGCAGTGTAGTAAGCCCTGATGATGTTGCCAAGAATGCTATTGTTCTTTTCTGTAACACGAGCTTGCAGCCTCGTACTACTTTTTGTAGCCACCTTAGACGTGTCTTCTCTTATAGTGACGTCCAACAACATATAGCCTAGCCAAAATACGGCGATAATCACAAACGTGAGCAATAATCCAGCTTTCCAATCAAACAAACCATAAATCACCATCACCCATACCAACACGATAAATATGATACCTATGGGAATGTAATTGAAAAGTAGATTTCCTTCCGAAATCCGATTTAGAGCCTTCTTTACTTCATTATCAATTTCTTCCAAAATAGTATCCGGAGATACTTCTTTCAACAGAGCTTCTACCAAATACACAGCCATTGCTGGGGTCATAGGAGTATCAAAAAAGGTGGGAATGTAGAGACAATCCCCAGAATCCTCATCTAAATTGGGAATATGAAAATAAGGATCTGGGTTGCAACCTGTAGCTCCCGTGGGGCATCCTGTAGGCGAAGTTCCTAGCAATTCATTCAACAAAAACGGAGAAGTGGAAGTCGAAGTAGGAGGAGAAGTTGGATTTTGTAACCCTAAAGTATCTGTGAGCGTCCCTTGAGGTCCAAACAATCTTTGAAACTCACACCCATTTACGTTTACACCTTCATTCACCAACAATCGGTTTCTACCATTATCCTCTTCGAAAATTTGTCCAATATGAGATGGGCTATCTCTCCTTCTCATTTCAGCTTCTCTCATATCGAGTATCTTATCATACTCGTTGACAACCGACTCCATTTAATGGGAAGACAGAAATTCCAATTCTATAAATTGAGAGTATTATTTAATGTGAGATAATGTGATTATTACTTAATGCGATCCTCGTTTAATTAATATATTCTTATTTCTGTATAAAGTATTTAATGAGCATCATTAAATAAAGCTTATAAAAAAGGGATGGGGAGACCCTTCAAAGTAGCACCGTACCGATCAAACGGTAAAATTATCGGTAAAGGGTCTTATTCTACCGTTTTTAAAGCCATTAACGAGGATACAGGAGAGAAAGTGGCTTTAAAAACGGTAGATTTGTACCAACTTTCCAGTAGAGAACCTAGAAAATACCAAAAACTAAAAGATCGATTGAAGAAGGAAATCAAAATTGCTAAAAGTATTGATCATCCTCATTTAGTGAAACTTATCGATGTCTTGAAAGAAGATGAAAAGATATATTTGGTTTTTGAGTTTTGCGAATGTGGAGACCTATCGAAATACCTTGGAGATACGGGAATATTAGACGAACTTCAGGCGAAAAACTTTTTGAGTCAAATTCTTTCTGGTCTCAGTTATCTACACGGTCGAAATATCATACACCGAGATCTAAAACCGCAAAACATTCTCATTACGAAAAAAGATGGAAAACCTCATTTGAAAATTGCTGATTTTGGATTTGCCAAGGAAATCGAACCCGAAGATATGTCAGCCACCATTTGTGGTTCTCCCTTGTATATGGCCCCGCAGCTCTTAAGAATGGATCGATATTCTCCTAAAGCTGATGTTTGGTCTCTGGGAGTGATCATGTATGAGATGATTACGGGCAACAAACCCATCGAAGCTCAAAGTCAATTCGAACTCTTGAACAATATGCAAACCCAAAAGATAACTATCCCAGGATTTTTGTCAGGAAATTGCAAGGATTTATTGAAAGGTGTATTGAGAAAGGAAGAATCTCGTCGATTGAATCTTGAAGAAATTTTGCTTCATCCTTTCTTTGACGCTAAAGAAATCACAATCGTTCCCACCAAAACCCAATCCTCTCCCAGAATTCAAGTCCCTCCAAAATTGAAGCAACTACAGGCCCTCTCTCCCGAAACCACCTCTTCGTCCTTTCCTTCATCTTCTTCCGTTGAATTGTCTTCTTCGAATAGTGTAACTGAACCATCATTCCCCAAAAAGAAATTTACGAAGAAGATCCATCGTTCTTATTTATCTCATCCTTCTCCAATTTCTCCCTCGCGTCACGCCCCTGCCCAATTTCGAGTTCTTTGCGAACTATTTTATGGTGTAGAAGAATTACAAGATATAGCAACTCAAAACACTGAATACGACACCAATACCTTGATTTACATTTATATGTGTTGTTTGTCGATGATAGAAGATATCATCGGAGGTGTATCCGACATCATCAAAACCGATGCTCAATTCAAAATCCCAGATAAAATTTTCAAGATGGTAGATAAGTGTATCTACCGATACGAACAAATCCGACTTGCTGTATTTCAACTGAAACCCCACATTGTCGAAACAGATACAGCACCTTCCTTAATTGCTATCATCACTCAAAACATTTTTGATTTAGAAGCTAGAGCAGACGATCCTAAAACCGCACCAAATAGAGCATACAGCTATATCCAGACCATCATCATCTTATTGATATTTATGCAAAAACAAACGTACTTTGAAGTTAACAGAGATTCCGTGAGCAAAGAAATAGCACGATTTTTGAAAAAGAAAAGATGTTTGAAGAAAAGAGGTTTCGGATCAGGTTCCTCCATAAAACTGTAACATTTTATTCTTAGGTATATAAGGTATTATCATTTCGTGAAATGATAATGTAAATCTAAGAAAGTTGTAAGATACCCGCTTCTATCAATTCTTCGTATCTTTTACTTCCGATTCTTACATTTCTCCCGGTTTCAGGGTTGATTACCATTCCGGGCTTGGGTTTCTTTTTACTGTAATCGTGCTTCTTGGATTTCTTAGGTTTTGAGGCCTTAGATTTCTTAGGCTTTGAATTCGAAGTTTTCTTTTGTGACTTTTGAAGTTGAGCTTTGCTAGGTGCTGATACGCGTTTTGGGGAATCGATGGAGATGATCTTAGCTCTTCGAGGCGAAGGAGGACTGATGTATCTCTCGTTTTTGTTGGGATCAGGTAGAATCAAAATCTCCTCACTCTCCTCACTCCTTTCTTCTCCCTCTTCATTCTCCTCACTCCTTTTTTCTCCCTCTTCACTCCCCTCACTCCTTTCTTCTCCCTCTTCATTCTCCTCACTCTGTTCTTCAACTTCCGGGGGAAATGTTTGTGTTACAGCTTCTTCAGCACTCGAACTTTCCCTGGAAAAAGACCGAAATATGGTAGGTTTCTCCTTCAATACCAATTCTTTCTCCGCTGGTTTTTCGATGACTGGAATGCGCTCTACGGTATAGTGATATCCCATGAAAACTGCCTGAGGACAAATATCACGGGATAAATAAAACGGATTGACAATACTTTCACGGAGGATATTTGCAAAATGTACGTTACTGATGTTGGACACATCTTCGTAACGAAAATTCATCCACATCATCGACAAAAATCCACGAGATCGTGCTTCGCCAAAAAGGGTGATAGCTCCAATCTCCCCAATTCGGTTGGCTTCAAATTGGACTCCGTTGTCCATCAATATCCTAGGCAATGTAATCCAATAAACATTTTCGTACTTCTCAAATCTACCTTCGCCTTTGGTAGTAGAGAAAATAATATAGAATATATCGTCTTTGGTTTCTTCTGTCAGCGCCGCCAAATGAGATTCTTCTTGATAAAACACATCATCGATTATTGGATCCGGTTGTACCAAGAAAGGATATGCTGCGTCTTGTGGATAATAATCTCCACTGTGATGAGTGTAACTGTTTCTTCTATCTGTTACCAAAGCAACATTATCAAAAACCTTCTTCAATTGTTGTTCATGTGTTTTGTGGGTAGAGCGGGTGGTGATGATAATTTTAGATATTCCTCGATCTACGATATCTTTAAACATATCTTCAATATAATCCCATTGATTTACCATCCACTTCAAAGCATTCGACTCAGCAATTTTGGTTTCATAATCGCAATCCTCGCGAAATAAACTCACGGTCATCCCTTCTTTATTTGAAAAGTTCAACTTCTTAATGTCTTCTTAAGTCTCTTATGTTCAAAATCAAAATCCCTTAAATCGCGATTTCATATAATTTCACTAAATTATATGAAATAAATTATTTATACTTTTCGTGTTGCGATAAGATGAGCGAATTCGTTTAAGAGTGTTCTTTTGTCTTGCAAACTCTTATCTATGATGTTGTAAAATTTCTTTTTGCCTTCTCGTTCCCCTTCCCATCGCCCCAAAGACTTCTTTACGAATTGGGATTGATCGACCGTTAAAACCTCTGGACCACACGGCATCATCAATTCAATTAGTGTAGAAAAGATGTGAGCGTGTCTTTGTGCGATCTCAAAGCCCGAACACGCCCTTTCAATAAAGAGTTCGAAAAAGTCATCCATCGCATTGATGTAATTGGGCGTGAGCACAAAATACCCACTTTCCCGTGCAATGCCTAAGAATCGTGATCTCTCTCCAAGGAAATATCCAAAGTCTATGTGAAAGATATTACCCTCTTTTGTACACATGATATTGTCGCCATGGCGGTCCCCCACACCGAAAACATAAGTGAAAACACAATATCCGGCGCAAGAAAGTGCGAAATTCCGAAAAGCTCTTTCTCTTTCGGATCCTATATTGTTTTTATACAGAAACGCTTTGAGCGAAGTAGTAGAAAAGGCTGAAGTAAAACCTTTGCCCCCGTGTTTCCAATTGATACTCGATGTGCTTTCAGCTTTGTTGGCAACTTGTATCAAGCCCACTTTTTGTTTTAGAGGTAATGTCACATAGGGTTGAAGGTGGAGATCTAGATCTTCGTTTTTCCATAACCCATCCAAAATTTGCATCATCTGCAATGCCAAACCATCTACTCGAATATCATCTCCGATTTTCAGTATAGCATATACTTTCCCCTTTTCCTCTTCATCTTCCGTGTCAAAATTTTTGAATGTCAACCACAACGGTCGAGTCTTAGAATTCAATATACTACACTCTTCCACACACAACCCAGCAACTTTGATTTCTCCAGATGAAGGTAAACAGCAGCCTTCTCTAGGAAAACGAATGTCCCATAAACGAATACGAAACTGTTCTAGTGTGAATGAAGAGGTTTGAGCTAACTTAGCAATTTTGATGAGATCTTCAAAAATGTGTTCAATCGCTAGAATTTCACGGCGGTAGTCTACAGCGATATTCTCTAGGTAGCACTGTTTGATGATATTAAAGCGGCTGTATAAATTATCTTTGTCCATTTCACTTTTGACGTGCCAGTACATCACGTATCCGATGGCTTTTCGACTAAGAGCTTTTGTAAGTAGGAACCGACTTATAGGGCCACATATATACATTTCGCGTTTGATGGATTGAATCAATTGCGGGATGATACTGATAATTTCGGAGTCAGACAAACTCCAAAGACATTTCACAGCATATTCCCATACGCAAATGTTAGATATCGGCAGAGATAATATCTCCAAACCGGCAAAAGAATGAATCACTGGATAATCTTTTAGAAGTTCTTCAATTCCAGCAACGTAACCTGAATCTTCCCAATCGATAGATTTCAATAGTGCTAATAATTTCTCAGGGAATTGTTCCGAAATTTCTTTTCGATATTTCCATAACAAAGTATCCGAAGCTTTGTCTCCGGCAATTTTCTCTAAATCTTTAGCAATTCTTCTAGTTCTCTTGGATCCATTCTTTTCGGATTTAGGTTTATGATAATGGACGATAACGGTTTCACTTTCAGGCACTTGGGTTGAAAGTGCTATATAAGATCCGTCTTCATCTTCGCTGCAACCCAAATAAAATGGAAGAGGTTCCTCAGATTGTATGTTGGTTCTGTGAGCTTCTACATTCAAAAACCCTTGAAAATTGTAAAGTGGGTAATCTGCCCATCCGATTACGCTTGGTATAGAAGATTCTAGGAACAATAAGTTTTGCATCAATCCACGAAAACCACCAGGAGAAAAACGACGAGCAGTTATATATGCTCGCATGTAAGCACATCTTGGAAGAGCGGAAATTTTAATCGGAAAGAAAACCAATTCGTTTAATTTCTTGTTTAATTTGTTGTAAGTGATTTCGATACATTGAGGAGGACAAAGTGCTTTCATATTATATCGGAGTTCTAATTCGATTTCGAAGACGATATCTTCATAAGACGCGTATACTGCAAAATCTTTGAGATGTTGTTGCGTGATACCACCAATTCCGGAAAAGCACAATACAAGTTCATCTTCTATCCCGAAAGATGGCAAACAACTTTTACTTGTTCTTCGTTTCTTCGAAACATCTGTTGGATTTGTTGTCATCTGCAATTCCAAGCGACTCCTTTCTACCAATTCTAACTTTAATACGCTTTCGGATGGATTTACGAAAGCGGATAATTTTTTGGTGTTGTCTTCAAGATATTCGTCTGTTCCGCTAATTCTCAAAATGTAATCTTCCGCTCTCTTGCCAATCCAAGAACACGATAATTCTTGAGGTTCCCAAAACATCAATCCACTCCATATTACTTGTTGCAAAAGAGTGTTTGTGGAATAATTGTCCTCTAGGGGTTCTTTGTCTAAATAACACAATCGTATAAATATTTCTCCATCTACCTTATTGTTGTTTAAGATGGGTTTCCGGAAGACTGTTTCGTTGTATTTCACTTTAGAAGAAATCTCTCTAAGATATTTCACGTCGGAAAAATGAACATGAGGAGAATAAATCCCATTCAAATAAAGTGTTGATTCACCTAGTGTCGAAAAATCTAAAAAGCACACATCTTGGTAATCCGTTTTTATTTCCGAGTTGTCTTTATCGTCTTTTTCCATAATTTTAGAGAAAGAGGAAATTCCCAGAAATACGTAAATTTTTGAAAATCGGGAAACACGTTTAAAACTCAAATTTTTTAGATTTTGCAAGAGCGTTAAATAGAGAATAGAATTAGTTAAATGCCCCGAAGGAGTAGTCGTAGAGGAAAGAGACGTGGACGTGGAGGACACCGCAGTTCAAGAGGACGCGGAGGTGGAAACAATTCCAATTCTTCTGCTTTATCATCCACTTCGAATCTTTCAAATCTTAGACACAAAGTAAAGATATGTTTGTGTATGATTGTAAAGAATGAGTCCAAGATCATCGAACGTTGTCTGAAGGCCGCGAGACCAATCATCGATTACGTATCTATTGTGGATACTGGTTCTACAGATAATACGAAAGAGCTTATTGAGAAATGGTGTGAGGCTCAAAACATCACAGGGAAGGTACACGAGGAACCTTTTAAGAATTTCAGTCACAACCGTACCCATTCCTATAATGTGGCTCGAGAGACTTTCCCTGACAGTCATTATTTTCTGCTATGCGATGCAGATATGATACTGAAGGTGAGTCCGGGGTTCGACAAGCAATCTCTGACAGAAGATTGCTACATGATTGAACAATATTCCAACACCGTACGTTATTGGAACATGCGTCTCCTAGGAAACCGCAACATAGAAAAATGGGAGTGTATCGGAGTCACTCACGAATATTGGAAGTCTACACCAGATTCCAAATCGATTAAACTTAAGGGATTGGAATATGACGACCGCGAAGACGGAGGCTGCAAAGACGACAAATACACTCGAGACAAACGTTTACTTATAGAAGCTTACAATGATCCAGACACCCCAGATGATTTAAAGACACGTTATAGTTACTACATTGGACAAACCCTAGAATGCTTGAGAGAAATGGACGAAGCGATTAAGTGGTACAAAATTCGCTCTGAGAAAGAAGGTTCGTGGGAAGAAGAGGCTTGGTATGCAAACTACAAAATAGGTTTGTGTTATCTCAGCAAGGGCGAAGAAGAAAAAGGAGTGTACACGTTACTTCAGGCCTGGGACCGAAGACCTTGGCGTATTGAACCACTATATAAGTTGGTGGTATATTACAGAGCAAAACACCCTACACCCGATAAGGGAAGTGCAATGAACAATATTGCACTGATGTACGCTCTAAGAGCAAAAGAAATACCTTATCCTGAATCTGATGTACTTTTTGTAGAATATGACGTATACGAATTCCTGTTGGATTTAGAGATCGCAATCGTGTCTTTCTATATTCGAGGTAAGAAGAACATCGGACGTGCTGCGGCTAAACGATTGGCACAGAAAATCAAGGAGGGTAAAATCAAAGAAAATAATTTGGCTCACATTAAAGAAACTATAGGATTCTACGGATTTTAGATTTAAGGGATCAACTGTAAGATTGAAAGAACTGAATATTTATACAAATAGATATCTACAAATTAAACAAGAGATGGGGTTGGTTAGTTCTCAAGAAGAAACTCGTAAAGTTCATGAACCCCACACAGATAATGTAGATGATAGTTTAATCGCAATCCTGAACGGTTTCTTTCGAGATCCGACACCTGAAAATTACAATATGGTTTTTGAGTTTTTAACTAGTCGGGACAAAAAGCCCGAAACTCATCTTTGGATGTTGTCCGCAAGGAAATTTCATGGTGTAGGTGAATCATTAACTGAAAAAGAAGAAAAATTCCTTTCCGAGAAGGAAGCGCTTTTACTTGCAGAAACTACAGTATTAAACCCGCAGTATTTGGATTGTCTTTGGGGGCTCTTCTCCACAACTGGAGATACAAAATACTCAGACAGGGTTAAATATGCTCGTGAAGATCCTAGAGTGGACCCCATTACACAAGGGGCAGCCAAATGGAGTTATGACTCTTTCGTGAAACAAGGTTTCCTTAATGAGTAATTTCTTAAATGAAAAAGTACATATATGATATATCATATATGCTTATCTTACATTTTCCTGAGTCTGTTTTTCGTTCGACTACAAGAAACAATCGTTAAAAAATGAGTTTCTATATAAATTAAAAGTACTCTAAATATACAATTATATGAAATGTCGGATCCCGAAGAAACTCCTTTAACACAGACAGAAATTTTGTTAGGAATGAATCTCCTTGAAAATTCTCCAGAATATTTAGATCTTCTTCAGCAATACAGATCAAGCATTTTAATTATGGATTACGACAATACAATGGCGACCTACGCGGAAA
>Ga0114923_10003763_pt1 | contig 10187 bp, 5 predicted proteins | sample SumtaG_FD_89578 | JGI IMG/M metagenome (GOLD analysis project Ga0114923, IMG submission 89578) | Deep subsurface microbial communities from Indian Ocean to uncover new lineages of life (NeLLi) - Sumatra_00157 metaG | ecosystem: Environmental > Aquatic > Marine > Oceanic > Sediment | place: near...
ACCTGAACGCCTTCTGGGAACTGTCCAGTGAGCGGCAATTTGGTCAAGCAATTGGTCCAATTCCGTGGTCTAAAATTGTACAGTATGGTATTATGAGAAATTTGGACGATTCTATGTTGAGGGTTTTCGAACTCGTAGTGCGTGAATTGGACGAATCCTATCTGAGCTACCAGCGCGAAGATCAGCAGCGTCGGACAGAGCAGACAAGGCCAAAGAAAAAGATATCGTAGATTTTCGAATAAATGTGATCGTCGATCCTTCGCGGGTGCCTCAAGGCACTCGTGTAGTAGAGAGACAGCTACAGAAAGTCGAGAACCGCTCTAACGCCCTACGTAATAGCTTGACTCGAACCTTCGGTGTTCTGGCAGCCGGCACCCTGGCTCGGGCTGCCATTCGCTCAATTGCCAAGTTCGAGGAGTCACTGGCAACCGCCCAAGCGGTGACCAAGGCGACCGGTGAGGAATTCGAGGCGCTGCGAGACCGTGCCCTGGAGCTTGGTCTCACCACCGCGTTCAGTGCTGGACAGGCAGCTGACGCCCTTGTCGGCCTATCTCGGGCAGGCTTCTCAGTCAACGAGGCCATCTCTTCGGTAGGCGATACACTGAACCTCGCGCGCGCGGGAGGTCTGGGCCTGGCCGATGCTACCGACATTGCGGCAACTGCACTACGTGGTTTCCGGTTGGGCGTTAGTGAATCAGGCCGCGTCGTCGATGTGCTGGTCGAAACCTCCAATCGGGCGAACACCAACGTACAGCAGTTGGGCGAGGCCCTCAAGTTCGTGGCGCCGATCGCTGCAGGACTGAGCCAATCCCTGGAAGCCACGAACGCCGCGCTGGGCGTCCTGTCCGATGCGGGACTCAAGGCAACCCTGGCCGGCACCGGCCTTCGCGCAGTGCTGGCGGGAATCGTTGCCCCCAGTGGTGAGGCTGAGAAGGTCTTTTCCGAGTTCGGCCTGTCCGCCCAAGTGTTGGCGGACACCCTCCAAAAAGATGGCCTGGTGGCTGTGCTCGAACAGCTCAAGGCATCCGGTGTAGGTGTGAGCGAGGCGTTCGAACTCTTCGGCAAGCGAGGCGGTCCAGCGTTCGAGGTCCTGGTAAACCAGATTCCCAAGCTGCGGGAACTAAATACGGCACTGGAAGGTAGCGGCGGAGCAGCTAAGAAAGCCGCGGACATCATCGACAACACCCTAAACGGTGCCGTGCTTCGAGCTAAGTCGGCTCTAGAGGGTTTCGTATTGGCTGTCGGACAGGCTGGGACGTCAGATATCCTCATCGCAATCTTCGATGGGATCGCCTCCTCATTGAGGTTCCTAGCGGACAACGCTGACATCCTAACCGATGTGATGCTCGGGCTCTCGATTGCGATCGGTGTTCGAGGTATCGCCGGCGCCGTAGCAACTGCGCTGCCTCTTCTACGCAGCTTCGCGCTGACCATGGTTCTGGTTCAGGGCAATGTCCTCGCGGCTACCGCGGCAATGTTCAAGTTCAATGCCGTCGCAGCTCTGAACCCCTTTGTTCTGCTGACCGTCGCTACTGTTGCAGCGGGCATCGCGCTCAAGGCATACATCAATGACCTTAACGCAGCTGGTAGGGTCTTGGAACAGCTTGAAGAGGACGCCAAGGGAAGCTTTAACACACAGGGCGCGCAGATCAGGATCGCCCAAAAGGAACTGCGAATTCTGGCTCGGATCCAGGAAGACCAAGGATTTCTCTCTGAATCGCAGCTCGCGCGCGAGAAGCAGCTTCGTGTAGCCATCGCCGCGACATCGTCCGAGATCAAGGAACAGTCAGATCAGCAGCGCGAAGTCAACAAGGCTCGCGAGGTTCAGATCGTCACCGTTGATGCCATCCTAGCCAAGCTGTCACGGGAAGCTAAGGCTTTGCAGGATGTCACGTCCGCTACTGAGAATCGTGCCAAGGCTGAAGGCGAGATCAGAAAGCTACTACAGGCGGGCGTTGTGCCAGGCCCTGAAGAACGCCAGGCAATCCGGAACGCCATCGATCGTAACGAACAACTGGGCCAACAGCGTAAACTACTAGAAAGCATCCTAGGACCTCAACAGCAGTTCGTCAGGGATGAGGCGAACCTGAACGCATTGCTGGAAGCTGGGTCGATCAGCGCTGAGCAGTTCAAGGTCAAACTGGCCGAACTGAAAGGTGAATTCGAGACTGCCGACTTCGGCGGTGGTGGCGACAGTCTGCAACAGCTGACCGCTCAAAATGACCTGTTGCAGAACACTCTTGCACTCGGCGAGCTAAACACTCAGGCGCTGCAACTGGAAAATCAGCTGAGAGCTGAGGGTGTAGAGATCACCCGTGAACTTCAGGACCAAATCATTGGTCAGGTTATCCGTGAGCAGGAACTTACCGAAGCACTAAAGGAGCGACGTCAGATTGAGATCGATGCCGAGAGGGCTCGGCAGAAGAAGATCTCGGACGAGGAGCGAATTGCCGCACTTGAGACCGCTGCCATCGATCGAGTTGCGGAAACTATCAACGTTCAGGCCAAGCGTATCGAGCAGGAGGAGCTCCTCCAGAAGGCAAGAGATCTAGGCCTGATTACCGACCAGCAGTTGATTCAAGCTCAAATGGATCTACAGTTGGCCGCGCTCGAAACTAGTACCGCACTAGAGGATGGATTCACTCGGGCGTTTATCAAGATCTCTAACGAGGCAAATAACTTCGCCGCGGTTGCTGAGGCAGCTGTAAACGCATTCGCCGATAGCGCGACAGAGGCTCTAGTCAACTTCGTCGAGACTGGTAAGTTCTCGTCCAAGGACTTCGCTAGCTCACTCCTGAAAGAGATCACCCGAATCATCATCCGTCTCCTGGTCGTGCAGGCTATCCAGGCCGCAACTGGAACAGGTCCTGTCGGCGGTATCGCCGGTGGAGCTGTAGCAGGAGCACGTCAGCAAGGTGGCACGGTGCAGCCTAGCAGATCGTTTGTTGTTGGAGAAAACGGCCCCGAGTTGTTCGTCCCTGATCGCACGGGCACTATCGTTCCAAACGCAAAGGACCAGCCAGCACAGGCAGCACCCATGACTGTTCAAGTCGTAAACGTTCAGAGTGAGGATGACATTCCTCAGGCCATCAACGACGGCGGATCTGACGAAGCGATCATCAACCTACTAGCCCGCAATAAGGATCGCGTCAGTCAGGCGCTAGCGTAATGGCATTCCAATCTGAAGTAGGCTCGGGCACAGCTCGGGCTACCAGTTACCACGACCTGTTTAACAAGCAGGTTTCGTTCTTGACCTCGCGACATGTCGCGACTGTGGTGATCAACAACGGTGGTACCGGCGGCACCTACGTTATAGGTGACATCATCAACCTTACGCACGCGGGCGCACACCTCGATGCCAAGTTCGAGGTGTTGACCGTGAGCGCTGGGCAGATCCTCACGATGCAGATTGTTTGTTCTGGTGCGTTCGGCGATCGTCCAAACGGGACTATCACGATCAGCGCTGGTGGAACAGCCTATGGCAACAACCTGACCGACTTGATCCTTGAGATCCAGGGTGGCACGTCACGCTGTCCTGCGAAGGTGCAGGCAACCACGAACGGTTCGGGCGTCGTAACCAGCGCCATTGACTTCGAAGATCTAGGCACTAGCGCTATCGGCGTCTACAGCTCCTTGCCATCTTATCCAGCAGCAACCACGATCCAGGGCCCAAACGCCACAGCGGTGGGCACGGGCTGCACCATCACGATGGGTGGATCGACCGGTATCATCGGGACGACTGGTCTGGCTGTGACGGGTGGCGGCGGAGCCGGCGCGACTGTTGATATCACGCTAGCTGAAACTGGCTGGACGGTCGACGGTCGAAACACGAACGATCGTTTGTTGAATAGCATCGGCAACGAAAAGACCGTTGTCCTCAAAGGTGATTCAGCTGGAACTGCGAACAAGCCATTCATCGCCTACATCACCGAGACCGCAACGTCTGGGCTCAACACTCGATTCGGTATTCACTGCTTCGGGATGATCGCCCATAATCCTGCGTTGGACTTCTCTGCCCACACTGGGCTGTCGCCGAACATCGCAAGCGAAACGTCTATACTGACAGAAGGTGCTGTGTTGCTGTGCAGTGAGGATACCGGAGCTGGAACCGATGAAATGGATTTCTGGTTCAAGGCGGATGATCAGCATTTCTCAATGATCACCCAGATTGAAGAATCCGCGGCCGTCAGCGATAACGGTGTGTATATGCAGCACTACGCCGGATTCATGGACCGCATCGGAACTGAAGTTGAATCCTCCTATCCGATGTTCATCTTCGCCAGTGGCAGGCTGTTCAATACTGATCCTACTGTAGGATCATTCGATATCACTGGCATGGCAGAGGTCGGGCACAACCTCGTTGGCTGTGCATGGTATTACGATTCAGTTAGTGGAGCCTGGTTCAACTTACGTAATTACGATGGTGTTGGTTCAGTTACCCCAGAAGACTTCGTCATGTTCCCGGTTGGAATACCTAACATCGAAAGCGCCACGGGTAGTCTAGACAAGGTGGTTTCCAGAGGTGCACGAACGGTCGAGGCCGATTTCTTTGAACAGCAGCGCACATCCGCAACCAAGGTTCTTAGGAAGATTCCTGGAACGGTAGATCAGTTCTTTCTCTGGCCGCTGACCGTTTCAAGAAAAGAAGCTGCGGGGCAAAGTCTAGTAGATGATAAGTTTGCTGGCCAACTCAAAGGCGTGTTCTGGATCTCATCCGATGACGGCACCGGCAGTCGTATCGCCAACTTCAGCGAAGACTTCATTACAGTTTCAGGAGTCCGATATCTCGTGTTCCACAACCACGTAAATACAGAACCCTATCAGTATATCGCATTCAGGATGGACGTATAAATGGCCTTCTTCATCAACGAAACCGTATCGTCGATGGCTGATTTTATCAGCAAGTTGAACACCTTCCTTACGACAGCAGGTGCAGGTAACGCCGACTGGAACGCTGATCGACACGTTCCTGGATCGGGTGAGTTCGCCGTCAGCCGTACCGGCACCAACGTAGATATCCAGGTTGCCTTTCAATGGGATACAGGTACCCCTTTCCGGTTGGGCATCTATCAATACAACGATCCAGCAGGTGCAGGTAACTACGACGCTGGCCGTGCGGGCCCATGGGATCAGGACGGCGATAGCGGTAGCGGCTTTGCAGGAACTGCAGATGCCAGCTTATTCAACGAACGACATGTTCCTATCACGAACACACCACTACAATACTGGGCATTTACTAGCACCTCACCGCTGACCTACGCACACATGGTAGTTCAGATCACTGCACTGGAATACGTCTCGTTCGGGTTTGGCGAACTAGACAAGTTCAATGATTGGGATGGCGGAGCATACGCCTACGGCCATCGTTTGAATTTCTCTGCAAGTAATTTCGCAGTCCAAGGTGGAAGCACTCACTTACTTGATGGACTTTGTCAGGCCACTAGCCCAGCTATGCAGCTGCTGTGCGCTACTATTCTGTGTGAGAATCTCCCAAGCCAAGTCGCAAATGGAATGTGGGCCGTGGTCATGGGCAACCAAACGGTCCTGGGCAGTGATCGTCAATCCAACGACGGTGGTTCTTCTGACACCGCTCGAACACTCTTTCCGGGTGGCTACCGTGCAAATGAAATCGCACAGGCATTCGGGAGCATCGGCGTGAGCCCAACTGCGGGCTTCGTGCCTGGTTATCCTATCCCACTTCTGTATCACGATCTAGGTACCGATGAAATCTATGGACCGATGGGCATCATGCCCGACGTGCGAGGGATCAACGTCGACCAGTTTACTCCTGGCCAGGAGATCACTATCGGCGGGGATACGTGGGTAGCGTTCCCTTCGTTCTCGATCGGCAGTGGCTCAGGTAAGAGTGGCAACCAAGGGATGATCTACAAGAAGAACTAATGGCAGGTGTTGACCAGGGCGTGGCGATTATTGAATCGGTAATGGAATTACCGAATTTTGAACGCTTGTACCTTACCGGTATTGGGTTCGAGAATGGATACGGTGTTTCAACCGAGTCCGCATCAATAGGTGTATTCGACGCGGTCATTCTGGACTTCCCCGGCAATGCAGGTCCTCGTACGGATCAGGCTCGTCCGGTCCTGCCGGCACGACCTGCCGGCACTGAAGCAGGTACCGCTGATACAGTAGACTCTAAAGGCGTCGCGGCTACCCTTGACTGGTGGGAACGGATCCACATCGCCCCACGGGCAAAGATCGAGTTCGGAAACATCATTTCTCAGGTCGACGAGCCGTATATTATCCACAGTTCGTTTCGCCGAGAGACTTCTACATTAACGGTAATCACCAATAACGCCACCCCGGGCGTCACACTACCAGGCATCTCCCCGGGGTTTATCGTTGACCCTAACAGCTCGCTGCTCGATCCGACAACTACGGACAACTGTAGTGACACCCTGGCTCTAGCTACGCTGGTTCAGTTGGATGTGATCGCTGGCCCTGATGGTCTGCCCTCGTTTGATACGAACATTGATTTCATCTTCTCCCCAGGCAATCAGGTTCAGTTGCTTGTTTCGGGAACTCGAATCGTATTTCTTCCACAGGAATACGATACACCAGTGAAGGAGACCCTGGCGTTCCTTACGGATATCATCACTTCTCTAGATGGAAACGAGCAACGCATAGCCTTACGTAAGCAGCCCAGACAGGTCTTTGAAGTCACCTACAGCCTGACTGAGAATGACCGGCAACGTATGCAGTCTGTCTTGATGGACTGGATGGATAACGTATTCGGCTTCCCGGTCCTGCTGGATCGGCTGACCCTAACAGGTGCTACTTCGATTGGTGCCACTACGTATCCTGTATTGGGGGCGGACGACGTCGACCTTCGAGTAGGCGGCCTGGCCGTAGTTGTCACGGATTCCAACGTCTTTGATGTGATCAATATCACAGCTGTCACCGACACGTTGATTACTGCGGGTGACGCAGCTCTTAATGCCTACCCGGCCGGCACTACGATTATGCCACTCCGCACAGTTAGGATTCTGCGATCGGTAGCGGGGAATCGTTCTCCGGTTAATCTGGAGACATTCAAGATCACGTTTGAAGTTACGGACAATGATACCGGTGCATTGACGGGTAGCACCGCAGCCTATAGCACGTTCAACAGCAGGGTGCTGCTCGATGACTGTAATACCATAAAGGGTGACATGGCTGAGAATTTCAAACGTCGCATCTACAGAATCGATAACGGAACTGGACTGGTCAGCATCTCTAGCACATGGGATCGTAATAAGAGATCCCATCAAAAGGGATTCGTTCTGCGCAATCGCACAGACATCATCAACTTTCGCCGACTGATGCTGTCACTGAACGGACGACAGAAGGCCTTCTATATTCCCACCTTCATCGAAGATCTCGAAGTAAAGGCTCAGCTTGATATCGGTGCAGACACCATGGACATCGAGCGGGCTGACTACTTTCGTTTCATTCAGAACAGGTTACCCAAAACCATCTTCCGGATCACCTTCAACGATGGCACCAACCTAGTTAAGACGATCACATCCAGTATCGGTGTTGATGCCACAACCGAACGCCTGACGGTAGATAGCACATGGCCAGCCACTCGACCAGTAGCCGAGATTGTACGAGTTGAATTCTACGAACTGGTTCGACTCGACACTGATAACATAGTAGTAACCCACCCCCGCATTGGACTTGCTGAGAGTCGTGTCCCTGTAATTCAGGTCTTCGACGATAACGTATGACTAGTTTTGATACCCTAGAGAAGAGCACAGAAGATTCACGCCCGATCGAACTCTATGAGATCGTGCTTGGATCGTCTACCTTCTTTTTCACATCCGCAGAAGATGAGATCACGGTAGGAGCGAACACGTTCATACCTGAACCAATCGCTCGTGGTCAGATTGGCAAGGGTGCAGATCAGCCGAGCCGTAATCTACTGATCACGATGCCCTCTAGCAACGCCTTTGCTAGTCAGTATGTCACAATCCCCCCTGGGCAGAAAGCCACTGTCAATATCTTCCGACTGCAGCGTGACGAGGTTCCGGCGTTCAATACTCAGCTATTACTCTTCAAGGGTGTGGTTCAGTCTGTCGTCTTCCCTAATGATGGGCATAGCGCAGACGTAGCTATCCGATCGATTGAGACGGCGCTCAATCAAAACATCCCTCGGTTTACCTTCATGTCGATGTGTAATCACATCCTCTATGATGAAGCATGTGGCGCCCTGGATACTGATTTTGATTTCATCGATGTAGCCACCTCAATATCAGGTGATACCATCACGATCACCGGGCTAGGCGCTTCCGGTATTGACTTTGTTGGGGGTTACTGCCGTCCAAGTGGAACCAATGATTTCCGAATGGTAGTTGAGCAAAGCGGCGATGTGCTGACTCTTCTATTGCCATTTGCAGCCGACCCGACGGGTGGGCAGATACAGGCGTTTGCGGGATGCGATCATACGCTACTAGGAGACTGTGCCTTGGTGTTCGATCAGGTAGCAAACTACGGTGGGTATCCGTTCGTTCCGTCTCGCAATATTTTCGCGACAGGCTTGTAGTATGCGAAACGATCACGAACTATTCGGCGATCATCTCGATTGGTTTCGTGGCCTATCGAAGTGGGACCAGATCAGGTTCGGCGTTCCAGCCCTCCTGCTAGGCTCTTACTCTCTATGGGGGCAGCTCAGCCATGTTCCCCAAACAGGTGAGCCGCAGCAGGCGATTCTATTTACGATCCTGGTGATCATCCTCGTCGTCGTTCTTACAGAACTACTACGGCCGAAGCCCAAGATTGAGGACGCGCGGCCATCAGGCCTAGGGGATTTCCAGTTCCCTACAGCTACTGAGGATAGGGTCGTAGCACTCATCTGGGGATTGGTAAGGCTGCGAGGGCCCAACGTCATCTGGTATGGTGACCTGGTACAAGAGGCCATCCGGGAGAAGATCAAGACCGGTCTATGGTCATCCACTAAAGTCACCAAGGGCTTTAAGTACAACGTCGGAGTGCAGTTCGGGCTGTGCCGTGGTGGTGGCAATACCGGTGATGACGTTGTTTTGAAGAGGGCTTGGATCGGAGAAGACGAAGTATTCGCCGGAACCGTTTCAGGTGTAAGCACGTTTGACATCGACGAGCCTGAGCTGTTCGGCGGGCAGGATCTCGGTAACGGCGGCATTGAGGCCACCTGTGATTTCCACCCAGGTAACCTGACGCAAGCGGTCAGTCCATATCTGGATACTGTGGATCGGCAACGAGTCGCCTCGGCCATCACTCCCACTGCTCCGCGCTACTCCGGGCTTTGCTACGTTGTCGCTCGCGAGCTTACGAGTGCTGCTCCCCTTTCTACGAACCAAGGTGCATACCTTGGGAATAGCACCAGCATTAAGGACTGGTCGTTTGAGGTCGAACGATTCCCAGGTGTCTTCACTGGGCAGGCCGCTGGACAGAATAAGATCGGCACTGATGACTGTAACCCGATCAACGTCATCTACGAGATTCTGTCGAACACTGAATGGGGCTTCGGGTTCCCTGATACCGATATCGATATTGGTGTCGCCTCAAGTTTCCTAGCAGCGTCGGACATAATGATCACCGAGGCTAACGGTTTCGCCTTTGTCCTGGACAGTCAGACAACTGCCAAGGAATTGCTGCAGGAGCTGCAGCGACAGATCGAAGCAATCGTTTTCCTGGATCAAACCACCGGCAAATGGTCTATTAAGATGATCAGGGCCGATTACGATGTAGACCTAATCACTCAGGTGAATGAATCGAACATCACGGAAATCAGGAGCTACACCCGTGGGACGTGGGAAGACACCACCAATACCGTCACCATTCAGTTCAATAAGCGGGCTGATGACTATAAGGGATCCTTTGCGCTGGCTCAGGATATGGCTAACGCCTTGATGCAGGGCGGTGGTACGATCGCAACGGCGTCGACCTCTACCGGCAAGCTGGTATTCCCTGGCGTGAAGAACTCCGCGCTTGCAGCAAACATCGCCTGGCGAGAACTTCGCGGCCTATCGTATCCTCTGTCCAGATGCTCTATGGTGGTGAACCGAGAGATTTACGACTTGACCGTGGGTGATGTCGTCGCCTGGACTAACACGCGACTGGGACTCAACAAACTACCGATGCGAATCACTCGTATCGATTACGGCCGTCTGCAGGATAACAAGATGACCATTCAGGTTGTTCAAGACGTA
>Ga0114923_10003764_pt1 | contig 10187 bp, 23 predicted proteins | sample SumtaG_FD_89578 | JGI IMG/M metagenome (GOLD analysis project Ga0114923, IMG submission 89578) | Deep subsurface microbial communities from Indian Ocean to uncover new lineages of life (NeLLi) - Sumatra_00157 metaG | ecosystem: Environmental > Aquatic > Marine > Oceanic > Sediment | place: near...
CCCAATGGTAACCATGAAGGTAGGCTTACCTATGAGGCTCACCTTGGCACGCAGCTTCTTACTCTTGGTGCCGAAGATCTCGATACTGGGCTTGGTACGCATGATCTATCTCCTTGATAAGGGGGAAGGGGAAGGCTCTAAGGGAATAGCGAGCGAAGCGAGCGGTGTGGTGGGGGCAAGGGGGGTACGAGGTACGAGTACCACTCCCGGCTGCATCCGGTAGGGTACCACCATGGTACCCACCGGTACTACCCCCTGAGACGCACGCTACTACCCTGTACTGCACGTTAGCTATGCTTAGGTATGAGCATGGGTATCCCTAAGGATAACAAGCACATAGCTAAGCACAGTGGGTGGGCATGTGGTACACACATGGGTACGTGCGCATGTACCCACGGGGTGTCGATCGCACTCACTCGATAGATGTGTGTGGTACTATCCGCAATGGTACTGTATCGATCGTAGATGCTGTGCTACGATCGACGCGGAGGGCTACGTATAAATACGATGGCCCGTATAGGGTGGCAACGTGGCTGCCCCTGTAAAAAGGGGGGCCAGCAAGCGTCTCGCTTGCCGACCCCTGTAGTACAGAGAAGGATGCATCAGCATCCTCCCTTTGTATGAAAGAGGGGCCCCGAAGGGGCCCCTCTTGCGCAGTAGCGTAGGACTACGCTGCTGCTTCCTCCTGTGCTCCCGCTTCGATCAGCACGAGAGCTTTGCTCACGCGGCGGTCGATAGCGGGGTGCGCGAACACGAGAGATACGAGCTTGTCGTAGCTCTCCTTGTTCGCGGGGCTGAAGACGCGAGCGCGTCGCGTCTTCCCGGAGTCCGCGTCCACCCACTCACGAGTGGGGAACTGGACGGAGGGCTCACCGGCTTTGTTGATGCGGACGATGAGTCCGGGGATGGTGAGCACGAACGGCTCGTTCGGGTCCATCCCCGCGACGTCGGTGACCGTGAGGTCGACGTCGGCGTAGCACAGAAAGACGGATCCCTCGGGGTGCACCTTGACGGTACCCCGAGTCTTGCAGGTCTCGATTGAAAGCACAGCTTTCTCCTTCTCTTGTGTCCTCGTGTTGGGGACCTGTTCCCCAACGACTCGGACACCTCATGGAATAGAGCGCTCGTAAGAGTGCTCCTCTCAGCGAAGCTGAGAGAATCTCTTTGGGCTGAGGGCTTAGCAGTAAACGAGGGAGCGCTGTTTGGAGCGCGCCCTCGTTTTCTGCCAAAAGGGGGGACCCCCGCTAGGGGGTCCACCCTCGAGTGTAGTCATGCATGCCAGTTAGGCATGAAGACTACGCGAGTCCCGAACGACAGTCGCTCCTTCCGCGTCAGCGGATAGGAGCGGGTGGCGGGCTGGATACGCAAGTATCCAGTCCTGCTGTTGTCGACCCGGTCCATCATCCAGATGATGACCTTGTCGGCAAGCCAGACAGCGGCGCACACCAGCATGGTGTAGATGATGGCTTCGGGCATTGCGCTTCTCCTTCTGTTGTGGTACTCTTTTCTTCCCGCGTCTCAAAAATGAGACATCATTTTGGAACCCTGCACTTGCAGGGTGCGGGAAGAAAAGAAGAGAGTGGAGCACCGGGTGCTCTAATCGGCACAGACTCGCGGTACTCCACTCTCACAGCTAGCTGTGAGAATAAACAGACGCAGAGCGTCTGTTCCTCCCTCAGCGCGCTGAGGGAAAAGAACCCCCCGACTGCGTCGAGGGGTTCTTCCGCGGAGACCGCGGGCGCTTCCCCGGCTTCGGGAGCGCGAGCGCCGTCTCAAGGAATCAGAGCGGCTCGATCGTGCGTTAGCACGTCGTGTAGCGATCTCTCAGCTTGCTGAGAGAATCTCCCCGCTACCCCTCGAGGGGGTAGCGGTCTTGCATGGTGGTGGCGTGACAGTCCTCAGTGCAGAATGCACTGAAGCTGTCATCGCAGGCATTGCGTTGGATGTGGGGGACCCCACATCCGACGCACATGCCGGGGGACCAGAGGTCACTGACTTGGACTACGTCAAAGTCAGCGTCCTCGATGTCCCAGACGACGTCGACACTGTTGTCCGCGTAGCGGACCTTCAGGTCGGCGCCGTCGTACTCTGTCCGGATGACGTCGTCAAGGACGACGACATCCGTGATCAGAGGGTTGCAGTCGCGAAGAGTTACTCTGAGCAAGGTATTCTCCTTCTCGCATCGCGAGAAGGAGAATACCTTCCCGAGCGTAGCGAGGGTGTAGTGCGGTTCCCTCAGCTTGCTGAGGGAATCCGATACCCCCTCCCTTCGACTACGTCGAAGGGAGGGGGTATAAAGTATGAACACAGCTAGGCTGTGTGAATACTTCCTGAGGTCCCTAGCATATAATATTCCAGGTGTAGGAGGTTAAGGGGAAGATGTCCTTGACATATCAGGGGTGAGAGCTTATAATTGGTGTGAGGAGAAAGTCAATGCCCGAAGAACTCTGGCCCTTCATAGTTATCCTTAATGGTATCTTCATCTGCTGTGTTCAGGAAATCCTAAGGTACTTGGTTGCGGAGAAGGTGAGAATCACTATCCTAATCCTGGGGATTACGGAGATTGTCCTAGGGACTATGGGTATTCTGAAAGTGATCTAAGGAGAGAGTCAATGGCCGACTGGCCCTTCATGGTTTTACTTATACTCAATGGAATCTTCATCTGCTGTATTCAGAAATTCTTAGATGATATGTGGGCGCTGAGAATCATTATTCTAATCCTGGGAACTATAGAGATTGGCCTAGGGGCTATGGGTCTTTTGGGATTGATGTAAGGAGAGTAACATGTTATTAGAATTTGTTTCCATCGTAGGCTGTCTCATGGTTATAATCCTTGGATGGATGGGTATGCTGGAAGGAATTGTAGGGCGCTATGGGATCAAGACTAGGGTGGCCCTGATGCCTCTGTTTTTGGGCTTAATGTTTACGGGGGGCTACGGACTTACACTAACCTTTGATAGGATTATGGGACTTTTGAAAGTGCTCTAAACCCTTGTCAGAGTTGTTGAAAGTAGTGAAAAGGGAGTCAAATAGGTCCCAAATCGACTAATATCGGCTTATCTCATTATTATGTTGCGAGTTCGTTCATTATATCGTATAGTTCTTATTGGAAGGAACCGGGTTGAGTGGAGTTCGTTCGGGGTTCGTTACTTAGCGGCCCGACAAATTTAGTAAATAGTTAGTTTAGTTCAGATTACGCTCATATTACGCGTATATTAAGAGGATTTTATGGTTAAAACCACCGAAGAAGAAGAAAATAAAATAATAATGCAAGCTAATTTTTCTGCAGTCCTGTACTTGCTCACAGAGCAACAGTCGCTGATTGGTAGATTACTTCAGCAACTTATGGACTCCGGTCTTCTTAACTCCCAGCAACTGACTAAGATTACAGACATTTCAGATGGGGACGAAGGGTTGATTCCGACCTATACCCAACTCTACAATCGTTTCGCTACCTACTATCTACGTACCAAAGCCCTACTGGACGAAGGCCTACTTCAAGGTGAAGATGACCTTCATAGTTTGAAACGAAAAGATGAGGATAAAGGGGAAGACGATGAGTAGTGTTATGGAAGCCCAGGAGTCTGGCAACTTTGAACAAATGTCTGATCGGGACAAAGAAATCCAAGCTTCAATCTGGGCTCTGATTCTTCTGGTCGCCGAAATTTCTTTAGCTTTTAGAACTTTGAGGGATAGACTCCACGAAAGGGGAGCTCTCCTAGAAGAAGATGAGCAGCTGATCAATGCCGCTGCCTCTAATCAGGAAAACATGCGTGTAGCCTACTCACATATTGAAAAGGCTTTCCGCGGAAAGTATAGTAACGTTATGGAAGCCCTAACCAATCCTGCTGAAGTTACACGGCAAGTCCAGAACCAGATGGAGTACATGAGGTACGGGGTCGAATATGACCCCAATGATCCTAATACACCTATGGTGTCTGGCACCTATTCAGAAGGGGACAATTAATGGATGCCCATATCGATATGACAGAAAGTACCACAGAATTGGCAGAACGACTATCCCGAGATACTATGTACCGTGCCATCTGTGATGGAGATCCTCATGCTATGAGAAGGCTCCAGCGAGACGGCAGTGCTAACGCCATTATAGATCTCCGAAGAGAGGCTCGCCTTGGTCAACGCCAGGTCGAGTCTCTTTTGTGTTTTATGGTCTCCGATCAGACTGAGAAGTCTATGGAAGATGCAGAAGGGGACAATGTCGTATATGATGGATTAGGGGAGCACCGGATTCTAGGTAGAAAGAAGAAGAAGAAGAAGGCAAAGACGGTAAGTTACTAGTGCATAAAAATTTGGCTACCTATTGAAAAAGAAGGGGACGATGAGTAATGGCACGGTATCTAAAACAGAGAGACGGATATAGCTGCGGCCCCGTGGCCATCATGAATGTTGTCAAATGGGCAGGATTGACGTTTTCTTATAAGAATGAGATTAAGTTCTTTCAGAGCATCTGCGGCTGTGAGCCTGTTTTTGGAACTAATCACCCCAATTTCGATAAAGCTCTTCGTACTATAGCGGGAGAGATTGAAGGGCTCAAGGTTAGACGAGTACAGAGTCCCAAGCTTTGGCAAATAGAGGATCATCTCGGCGCGGGAGGAATAATCATTCTGAATTATCATTGGAGGAAAGCAGACAAACAGGCCCGACACTTTATGCTTTTGGATAGAGTCAGCGATTCCGGCAAATCCTTCTTGACGATAAATGATTATCGGATTGGCCCCGCAGTAAGGTGGATGCCTAGAGAAACGTTCAAGAAGGTTCACCTGCGTTTTCAAAAAACTGATCCCTACTTTAGAGCATGGTTTATTTCTAGGAGAGGATAATGGCTTTAGAGCGCGCCTTAGAAACGATCCTTGGCGAAGTGCGATCTAAGATTGCTGAATTGCGGACGGTTAAAAAACAAATCAAGGTTGACCTAGAGAAGGAGAGGGAGCAAAGTGGTAATACTGACAAATGTATCCCTCCAGTTCGACGGGAAGGGGAATGAATTCCTAGAGAATGCTTTTCGTCAAACACAAGGTATTGCCAATCTGTGGACTATCACAATTTGGATGAAGCCGTTAGAAACTTCAAGTATTGTAGATCCAATTAGCGGCCTGCCAAAATTTAAGCCAGATGGGAAAGCCCTCCTCCATATCAAAGGGGTGACTCATCACAACGAAGTATTAATTTGGGGAGAGCGAATTGAGAACAGTACCAATGAAGAGTACATCTTCGTTGAGAACTGGGACAACGATAATAAACGGATCCGCGTCACCAGATTTAACATGGCCCAGAAAAGACAGGAGTGGAGAAACTTCTCGTGTGCTTGGAATGGGCTCAATTTAATCGCTTGGGATAACGGCATTGAGTTGAGTGATATAAACGAAACCCTTTCAGGAACTGGATCTTTCATAATGGCAGATCCTACAATCTCGGGTAGGCAAAGAAGCGTTCGCATCGGAGCCGCATATAGTGGCATTTCAGCTAGTTTGGATGGACCACGCATCATTACCTACTCGGGATTTCTTGGCCCCATTGGAGTTTGGAACGAGGTCGTCGATGCTGTCGAGTTGGGAGAAATCGCTTCCGGCACATTCGGGTTTGACCTATCGACTAATTCCGGGACCTATTCGTCCAGTGCGAATTTACAACACTGGTGGAGATTGGGAGCCGATGAAGCTGACATTGGAAAAGACTATGCACCTGCTGGTGATATAGATGTTTTAGTCGATTCCATTATCACCGGAACCAATATCGTAGTGGATTCACCGTGACCGCTGAATCTGGATTTAGCCGAGCGCCACTACAGAGTACTGCCAATTCTGGCCCTCTGTTTACGGAACAGGAATTTTCCTGGGACCATACTGAGGGCATTACTGGAAGCGGTTCATTTCTAGTAGTTTTCGTGGGAGCTATTGACACTGCCAGTGAGCAGAGGGTCGAAGCTCTGGAAGCCACCTTTGTGGGGGCCACGACACAAATGATGGACCTGGCACATGAGTTGACAGGAGATGGTAACGCATTCCCGTCAGCGCACATTTTTACCCTGACTGAACCCACGTTCACTGGAACAGATCCCGCTTCGTTTAGCGGTGTGGTTACAGTCAGTATGAATGAGGTTGTGTCAAATATTAATGCGTTTTCCGTTGTGATGACGGGCGTTAATACCACGTCTCTGGGGTTCTTGCCGGGTAGTTTCACCGACCGGGTAGAACACAACCTAACATCTACGGGAACACTGAGTGGATCAATTTCAGCAGTCCCTGGGGACCTACTAGTTGATTGTGTGATTGCGAATGCAGGCCTTTCTGATGACCATACAGTTGGCGCCGACCAAATTTTGGATGTTCGTTTAGCCCTTAACAGCGGAGGGAGTTCCAAGATGTCGGTCAGCCATAAATTTGCAAGTACCGCTGAACATACACGCGGTATGGAGCGGAGCGATCTAACCGCTCTAGAAACCGTGAGTGAAGTAAAATTCGCAATCGAGATGGACTAATGCCCTTCGATAGACCTGAAACGACTGAAGTCGAGACCAGGAAGTTGAGAGAGCTTCTAACCCGTTCCGATAGGGCCCTGGGTTGGGTGGGAGACGCATTCAAAGTAACTCCGGACTACAGCCCAGAAGCAGTTGCTGCTCGGATCCCGGCGTTGAATGAAATCGAACGCGTCAAGAAGCTTGCAGAGAACATTCTTGGCTTAGACAAGCCCCGTTATGAGGCTATGGATTAGGAGAAATTGTGTTTTACAAAGATAACTATTTAGGTGGGCTCCTGAAGTCTATGTCAGATCTGGAGTCAACTAAGGCTAAGAATTCTGAAGCTGAAGCCCTGCGCCGAGAGTTAGAAGCGAAGGTCGCCGAACTCGAGGAGAATGAAAGGCATTGGCAAGAAGAGCGTAAGATTCTCTTACGCAGAGTTGAGGATAACAATGAAGGAAAGTAATGATCTACTCGACCATCTGGAAAAGGTTCATGACGAGTACGGAGAAGTAGTGGACAAGGTATCGACGGAGGATAAACTAGTCATGGCCGGCGAAGAAAGTGTTAGAGACTTGGACCCTTGGGAGATCTCTGAAATTACCCGAGGCGTTCTCCGTGATCTTCCACAAGGGTTAGAAGGCCATGCTGATGGTCTCTTTGATATTGTTTACGGCGCTATATCAGAAGCTATGTATAGACTACGGGGGTAACTATGCTTACTGACTTAATGGAAGCCCAAAAGATAAAGCTTATCCACTCTCTCCAAGAAAATTCTGGTTATATTCAACCCACGGTGATTAGTGCCCTGGCCTTATTAGATATCTTAGATATTCTGGGAGATATAAGAGACCCCAACAGTAGCGGAGACTAGATGCCAACGAAAGTATATATTGATGGGTTTAGAATCGATACTATCCAAACCCCCCAGCCAGGCGATAATATTAAGGAAGTGGCTATGACCGTAAAAGTCAAAGCCCTTCTAGAAGAAGAGAATAAGGTGGTTGATAAGATTCACGCGATGCCTAAAATAAATCCTAAATTAATTATCATAACCACAGAGCTATAGGGGGAGCTATGCACGCTTTCACAGAGAATTCAATGCTTCAAGTTTTTATAGATGGGCAATTTGTGGATACTATTTCTCGTACCACAGTCCCTGAAGAAGGCCAGACCTTTGAAAGCCCTGCAATTACGGAAGCTCTTGGTGATCGAGAGGTAGCTAACATTTGTTTTGTGGGCACCATGGTAATGATTACAACGGAGGACTAAAATGTCTAAGATGGATAAAGAGATACAGAAATATCTAGTAGAAAAAAAGGAAAAGTGGAAGAAAATAGCCGAAGCAGTCGGTGACCATGAGACAGCGTCCTTGGACAGTAGTACGTCTAGGCAAATGTCAGAACGTGTTGTGAATTTTCTCGCCGCGCTAAGAAATCCAACCAAGAGAATAGGGGATAAACGGGTACAGCGTAAAGCTAATCCGGACTTTGTAGCTCCTGAGAGGATAGGGGAAAGTCGTTTCGACCAACTCGACAAAGAAGACCGCTGGAGCCGTACCGAGTACCGAGAAGGAGCTTATGGAGACCAAGAAGATGGTTTCGCGTATATTACTGTTCAGGATCCCCGGGACCCCGATGATATACCTTCCCGCGCGCCCACCACGGAGCAAACGCTGACAAAACGTAAGCACCGTGTGACGGGAGAAGAGGATCTAGAAGTACACCCGGAGAAGATTTCCCAGCTCCGAGGTGGTGAAGAAGGCGAACTCCAAGATTGGGAGCAAAGTGCCAAAGATAAGACCGAGCAGCCTACCTAAAAAATTTTGGAGGGTGGGTATAGTTTTAGGGGTAGATACTTGAACTCACAGTAGAGTGCGAATTGATTAAATCTTGACCGCGCGCTAAATAAGTTAATAGCGGGGACCGAGAGGGATCTAAACACGGGATAACCCCTGATCCCTCTGCTTTCCTTCCTTTATGGGAGATAAAGCAATGAGCAAGGATGAAGTCGAGCAAGAGCTTGGCTTGGCCGATGCTGATCCCAGAGTATGTAAGGAGCTCCATCAGGTAGTGGAGGAGATAAGTACCAATGTACCTGGGGATAAGACCAAGTCTATGATGTATGATTTGGTACATGTAGTGTTAGAAATGGATGAGAGGATTAGATCGTTGGAATACCGAGTATGTGGGGCCTCAGTGAAAGAAGAGCTAGAACGGAAACGAAAGGTGATAACAAGGAGAGATAGGTACTTTAAACCAATCTGATACTGTTAAAACATCATTGGCATAATAGGGGAATTGACTTTATACCCTGTCGCGAAATTTTTCACAATACATCCCAGAGTTGACAAATCTCTATTCCTAGGTTATAATTGAGATATAGAAAAGGTTCCCATGAGTTCCTACAAACGAAATTGGTTAACCAAAAGAGACATCGAGCGGCGTAAGGGTGAATTGTACCTCACTAGATACGTGCTCTACCAATGTAAGTATTTCGGGGTCTACGTTCATAAGTTCTGGATTTCGGACTATAATGTACCACACGATCACCCCTGGCATTTCTTCTCATTAATTTTTACCAGAGGATACCGGGAACACCTGCCCGATGGGACCTACATCCAGAGAGGTATTTTCAGCGGTAAGTTCCGCACAGCAAATGAGTTTCATTGGGTAGAACTAGATAAAGGCCCTTGTTGGACTTTGTTTATACGTTTTCGGAAACGTCGGGAATGGGGATTTTTGACACCTGAGGGTTGGGTCCAGCATGATGAATACAATCATAGTTTGGGCATATATGAGTAAAAGGAGTGAAATATGTTCTGGCAAATATATTGTCCAGTATTCGCAGCTCTCGTAAGTGCTTTCACAATATGGGAGTTATTTCAAATCAGTGTGAGCATCTATCTCCACAAGAAACACGAAAAAATACGTGCAGAGTTTGAAGCCAAGATCGCCAGTGGTGAGATTGACCCCATGAGTATGATGGTCGGTGAGGGCATACCTGGGGGTATGGGAGGTCCTATGATGGGTTTACCTCCTCTTCCCACAGCTAGTGGCCAGCAGGATACAGACCATGGACAATATCTGTAATTTTAAGGCTTACACGAAACATTCTTATCCTGAGGGATGTACTAAATGTGAGCTACATAAGAGCCGCACGAATATCGTCTGGGCGAGGCCTTCAGATCCCTGCCCCTCTCCCAAGATTATGATCATTGGAGAAGGGCCTGGGGAACAAGAAGACCTTAAAGGGATCCCGTTTGTTGGACGTTCAGGTGAGCTATTAATTGATGCTCTTAAAGCAGCATTTGATGGCAAGTATTTCTGGACCCAGGTGTTCATTACCAATACTGTTAAGTGTAGACCTCCGGGTAATAGGAACCCTACTCAGAAAGAGATGGAAACCTGTTACCCAAACCTACAATACCAATACACCGGTATACTTCCCGAGCTTCTTGTAGTCTTGGGAAAGGTCGCAGCAGAATTCATTTTACAGCGGCCAGTCAAAATTACCAAAGAGCACGGTAACCTAGATTTCATTAACGACGGGTTCAAGGATGTTCCTGTCCTGATCTGTTACCACCCAGCTTATGTCTTGAGGAACCAGAAGCCTGAGATTAAGCAGGGCTTTTTCCAAGCAATACAAGATGCGAGGAGAATAGCTTATGGAACCGATGATAGAGTACATGAGGAAAGTTCTGGATGAG
>Ga0114923_10003765_pt1 | contig 10186 bp, 10 predicted proteins | sample SumtaG_FD_89578 | JGI IMG/M metagenome (GOLD analysis project Ga0114923, IMG submission 89578) | Deep subsurface microbial communities from Indian Ocean to uncover new lineages of life (NeLLi) - Sumatra_00157 metaG | ecosystem: Environmental > Aquatic > Marine > Oceanic > Sediment | place: near...
AAGAAAGCATCGTTTGTCTTTGCCATCCAATCTTTGGTGCAAATCCAATCATCATGTTTTGACGCTATTTCGATTTCTTTCTTTTTCGTTTCATCAACGCCCTTCTTCATCATCATATCATAAAAGTCGCTAGTCATCCAGTTACGGGAGTAAACGAAATCAGCATTATCGTAACCTTCTTCCAAATCATGAACTATTTCGAATCTGCCACCAGCAGCATTGGCGTTCTCTTCACATGCTTTGTAAACCTCAGGATCTAGGTCATATCCCTTTGGATAAGCTAGTGTGACATCCATCCCTAAGCGAGAGTTAATCAGAATGCTTTCCTGAATTGAGCACCATGAGCGAACTAATGCACCCTTACCCCAAACTTGCAGAATCTTCTTTCCTTTCAAGTCCTTTCCGCCGTGCATTCTATAGCCCATGACATCAGCCAGACCCTGGCAAGGATGGAATTTGTCGTGGGCCATGCTCACAATAGGAACGCTGGAATACTTCGCATATTCTTCAAGAAGTTCTTGACCCCCACCGTAATGTGTCAATGCGGTCTCTAATATTCTAATTCCGACACCTACTGCATATCGACTCATAACTTCAGCCCCATCTTGAACTGTTTCACCCGCAGTTTTTGCAGTCTTCAATCTCATAGATTTTGGTTCTAGGAACTGAGCATGTCCACCTAGCTCTGTAGCTGCAGCCTCGAATGATTGACGAGTCCGTACCGAGGGGTTATAGAAAAACATGAAGAACGTACGTTTGTCTAGAATGTTACTCATTGGATGGTCGTATCTATTTGCTTTCATCTCAAAAGCAAGGTCCAATGTTTTTTCAAGTTCTTCAATAGTCCAATCTTGTGTGCATAATAAGTCGCGTCCATGTAAGCTATTCATCTTTAACACCAGTCTATTTTGGTATGCTATGTAGGTTTTAGATGTATCGAAAACAAACTAGATTTACCAATGAAAAGATGATTTAGAAATTGAGAACCGTTATTGTGACGCATTATGAAGAAACACGTTCTACTTTCTCAATCGTGCCATTTGTCCAATAACACGGTCAGTCCATAACTCGCTAGAGGAATCATTTGTTTGACTACGAGAAGTCCAGAATGCTCGGATGCCTCTGCGCACATTATCTTTCTCACGAAGTTTTCCATTTTCATCTGTACAGTTAACGCAGTATCTGTTATCAGGATCGTTTCCTCCAAAATCCTCTTGTTTAACCAATGGCACTCCGCATGCAAGACAATATGTGACCCTTTGCAAATACTACACCTAGCATTGTATGCACTATTTTCTATATTAAGGACTGTTACCTACGCAACTAATAGCATATTGGGCTATAGCGCAAAATGAGGATAGCAAGAGATTCAGGAAAAATCTATTTTGTGAGCTTGGAGAATAACGTTTCACAATGCTCCATCACTAATTTATTAATTCCAGTATACATTACATTTGACCCAAAAATGGACGCTAATAATCTGAGTAACGCTAGATTATGAAGAAGCGAAACTGTTGGATCACTTGTTGAATACAGGTATTCCAATCGTTCCTGTATTTGTTCACCTGACTCATTTCCAAGCTTCACTTCTAATTTGTGTTTTACATCCTTAATGCAGCTCTCAAATTCAGTTCTTTGTAATGCAGTTCTAATACCACCAATTAGAAAATTAGCTGCAATCTCATCAGTATATCCTGATTCATCAAGTTGGCTGATGGTATCCAAGAATTCCTTTTCTAAAACACTAACATCAATGGGCAATCGCTCTGCTCGTTTCTCAAGATACTTGCGGTACTCTCTCTTAGGAATGAGGTCTATTGAATCGGTTAATTCGTCGACAAATGAAGCTACGATTTGTTTTGCTCCAGGTATGAAAACTCGAACCTGCTTATCACGTGATACAATAACGTCTTCATCTTCAGAATAAAATTGTAGATGAACAAGATACTTCGCCATAAGTTCGAGTGAACTCTCCATTCGATTTCCTCTAAATAATGAATAAACCATTTCTTAAAACGTGTTGTGATAAAATGGAATTAATATCGTATTAGATAATTATCAGTTACTCGATGTTCTTAGCGATCGTGCGTGTAAAGCGGTGTTGATCATTTCTTGCATCAACGCTTTGTTGAGGGGCTTTCCAGAAAACATGAGAGCCCCTAGTTGAACGGCCTCATCACAGACTTCAGGATATTCGCTAACGAAGACAATGACTGCATTAGGATCAATTTCTAGTATCTCTTTAGCTGCCTGTAAACCGTCTTTGTTAGGCATTTTATAATCCATCAGTACGATTTCAGGAAAATCATCTTTGTCTATGTTGCGGTACCTTTCAATAGCTTTGTTACCATCAGTAGCAAAATCGACATTTGAATATCCTAGCTTGCTTAGTACGATTTGATATAATTCAACAGTTTCTTCTTCATCATCAACAACAAGAATTCTAGGCATCTTTAGTATCTCCTAACGATGTATTATATTGAGAAATTCTAAGATAAACTAATTTCATATTAGCTAAAAGGCAAAATCCACACTAGAAAGCCAAGTAAATCTGCTTTTGCAGAAATCCATCAAATTTACTGAGAAACTAAGTAAACCATTTATGCTCTAGCAAGTACGTTACCCGTAGGTATTTTGCCATGTTAGATATCATCGCTCTTTCAATTATTCTATTTTCAGTAATTATTCTTGTATGGTCATTAATTACAAACAAGAAGGAATCTTCGAGTCCTAAGAAAAAGCTAGCAAAAGGAAAACCAAGTATAGGATACGAAGCTTCACCATCTCCCATTAAGGATATGGAACCAAGTGTAGGAGAAGGATTTGAAGAGATGGAAGATGGTCCAATGTCCATCAGTTCTGCTGGACCTGAGATGTCAAGTCGACCTTCAGCATCTCGCACAGAAACTCTTGACGAGATGCCATCCAAATCAGAGCCAGTAGTAGGAGACCTAAGAAAGAAACTAGCTACGGGTTCAACGTTACTAGAGAGAAAGGCCTCGTTGGTTTACTGGGAAAGGATGTGTTTAGAAGAAGAGTTTGATCTTACAGTAACTCTGCATCGGCCTGATTTCAAAGTAGCAGTACCAGACGGATCCTCGGTTCACGAATCAGAAAGAGTGTATCAACTTCCTAAAACGGGACACGTACGAGTCATTCCCGTTTGTAGCGGCTGCAATATTTCCCCGGCATATCGAGATATGAAAGTAGCGGAATTCGATGTTGAAACCAAAGCTGAATTCAAAGTATTACCGCTCCAACAAGGGAAGTTCGATTTGAATGTTGAATTTCAAGTTGTTAACCATGATGGCCAAATCGTGCCTCTTGGCGTAGAATCAGCCACAGTTTCGATCCAGAAGAAACCAATCGAGTTGAATCTTGGAGCTCTCAATATCAGCGTTTCAAGAAGAGTCCCTACGTTCTTCTCTATAGTCGGTAGTTTCTTTGGTTTGATTTCCTTTGTTCTTGCCCGACTAGGTATCAATGTCAATGAGGAAATCTTTGCATGGAGTACGACAATAAGCGCAGGAGTAGCAGGTGCAGTAATGATACTCCTAGCAATGATGCTCTTGATAAAAGGCGTAAGACCGTTGATGAATGAAATTAGTATTTCATTGAAATAAACTGGAGTTGTTATTGATTCCGAAGGTATCAACCTGATGATACCTTCACTTTTTCAACAACGATGGATGGATTGACTCCATATTCTGTTTTGACGGAATCTCCACCTATTCGAGTAATCCCTTTCAATAGTTCAACGAAATTAATCGAGAAAATCGTGTTTGCTAGTGGATGAACAATTCCTCCATCACGAATATAGTATCCTTCCATTACTACTGCATTAAGGTCACCGGATAGGAGGTCGGGTCTATCACCTGAGATATTACATAGAATGCCTCTTTGAACCTCTGCAACCAAATCTTCTTGACTTTCTTTTCCAGGAAGAACTACTAGGTTCGACGATGAAATTAAGGGCAAATCTTTGTATGATTGTCGTCCTGCATTTCCTGTATTTTCCACATTGGCCTTGTTGGAAGTATATGAGTTGTGTAAGAAGTTTTCAAGACTGCCATTCTGAAGCAGGAGATTAGTTTTTGACGGTACTCCTTCAGCATCAAAACTGCGAGAAGAAATTCCCCCATCTAATAGTCCATCATCAGTTATTGTCAAAATATCTGAAGCAATATCTGTTTTTAATGAATCCTTAAGAAATGATTGCTCGTTCTGAACATTAGATGCCTTGATCGCCTCTGCCAAACCAGATTTCAATAGATGTGCTGTAGTAACGGGCGAGAGAACTAACGACATCTCCCCATCTTCAATTTTCTTTACTCCAAGCATACTCTTAGTTTTGATCCCAACATTCATTCCAATCGATTCAGGATTTAACTCTTTGAGTTTGCAGGAATAAAGATCACCATAGCTATTTGCTTGAGTTCCATTAACTCGAATAGTTGAATCAAAAGCTAACATAATTTGCGTCAAACACATTGCTTCAGAGATTCCGTGAGAATTAACAATCGCTCTTGTTGTATTTGATACTTGTAATATTCCGATTATTTTCGGATCCATACCGCTCAAAGATTCCCTGTTGGCCTGCACTCCTCGGAGAATCAATTCTGCAGCATCATCTGAACTTAGGTTCTCGATTAATGAGTCGAAGATTCCTTTCACTTGAGTATATTTCATTCCAGAAATGGGAAGACTTTGGAAATCACTATCTGGAGTAGATACTCGTGCGAGAGAGATAGAAGATTGTATGGTCTTATCAATATCATCCTGTTCAAGAGTAGTAACGTATGAGAAACCAACTCTCTTATCAACGATAGAACGAATACCACACCCTCGATCCTTGCTCAGCGAAACCGATCGGATTTTCCCATCTTCCACGTTGATTTCCAACGTCTTTCTTGATTCTAGATACAATTCGATTTCTGAAATATCGAGGTTCATACTTCTACGAATAGCTTCTTCACCAGTGCGGAGTAAAATCTCTTTCATTTTATGATCCTCCCACATTCATTCCTCGCAAGAGAAGGTGTGGTCCACCTGATGTATCAGGGACAGCCTGGTATCCTTTTCCACAGGTTCCTGGATATAGCTCGGTATCTTTCCCAATAGTTTCAATCTTAGAAAGAGTATCCAAGTGTGATCCAACTATTGAGGCTCCATGAATCATCTGACCAATCTCACCGTTTTCTACCTCATATCCGTGAGTTGCTCTGAACATGAATTGTCCTTTTTCGGATATAGCGTATCCTCCACCAACACCACACATGAGAAGTCCATTCTTCATATCAGAAATCATTTCATCCAAAGCCCAAGAACCAGGTTCAACAAATGTGTTACCCATTCGTGGAATTGGTTCAAACATGAAAGATTCCGCGCGAGCTGCCCCATTGGGTTCTGCGTCTAAAATGGATGCGGTACTCAGTGAATGCAGAAGTTCATTCAGAACACCTTGATCTATTAGAACTCGTCTTTTCGATTTCGTGCCTTCCCAATCATATTCAAATGAACCTCTCAATCCCTTACGAGTAGGATCGTCAGTGATTGTTAAATCATCGACACCCAATTTTTTCTGAAATTTGTCAATCAATATCGTAGATTTCGCGGTCCAATTATCAGCTTCACACGCATGCCCAAATGATTCATGTGCCAGAACTCCTGTAAGATCTGGATCAGTGATTATATCTTGAACGCCACCTGATGCTCTTTTTGATGTGAGAAGATTAACCGCAAGATTGGACGCATACTCAGACGCATCGTATGCAGACTCACCTGAGATGACCTCGAACCCTCCACTACCCCCTATTATTTTGAAGCCTCTATGAGACCGTTGACCATCCTTTGAATGTGCGAATATCTTCAACAATGGCAAGGAGAGTTTCATTTTCACAACGGTGCCGAGAGAATTTGAAACCAGAAGATCAGTGATTTGTTCTTGGTAGATAGCACGCGCTCGTGAAACTAGATTGCTATGTTCACGAGATCTGGTGCCCAATTCCTTTAGGAGCTGAATCTTCTCTTCCACTGACACATCTTCAAGCGGTATCTTCGAATCGTGTTTAACTGAAGCTTGATACGACTTGCTCTTTATCTGATACGGTTCTGTGATGTATTGGGAAATCAATTTTGCTATTCGTACTGCTTCAGTTCCACTTTCAAGTATCCCTTTCTGCGTTAAATCACTCGTCTGAGTCAAAGCCCAGGCACCACCGGTAAACGCTCTGAGTCCTGCTCCTTTTTGTAGAGCAGAGGTTGTTGTCTTTACTTCACCATTTATGATTTCAAGTTTCATTTCGTTAGTACGCTCTATTCTGATATCAGCAAATTCAGCTCCTGCTTTAAGCATAGTCTGAATTGCGAACTGAGCCAAATCCTCCATTATTCTTCCTCCTCAATATTTTGAAACAGAATTTTCCGAAAATGTTTGAGCAATTTCAGATACTCCTCAGAACCTATTGAGTAAGCGTCGATTAACCAATGATACATCTCCACAACATCTGGATCAGTAACATCATGATCGATTAGTTTAGCCATCTTCGTTCGCCATCTATCTTGCAACAACTCTATTTTGATTCGAGTTTCGACGAGTTCTTTGACATCTTCATTAGAGAGATCGAAATTTGCGGATTTTATTATCCGTTTGATTCGTTTGGATTCACGCTCTCTCAAGAAATCAGCACCAAGATTGGGTGTTTCCATTGTAACGACATACAGCTTGGCGACTCTCCGATAATAGTCGGTTACGCGTTTGCCTGTAGTCAATGTACCATATTTGATTAGGAACCCTTCTTCAAGCATCTTCGGTAAGTGGTGATTTACTTGATTCCTAGTTAGATTCAGTACATCTAAATGGTCTTCAGACATTTTCACGATCTCAGTTATTGAAAGGGCGTCACGGGATACTCGTTTTCGTTCTACGAATTTCGAGCCAGTTTCGGGGTCAGTTGATTTCTCAGTGATTTTGTCCGGTATCCCTCTCCGGAGAATTTCGATTAGTGCACGTCTGACAGGATGATCCAGTTCAATTGCTTTGTGCAAATCAGTCAAGAATAGAGCTTCTTTCAGAGGTTTTCGCCCATATTTTGTTAGAGCTATACCATCCAGTTGCTCACCAAGTTTTGAAACCATGAATTTGTGCCTCGTTATGTTTGTTATTACAAGCAATAATCGTTTGTTACTACAAACATATAAGTTTATTCAACCTGACACTATTCGATTGGTCACTATGGGGGATCAAAACACTGTGTGTATCTCTATTGATTCGAGCTTTCCAAAACAAGTGAAGTAAGTACTTTATACAGACATTCACTGCAGATATCTTGATCAGAAGAATACTTGTCCTTCGGAAAGTTTTCCAAAGCAACTTCTAGATCTGCTACTGTTAACTCGTGGTCTCTGATAACAACCCGCGTGTCTTGTGATGCGCATCGGACAAAGCCATCATCATCAACACGTACACAACCAAAGCACATCGGCAATGTATTATCCGTCTTTTCTGCAGCATCATTTGAAAGCGACTCAAGCAAATCTGGATGTATGTTGAATAATTCAACCTCTTCCAAAGAACCGCCATTAAGGCAAACTGGGACACCATCAACATAACCCAAACAAGGGCAAGTTCCAATTACATTATTCGTCGTAGAAGTTATTACTAAGTTATCACGCAATCCCTACTAATCCTCATATAATATAATAGGAGAGAATAGTATTATCCTCCTTGCTCGGAAATGGCGAGTGATCAGGTAGTTGTTGCACAGGGATTACTCTATAGAAACGAGTTATCTCAATCGATGTAGCTTTTGGACTTGAATCGAATGAATATAATTCCCACAATTAAGGGAAGAACAATTACTCCAACAAGCCCAAGATTCAATATGAAATCCAATGAAATGTCGCCTTCTTCTACAGCTTCAAAACTTCGTACCGCAGGAAGAATATACGAAATCATAAATCCGTCAGTGGGATGCGGATCTTCATCAGCAATATTCGCTGTAAAGACAACTACAAGGTCATCTTCTGGGGCAACGTAGATCTTCTGTTCATAATGTCCTGTTGCCGCATAGAAATCAAAATCAGGATAAATCCACCATTGGTATCCATACCCTACCGTTCCGGATATTTCTGCTTTTGATTGACTTGCGTTTGAAACCCATTCAGGAGAAACAAGTTCAACACCATCCCAGGTTCCGTTATTCAACATCAGATATCCCAGACGAGCCATATTTCGTGGGGTTAGATAGAGTCCTCCATCTGTGTGTAGCACATCACTGTTTGGCATAGAGTACCAGACATAGCGCTCAATTCCAATGCGATCGAACAAATATTCCTCTGCAAAAGATTCTACACTTTGTCCCGTGACTATCTCTAGAATTGCCCCGAGAAGAACTGACATCCCTGAATTGTAACGCCACTCGTCACCAGGTTCTCTGACCATAGGTTGATCAAGAATGTGTTGGATAGGGTCAGTAGTGTCCCACATCTGCTTCAGGGTATTTCTATCATCGGTGTAAGGATAATCATGTTCCGTCCAGTACATACCTTCGGTCATTGTTAGCATGTGCTCTAAGGTGATGTTTTCCTTTCTAGAATCGAGATTGTCGATAGTCCAATCAGAGAATAGATCAACCATTCTTTGACTTGTATTATCTATGAACCCTTCATGGATGGCGATTCCTATTAGAGTCGAGGTGAAGCTCTTTGTGCAGGACTGAAGCATGTGCTTCCTAGTTGCAGAATAGTACTCGCGGGGATATTCCTCAAAAACAATGTATCCATTCTTAATCACAATCACAGAATGCATGTTATGATCTTCTTCTTCTATAATATCCATCATTGCATCAAGATAGGTTACATCAACTCCGTGATCGGATGGACTTGCATTCAACCATTCATCGGTAGGCCAATAATCACGCTCTATAGAATGAACCCCTGAGTCTTGATTGTATGCTAATGCTTGTGCGGAAGATGAAAAGCCTAAGGATGTGGAAACAAGGAACAGCATCAAGAACCAAGCACCAATATTTTTTCGCAGTAATATTCTCATCTTCATATCACCTCAAACAAGAATCACAAAGTAGAGACTTATCCAATATGTGAGTGCAACGAACATCAGAAAGAAACGTTGCGCCTTTTGGTTTTCTGGATAATGGATACCTCCGAGTTTCTTACCGAGAACCATGAATACCAAAAAGAATCCTATGAGAGCAGGTACCAGAAGTTGCATCATTGAAAGGGGTAAACCATGCATACTTGCAGCAGTAACTGTGACTAATCCATAGGTTATCGTCGATGATGGATCTAGCAAATATTGAGTAACTGCGAAGCAATTGAATATACCGTACATCATTGACAACATACCCGAATTGAAGAGCAAAAGTGAAGGTAAATATGATTCACGAATAGATCTACGGGCAAGTGGGATTAGATATACAAGTCCCATCAGTACAGGTGTTATGAGAAAGACGGGAAATATGTTTGAGACAAATTCTGGATTGTCTGTTATTGGAGCGAGCCAGTAGACCCAATCCCAAGGTTCATGATATGTGTCGACATTCAATGGGGGTAAGGTACCACCTCCATACCATGGAAAAGTACCCAACCATCCACCCGAAAAAGGATTATTCAAGACAACCGCAGACCAAATTCTTAGGTCACCAGTTGAACCTTGATTTATTGGAAATATTACATCAGCCATGACATAATTGAAAGTAGCTATTATGTTACCCAAGAGAAAAACCATGAGAACCAAATACACCACTACTAATCGAGCTACAAGCTGACCCTTCAGATACCCATCACGTTCTTCCTCTGGTAATTGCCCAACCACTTCGTCTGACATGGATTTCAGAGCGACAGGGTGACGTAGTGCATGAAAGAAGCGTTTTACTCCACTTGAAGAGCCACCTTCAGAATAGCGTACTATCAATAGAGAGATTACAATGAGAGAAACAGGGATCAGAATGTATAACCATTGTGCTAGGAATGCTGGAATGTCCAAAGTTCTTTAACCACCGAAATCGAATCGTTGACGTTTGATGTTTGATGTTTGATGTTTGATACGTATCAAACGTATATAACGGCTCGGAACTACGCAAAGCGACGTAAAAGTTAAAGCGCAGTCTGCCCATTTTCGAATAAGTGAAAAAACAATGGGAAACAAAGAAGACCTCATCGCAAT
>Ga0114923_10003766_pt1 | contig 10186 bp, 20 predicted proteins | sample SumtaG_FD_89578 | JGI IMG/M metagenome (GOLD analysis project Ga0114923, IMG submission 89578) | Deep subsurface microbial communities from Indian Ocean to uncover new lineages of life (NeLLi) - Sumatra_00157 metaG | ecosystem: Environmental > Aquatic > Marine > Oceanic > Sediment | place: near...
ACGCTTCCATGAAGAACCTCAGTGAAGTTGCTGAGACTCTAGCTTACAACTCGGAGCCCGAATGGAATCTGGTGCGTAACGGAAGCTTCGAGCGTGACAGCGCAGTCTCCAACACCGCTCCTGACCTTTGGGTTAAGGGTGACGGGACACATACACTCGACGAGTCTCAGGTTAGTCTGTCTGATGGTCGCTGGCAGTTCCATATTGATCCAGCAGTCAATGAGACTTCTACTGTTTACCAGCACATTGGTGAAGTACCTGCCGGTCATTACTGGTTGAGTGGAATTCTTAAGACCAATACGAATATACAGAAAGCTGTGTGGCTTGTTGTGGATGACGCAATCCCGACTACCACATCAGAACATATAGATAGTATAGGGACCGACACAAACACCACTACCGGTGAGCATTACGGCAAAATCTTCACTCACGCTGGTGGTGACCTCTATGTAGGTATGGTTGTTTACAATCAGGCCCTAGGGTATGACGGTTTCTTTGATGATATTACAATCATTCCGATGGGCTTTGACACTTCCGCCTACCGACAGAACATAGACTCACTCCTCGACGCGGCTACTAACATAGCCTTCGGAGAGAAGCTATGGGAATACGACTCAAATCTAGTTAGCTCCGCTACGGGCATGGGTATGATGCTCAAAGACACCACGGCCTATCAGGGCGCTGGCATGGACTCTACGACTCTCTCGAACATCCTTCATCGGATCGTCTGGGGAACTCCTGTAGGTTCAGGCTCAGACAGCTCTACACAGGCTGAGAGGGACGTTACAATAGGTGCTTTAGAGGCTGACGTTATTGACGCTAATACCATAGCAGAAGACGCTTTCGACGGCGGAATGTTCACTGACGCTTACTTTGACTCGATTGCTAACCGCTCTGACTCAGGCTCTGCCGGAGGTGGTGGATCTGATTCCGCTACAATCCAAAGAATAGTCAATCGCTCGATGAGAGACTCTTTGAACACAATCCACGGTGACGGCCAGTATGACGCTGGAGCCGGGACAGGCTCAGGCACAGACAGTGTCTTGGTCTATAACAGTACAACTAGCGCAGTGGTTCCTTACGTCAAGGTAACCCTGAGAAACATCACAGGTACGAGTGATCCTCTAGGGATCGCCGAGACTAATGGTGACGGAATAGTTGTCTTCCTTGTCAATGACTCCGGCCAGATCACTATTGCCCAACCGGGTATAACTGGTATATTAGACACGTTGAACAATGAGACTGGAATAGACACGTTATTCGTGACCAGCTTCAACCCTTCAGCACCAGCAGGAGCCTCATTCTCCAGAGCGTATGGTTGGATGAAAGACGGACAAGGAAACCCCGTTATCGAAGGTGACATATTTATGACGCTACAGGGAAACAATCTCAGAGACACATCAGAGGGCGTGTGGGTTAGTAACTCTACACTCACTGCTCAGACTGATAGCGTTGGATACTTCTTCCTCGATATTCGGAAAACTTCATTACTAAACAGAGCTACGAGTTACAGAGTTGTCGGTAAGGATGGTCGTAAGACTATCTTCACGTTACCGGGATTCAAGACCCTGGCACTCGACTCAGTGGAGGTTAAGCCCTAATGTTATTCAAGACAGAATCTGATGGTCGGCCAAAAATCCAACAGGATTGGCTGACTACTCAGGCACCAATGAAACTCAGGACGTTTGTTGCAATGCTCGACGTGTTTATTATCGCCGAGACTGGCGAGGAGTTAGTGATTACTGACTTCCTCAGAGAGCATAGTGACACTCTGACGTATCACGATGGTCGAGCTATTGATTACAGAATCAAAGATTGGCCTCATCATATTCTCGTTAAGATTAGGATTGCCGCTAGAAGGTTGGCGCACCTAATAAACGAATCGACCAAGGATGAGCCGGGAGAGTTACAAGTTGACTTCCATAGTGACTGGACTGACCCGGAGCATGAGATGTACGAACAAAGACACCATCACGTAGAATGCGATGATGGAAACCCAGTTTATATTCAAGAAGGAGATAAGTAATGGAACCCTCAGTAACATTAACAGGTAGTGCTCTCGTAGGAGCCTTGATTGTCCCGACAGTTGCATACGCAAAGAAACATTGGAAGATGGCGCGTGAAACACCACTCGTAGTCTTCTGTCTCGTGGGTGTTCTCGCCTATGGCGTGGCTCTCTTGTGGACATGGCACCTGACCGGCGCGTGGGTCTTTGACGGAAACGTCATCTCTGCCGCAGTTAACAACGCACTCATCGCAATCGGCTTTAAGGTCGGTTATAAACAGGCTGTTAGAGCCGTGGAGAAATTGTAATGACTGGTAAGCTCCCGAGAGATTTCATAAGCATTAAGCTCCAGCATGGCCCTATTATAGAAAATGGGGTCAACGGGTGTCAGGTGGATGATGTTATTACATTCGCCCTTGCCGCAATACACCACTTCAACACCATGGAAGCTGGAAAGTATAGCTGTAGAGAAAACGCTATGGCAATAACCAAACTCGATGAAGCTCTCCTGTGGCTCGGTAAGCGAACTGCCGACCGTGAGGCGCGTGGAGTCGAGGGTACTAATGAGGTATAGAATGAAGAAGCTCCTATTTTCAATCTTGGCGTTCACACTTATCTCCGGTAGCACGTATGCTCAGACAGAGGTTTTGTCTGACACGACTGACGGAGTAGTGACGCTCATGTTTAACCTTGGGGGGGACCCTAAGGTTGATGTTCCACCCGTGGCTACGAAGCTCTACCCTAAGAATGTCGGCTATTTCATTATAGACACCGACGACAATGGGGACGTGAAGTTTCGTGGAGGGATTGGTGTCCCTCTCTGGGGACCTATTATGCAGTTCACCTATGTAACTGCTGGTAAGTACGGAGAGTTCGACACAGAGACGGGTGTATTCAAACGCATTGGCCGTTATGGCGCAGGCGTAATTATCGGACCACACGTAGACATGACTAAATCAGACTCTTCCAAAGCCGTGACGTACTTACCGTTCGTTGCCGGTGTAGTCTTTAGTGCAGACCTCTACGAAAACCTTGGTGTGTTTGGCTTCGCGAAGTACAAGTTCTCTGTTGGAGCTGACGCTTACGTGGACGGCTGGTATGCCGGGGGTGGTGGAAAGTTAAACTTCTAGAAAGATTCTACGGTGTAGTAACTGCCTGCGAGGATTTAATCAGTAGGTGGTAAAAGTTAAGGGGCTCCCTGAAATAGCGGAGCCCCTTTTTAATGGTATATCAATCAATCAACTTGATAATTGTCTTTGCCGTAAGTCCTAGACCGGCGAGGAACAGTAGGAACCCATTGATAACAAGTACCGCATCGATACCAGTAGAGCCAACCAAGGGTCCAAAGAAAGACATTAGAGCTATGCCTGACTGTAGCAGGCAGAACGGAACAATAAAAAACTTTACGTTCTTCATCCTTCTAACTCCTCCTCACACTCTTTAAGTGCGGCCTCTTGTGCGTCGAGAATCTTTACGATCCTTGTAAGCTTAGAAGCACCGTACCACATGATTCCACCCATAGTAAGAATAGGTATCACCATGTATGGGAGCGCGCTGGCTACCGGAGGTAAGAACCATCCGATAACGCGAGTGACAATATCAACACCTAGAACTATACCGAGGTACAGTGCCATGCGTTTGATCGTCTTCTCTGTGTCTCCGATTAGTAAGTTCATCGCTTACTCTGTAATAACACTTGAAGGTTACCGAGAGTATCAAACGCCAGAACGTCCAGAGCAATCTTGAACCCTGTCGGTGAGTTTGTCCAGTTGACCCTCAGGTACCCTTGGTCACCGAGCCAGATGTAGGCAGTGTCAAACACTGTTTTCTCTGCGTTACCATTCAGGTTAGGAAAGATAACCACGTCAGGTATCGCCGGCATTGGTGAGATAACTTCCACTGGAGCCGTTGGTAGCTCCGTGCTTGCATTGTACTGTATCACTGCTACACCTAGCAGTAGGAAGACTGCGAGTAGTATCGCTGTTCCTTTGTTCATTTTCAAGTACCTCCCATCACTACTTCGTCGAGCGGTTGGTCAATCCCTGCGCTAAGGTCTGACGCTTCGTCGAACTCCAGAGTGATTATATTTGTTTTGGTTAACCCCGGAATGTCCAGAGCTAGGCTTAGTTTCTTGATCTCTGAATGCGACTCAATCACAAGAGCCGCACCAGTGCTTAGAGTAATTCTTACTTCCGACATTCCTTGTCCTTACTGGTCGAAGTGACCGTCTTAGTCACTATCTCTTTAACTTTCGTAGTGACTACGCGCCAGCTAGAAATAGTAGCAAACATTCTTGTACCTAAGGCCTTGTTTAAGATAGCCGTGTCACCGATTAGGCCGTATTCTATATAGCGGTAACCGGAATAACTTCTACCCGAAGACCTCGCTACTATCTCAAACTCACCCTCACGCAATTCAGTGGCGGTGTCACAGGCTGGTTTAGGATAACAGAGAGGACACGACTTATTCTTACAGTCTTCGATCTTATCCCAGACCGATTCACCCTCAGTAACCTCGACGGTTACCTCAACGTCACGCTTCTCTTCCATACAACTCGGAATAGCCATTGCGGCAACAATACCAATACATAACACTGAGACCATTAGGTCTGCTAACGTAAATCCTTTTCCACTAATCATACTCCGTATCTCTTTCCGTTGAAGTTAAATTTTCCATCTATCATTGTCGGTACATACTTCGTGTAGGTACCATCCCTATTGAACTCAAAGATTCCAAAAGCGTGAACCCAATTATTCGGCTTCCCTTTCAGGAAGCGAGCGTTAAGGTCACGTAAGCAACCCAAGCTCTGGGCTTCATGTAGACCACGGACATTCGAAGTTGAGTGCTGTTGAACGTCATGTAGGTGTCCGTAGTAAATGTTGCAACCGAACATACGTAGGTGTGCCAGAGCGTGATGGAGTCCGGTGCAGAAGCCATGAATAAAGTGAGCGTCACCAATCTTAAGGATTTCGTTCACTGGTATTTCTTTGTAGCCAAACTCACGGATACCGAGCAGGTCTTTGATCTTCATGCCTAAACCTAACTCTTCGAGCCCGTCATACACTTCCGGTATTTGTTTAACTAGATACTGGTCGAGCCAGTCCTCGTGGTTACCGACGAAGAAACGCTTAAAGAGACAGTCAGGCCCCAGAGCATTGTCTATCTCCTCGAAGATATAACGAGCTTCCTTAACCTGAGGTACAAGTCTCCGAGGGTAGGGATGAAGAGGGTTCCAGTGAGACACCGGTTCCATCTCAAGCATATCCCCGATGTGCATGAAGCCGTCCGGCTTGTAGTCGTGGAGAAATTCAACGAAGGTACTTACGGCTTTTCGGTCATGCTCCGGTACGTGAGTATCAGGCATTACAACCATTTTATATACCTGAGAGCCATTAAGGCAAGCGTCAGAAAACATCTGCCCAAGGTCAGCTTCATGCTGTGCAAACCTCTCGAACTTTGAAGGTGTAGGCTTGAAGGCTTTACCCTTACGCTCAATCATACCACCACCGTCAGGGTCAAGGAATAGCGCAGTGTCAGGAGCCTCAGGAGCCACTGGCTTTGCGCTCTCTCTACCTAGTGGGAGTCCGGCATATTTCCAGCCTAGCCGAGTCAGCTTCCCCTTGATTGAAGACAGGGACCGGTCAAAACCAAACGTCTGGTACATATCTTCCTGAAATACCTCGGGGTGAATCCCTTCATCAAGCTTAGCCTTCATGTAGTCAAGCTCACCTTGAGTGAAGTGAATTGTTGTTCTATGATCCATTAGTGATTCTCCATTGCTCTATGTCTTCACCTTGCTCCACAGCCTCTGCTAGTGCGGCCACACCAGCGTCTGCTATGTCACTGTCCCATTTAGTTGGGTTGGCTTCCGTTTCTCTGTGCTCTGGACAGTCAGGCCAGAACTCTTTTACAAATCTCGTAACAGCTTCCTCTTTCTTGAGGTTGCCCTTACCGAATACTTTCAAGCGAGCAGAAGTGTCAAGCATCTTACCTCTGATCTCTTCCTTGTCGGAGTGCTCGAAACAGGCCGACTCTATCAACCCATGAGTTTTACCGAGTGACAGGGCCGCTTTAGGAAACCGTACAAACGGGGCTAGTATGTTCCAGTAGACAATCTTGTTTGAGTCTATACTGTTCCACATATAATTGATAGCTCCACGTATCTCGGGTAGGCTATTCCTGTTGTTCTTCATCTTAGTAGCCCAACCCCAAAAGGCTCCTTTCCAAAGGCTAACGACAGCCATACGCTGACCGGGATCAACACCGATATAGACGTTGTTAAACGGTGTCATAAATGTAATCCTCGGAGTCAGCGCGAATACCGATAGTGCATTGAATACCTACGTCCTTGACGTGACAAACTTCAAGCTTGATCTGACCACAGGAGACTGCGACAGTCCCCGGAGTAATGTCGTCGATCATCTCAAAGATATCGTCGTGCAGTTCGGCGCGTGTCATTGGCTCGTGGTTTTCAACTGTCTTCACGGCCTGAATATATGTCTCGTAATACTTCGAGATAAACCCCGGCAACAACTCCTTGAGTTTGAGTTGACACTCGAAGTTCTTTGTAAACGAACGCAGTGACTCATCCATTGCTTCCTCTGCGCGGTCTAGTGCGTCTTGCATTTGCCTGTCGCTCATTACTCTCTCCCTAGTGCTTCTTTGAATTGTCCGTATGACTCTACTGAATGCGCGGCTCCCCTGTCACACTTATCGACAAAGTTCTCTGCGGCATCAATGAGCCCCTGAATACTGATGTGACCGTAGCGTTCCACTACCGCCTTGTTGACTATGTCCTGAATGTCTTCCTCTTTCAGAATCAACTTACTCGAGACTTGTTCGGAGACTATCTCCGCTAGTGTCATTTCTTCCATCTGAATAACCTTTCATTTTCTGGTTTGCCACGCTCTTTGAACCCTATACAGAAATATAGTACCGCTATTAGGACAACAGCGCAAGCCATTATTATGTCTCCCATGTATTCCTTTCTAAAACGCTACAGGTTTATCTGAGTCTTTAGCCAGCCAGCTCAGTACACAAAGGTTCCTACCGGGAGCGGGAACACAAGTGATAACTCCATCAGAGTTAAGGACTCTATGAGTGCTACCAGAGGCGCTTATGAAAAGCTTCTGAGGGGTCATTATAGTGACGACTCTTAGGGTGTCTTCGTCCTCTCCAAACGAATACTCTCTCCACCTTTCACAACTTATATCGTACTCTTTCATTGTGCTTCCTTCCGTCAGCGCTTCAATACACCATTCTGTTCCATGCAGTTTACTGCAATGGCCGCTATCTTACGAATAATCTTAAGAGTCTCTATCTCGGGCTTAGGCTCGTTCACCCAACAAGTCCTTGCGAACTCGGTGTACTTCTCGAGCATAAGAATAAACTCCCCTACTGTTAAAGGGTTGGGCTGTTCAGGGTGTCCTTGGTCTTGCCATATTGAATCTTGATAAGAGCGCTCTGAATCTATTGCGTCATAAGCCTCTTGTCTTGTTGTCATATTAGTTCCTTTCAGTGGACGAGGCCGGGATCGAACCGGCGTTCCTGCCTTGCTAACCCCGCAGTGACGCTGGGCACATGGCAGGTCGACTTCCATCAACTCGCCCGTTTAGAAGCGGGTACGGAATCGAACCGCAACGACCATCGAGTTGTCGCTACCAGACCCGCTATTCATTAGATTGCCGCCAGACAACTCTGGCAGACTGCGATTATACTCTTACCAACACCAAGAGCGTCAGTAATGAATGCGTTCAAACTTGCGTTACCACCGGTGAAGATGTTACCTGCGACACAAACAACACACAGGAATACACCGATCTTCAACATCTCGTACATCGAGTGCTTCTTGATTCGTACCACTTCGTAATGTGTTTCGTCTTCCTTGCTCATCTTATTTTCCTTTTCTTATGTACTCTGTAATTTTCTCGTCTACTTTGTTTTCCGTCCATAGAAACCCCGCTACGAATGCTACCATTGCTAACAGCCCAAGTGCTAACTGTAGATTCTCTACCACCTTTTACTCCTCTCTGCCATTACGACAACCTTCGGTTTAAGTGTATGGAGAACTTCCACTGTTCCCTCTTGTGCTTCTATGACTTCATTCAATCTCCTATAGACCTGAGGAGCTTCGTCAAGGTCACCGCCACGTAGTATAACGTCCTCACAGCGTATCCAACTGTCCATCATACTCTGTGTAACCTTACCAGCTTTCGTACCACTACGGTTACCCTTGGCTTCCGAACGGCTCATCACCCTACCGGCCCCGTGAACCGTGGAGTACATGAGGTCACGCTGGAGCTGTTCGGTCCCAGGGTTGTCGGCGTATACACCCTGCAAGATAACTGAGTTGTCACCCATAGAACCACCAACGAAACCACGTTGACCGGGGTATGCTGGAGTCGCGCCTTTGCGTGTGACGACTACCTGCTCTGCGGTACCGCCGGGAATGCAGTGTTGTTCCTTCCACGCGAAGTTGTGATGGTTATGTACTCTGTCAACCTCTTCTGCTTCAAGGATATTATTAACAACGTACTCCGCGACCCACTCTCTACCGACCTGAGCGTACTCACCGGCGAGGTTCATCAGCGTCCAGTAGTCTTGTCCCATTGGGTTATCGAGACTCAATAGGCACTCGACCTCTTTCGGTCTTTTGTCTGCTTTCCATGGCTGACCCTGTGCAAGATTTAAGAACCCTGTTGCGATACCGTGACCAAGCCCACGACTACCAAAGTGTACACCAACCCAAATCCAACCACACTCATCTTCGAACACATCAACGTAGTGGTTACCTCCACCGGTTGTACCGAGCTGAATACGCGCACGGTCTTTTGTTGAGTCGCGATGTTCCTGTGGTACGATGTTCCATTCTTTCTTATTAAACAAGAAGTGATCCGTGGGTGCGTCACGGTGCTTATTGATTCCACCCATTCCGAAACATATTTGTTTCTTAATTGCGTTAGCTACATTCTCCCAGAAGAATGTACCGTCTGTCATTTCAATCTTAAGGTTTGTCTTGATCGCCAAGTTACCACAGGCAATGTCAAACCCTACGCGCACAGGTGACACACTGTTGTACGTAGCCGCTACACCACCGATAGGCATAACGTAACCAAGGTGACCATCAGCCATAAGTGCAGACTTACAGGAGTTAAGCGCTACATCGTGCATTTGCTCAAGGGTATTCTCCTGATGTGTCCCCTGAACTTTAACTAAATCCGTTTTTCTCATTCTTGTCTCCAGTGTGGTTCCCTTGTTTTAATCCTATGTAACCGGGGTCAACGTGACCTTTTGCTACTGCACTTTCCTTTGTCTTCCAGTAATTGTCCATATTGAGCCTATCCATTGTTGCCCTGTCAGGGTCATAGGATCGTACGTCATGTATGTTCGGATAATCTTCTCCAAACATTTTCTTGTTACTATACTCAGCGAATGCGCAGTCACCCTCCAAGAATGTAACTGGTCTGATCTGGTGAACACATTCATAGACTATTCTCGTTACGTCTTCCTGTGTAATCTCGTGGTCAAGGTACTCAAAAACATTGAACCTCATCTTGTGATTCAGGAACACCGTAATGTGAAATCTGCGCTGTCCTTTGGGGCCATCTAAGTTAACACGTTCATACGTTTCGACCAAGTAGGGAAACTTCTCTGGAGTCCTTGCGGCCCTCCAATCCAAGGGTCCCCCGAACTTGTTTTGAAGTAAAGGAGGGTTATGTAGTCTTGGTACTACGAAGTCGTATGCTCGACTGTAGATTCCTACCCCGGTGTTAATTTTTATCATCGGTAGGCTCTTTTCTGAGTGTTCGCTGAACCAGTTCTCTCGCGAGACTCAAGTACGCAAGGTAGTGTCCGTCATTAGCGGCATCGTCAGAGCAACCAAGCTCGTGAGCATACATTGTATACTCTCCCGCTATACTGGCAAGTTCATCACAGACCTTCTGTAGTCTTTCGTATGCTTCGCCATCGCAGGTGTCTAATGGAAAATATCCTGAACTCATTTACTCTACTCCTCGTTAATTTTCTCTTTAACTGTCTTCTCTGAAACCTTTCTGAACTTCCACTCTCTTCGGTGAAGGCAAGAGGTTTTCATGTTCTTACCCATGACCCACTCTGAGCATTCTCTCTGGGTGCCTACGAACTGTGGCTTACCCCACCTGTCTAGAACTTCCCATTGTTCAG